>JAAUYD010084353.1_pt1 | contig 13834 bp, 12 predicted proteins | sample 7278101 | NCBI WGS metagenome assembly JAAUYD01 (sample SAMN14350128, study PRJNA611818) | marine sediment metagenome | isolation source: surface marine sediment (0.6m) | place: French Polynesia: Moorea | collected 2018-08
AACCATCAGCGCCTTGCAGCGCTGGGTTGGGCTTCTTCCTTCACAATCACCATGCAAGCGCGGTATTCGTTGCGATGCCCAACGCCATGCATCGACCGATGGATGGTTCAGTGATGGCTTCAGGAATGTGCGGAAATCAGTTTGGTCATTGCGACACGATCCTGAACGACAGCGGCTCGGATTAATCGATTTATTACGGCATAGGAACATCTTCTATGACCACATCGTTAGGGATATGCGTTGGGGCAACATCCGTATCGACGGTACAGGTCGCTTCATGCGCTCACCCCGATACCCAAGAGACAGCTCCAGTCCACGATACGTTCCGGGTGGAAGCCGCATCCGTTCGCCCACATGGCGGAGACCTGCGAAAAACCCTGGAATCAATGATAGGCGATATAGACTTGTCGGCGGTGAAGAAGATCGGGGTCACCGGCCGTAAATTTCGCCACACGATGAACCTGCCGTCCATCTCCGAACCTGAAGCCGTCGAACATGCTTACCGGCATAACGGTCCACCCGACGTGCACTGTCCGGCCATTGTCTCGGCCGGCGGCGAAACCTTCATGGTCTACAAACTGGACGCCCATGGACAAATTTCCAATGTGTTCACAGGCAACAAGTGCGCGGCCGGCACCGGCGAATTCTTTCAGCAGCAATTGCGACGGCTGGACACATCGTTGGATCAGGTTTCTGCATGGACCTCAGATGTCGACCCCTATCCAGTGTCGGGCCGATGCTCGGTCTTTTGTAAATCTGACTGCACCCATGCAACCAACAAAGGCATCGCCAAAGAGAAAGTCGTCGCCGGGCTGGGTCAGATGATGGCCGGTAAGATCATCGAGCTTCTCAAACGGCTGGATATCGGCAATGTCATACTGACCGGCGGCACCTCCCAAAACAAAATGATGGTCCGGCACCTCCAAGAAATGCTACCCGGACTGATCATTCCGGAACATGCCCCCTATTATGAAGCATTGGGGGCGGCCGTCTGGGCAATGGATCAACCCGATATCCGCATTCCGGACATCGCAGATCTGTTTACCGACCATCACAACCGGTTCGACAAGTTGCCCCCCCTGGCCAGGCAGCATGCGAATGTCGAGTTCAAGACCCTTCAGCGGGATAAGGTGCAGCCTGGAGACGACTGCCTGCTGGGACTGGACGTCGGCTCCACCACAACCAAGGCGGTCTTGCTCCGCAAGGCGGACAACGCCCTGCTGGCATCTGTATATTTGCGGACCAATGGCGATCCTGTCGGCGCTTCCAGAAAGTGTTACGCAGCCATTGGATCCCAGGTCGAAGAAGAAGTTCCTTTGGTGAGGATTACCATTTCCGGGATCGGAGTTTGCGGATCCGGGCGCCACATCGCTGGACTGCATGCCATGACCGATGGCGTCATTAACGAAATCACGGCACATGCAACAGCCGCTATTTTCTTCGACCCCCAAGTTGACACCATCTTTGAAATTGGCGGCCAGGATGCGAAGTACACCCATATCAACAACAGCGTGCCATCGGATTACGCCATGAACGAAGCTTGTTCAGCCGGCACCGGATCTTTTTTGGAGGAATCAGCATGGGAGACCATGGGCATTGCCATGGAAGAGATCGCCGGAGTAGCATTAAAGGGCGATTCTCCGCCCAACTTTAGTGATCAATGTGCCGCCTTCATCGCATCGGACATAAAGAACGCCATTCAAGAGGGCGTTTCCAGAGAAAACATTGTGGCCGGCTTGGTCTATTCGGTTTGCATGAATTACAATAACCGGGTCAAAGGTAATCGCCCGGTGGGAGAAAAAGTCTTCATGCAAGGTGGTGTTTGCTACAACCACGCTGTACCGTTGGCCATGGCCGACCTGACGGGAAAGAAGATCATCGTGCCGCCCGAACCTGGCCTCATGGGCGCATTTGGTGTGGCCCTCGAGGTCCGGAAGCGATTGGACCACGGCTTGATGGCGGCGCACCGATTCTCTTTAAAAGCCCTGGCAGATCGCGACGTCACTTACCGTCGTTCGTTTGTCTGCAAAGGGGGAAAGAGCAAATGCGACCGCCGCTGCTCGATCGCGCGCATCGAAATTGAAGGCAGGAGCTACCCTTTTGGGGGGGCCTGCAACCGGTATGACAATCTGCGTCAAGGTCGCAGCATCAACACCGCCGATTTCAATTTGGTTCGCACTAGACAGGCGTTGGTGTTCGGCAAATATGCGCCGGCGCCGCTGAACCGTCGATCCGGCCGTTATAGGGGTCGTGTCGGCATCAACCGCAGCTTCTTGGTCAACTCCTTCTACCCGTTCTATGCCAACTTTTTCAGCGCACTGGGATTTGAGCCGGTACTTCCGGACACCGCGGATCCCGAGGGCATTGACAAGCGCAATGCACCGTTCTGTTTTCCGGGGGAGCTGGCGCATGGATTTTTTCATTCCCTGATCACGGATCCGGATCCGCCGGAGTACCTCTTTCTGCCCCACCTAAGGTCGCTGCCCCCCCTGGACGGCGAGCACCATTCCCAAACCTGCCCGCTGGTCCAGGCTGAGCCATACTATCTGCAGGCCACTTTCAGGCAGCAAATAGAAGCTCTGCGCGAAAAGGGCACCACTGTGCTGAGTCCCCTGCTGGACCTGTCCCGGGAAGGCAGCGGAGCAGTCGCGGCCCTGGTGGCAATGGCCAGGGAGCTGGGGATTTCCCGTCGGGAAGCCACCGCAGCATTTGAACAGGCGTGGTCGACAATGCAGGCCTGCTTCGACGAAATGAGGGCGATTGGCCGCCAAGCGCTGAAGCAACTCGAAAAGTCACCCGATGCCATCGGTATGGTCTTGTTTGCCCGGCCTTACAATGGGTATGTTCCCGAAGCACACATGGGAATTCCGGACAAATTCGCCTCCCGAAAAACCCTGGTTCTGCCCATGGATTTTCTCGACGTGGCCAAAGCGGTTTCAATAGCCTCGATGTATTGGGCCATGGGGCAACGCATCATGATGACGGCTCGCATGATCAAACCCCATCCCCAACTGTACGGAACATTTATCACCAACTTTTCCTGTGGGCCTGATTCCTTTGTCCTCAACTACTTCAGAAGCGTGATGGCCGATAAGCCGTCGCTGACCCTGGAACTGGACAGCCACAGTGCAGATGCCGGTATCGAAACCCGCATCGATGCTTTTCTCGACATCGTGCAGGCCCATCGCATGGTCGGCAGACCGACGGACGCCTCCTTCGCTCAGCGCGGATTCAAACCGGCGACCACTGCCCTGAAACGGGGGGCGGTGACCATCCGAACTTCCGCCGGGAAGTTATTGCCGTTGACGTCTCCGGAGGTTACCTTGCTGTTCCCCTCCATGGGTGAACTGGGAACCGGTGCATTGGCGGCTGCATTTCGCAGCGCCGGTGTCAAAGCAAAGGCCCTGCCGCCCGGTGATGAAAGCATCCTCAAGATCGGCAGGGGACATACCTCATGTAAAGAGTGCCTGCCACTGATATTGACCACCGGGTCGTTGTTGAATTACGTTCGCACGCATCGATCACCGGGTGAGGTCGTCGTCTATTTCATGCCCAATGGATCAGGGCCCTGCCGGTTCGGCCAATACCATATCTTTATGCAGGACCTGATAGAAAAACTCAAAATCCCGGATGCCACCCTTCTGTCCTTGTCTTCCGACGTGGGGTACGACGGCTTGCCGGCCGACATCCATCGAAGGGCATGGTGGGCTGTGGTCACGTCAGATGTGTTTGAAGATATCCGTGCCATGCTGCTGACCAACGCCCAGGACGAAAAGACCGCCATGGCCGTCTTCCACAAGCAATACGGCAACGTTCTCCACGCATTGGAAAAAGGCAGGTGGCAGGACCTGAAGACAGCGCTGCAGATCTCCGCAAGCCAGCTCAAACAAATCGAGTTGAAACGCCCGCCCCACCAAGTCCCGCACGTTACGCTGGCCGGGGAGATTTATGTTCGCCGGGACGGACTATCACGGCAATATCTTACCGAGTACCTTGCGGCCAAGGGCTTCGCCGTGGTCTGTGCACCGGTGGCCGAATGGGTCTTATACGCCGATTATCTCATCGCCAAGGGACTGACCGGAGATCCGGCACAAGAGGGCTTGAAGCGCAGACTTCGTCACCATATTAAATCCTATGTCATGCGCAAAGATGAACGGCGGATCAAGAAGATCCTCTCGGCAACCCGGCTGGTTCACGCGTTGCCGGTCAATATCAATGCCGTCATCGATATGGCAAAGAACCACATATCCCCTCATTTGAGCGGAGAAGCCGTACTGACGGTGGGAAGTGTAATGCGGGAAGTTGCCTCGGAAACGTGCGGTGCGATTGCCATCGGCCCCTTTGGTTGCATGCCCAACCGGATCTCGGAAGCCATTTTAATGGAAACCATGAGCCGGGGGGACAAGCCAGCCAGTGCTTGGCAACATCGCCAATCGGACGCTGAATTGTCCAAATGGAGCGACCTGCCCTTTTTGGCCATCGAAAGTGACGGCTCTCCCCTCTCCCAACAAACCCATGCCAAGTTGGAAGCCTTCTGCCTCAGGGCTAACCGATTGCACCAGCTGATGCTGCGCCGCAGAGCATAGGCCCTGAGAAACCGCTGCATATCGAACCAGGAATATTGAATGCAGAAGGTAAGGTATTCTGCCATTCTTTCAGTGACAGAGCGAAGCGATACCACACTTCGACATTCTGCGGTTCCTTGTTCGATATTCGATAATCCAATCAGGGGCAGTGGCGATACGCAGTAGATCACTTCCATCGTTGACGTCAGGTGGGATACAAGTGGTTACGAAGGGTTTTTACGACGATCCAAACCGCGGCGACGATTCGGATATTTGGAAAGTGTGACCACCACCCCGCTGCGGGCGGTTTTGCGACGGTCCGTTTTAGCCTTGCGTCGATCCCTGGCCACCTTTTTTTTCAGCGCCTGCCGGCGCGAGTTGTCGCGTTTCTTCTGATTGTTCTGCACCGGCGGAATGGCGCCTCCGATCTTGATGTTAATCATGGAGACCACCTCCTGTCATAGATATCGGCGTTCCGACCGGTGACTTTAGAAATACGGCATGATGTTGGTTCATCAGGGCTGCCGCCGCCGTGCGACGGCAGCCCCTACCCCCCTACCGCACATATGAAAATTGACACTTTATTTCAGCACCTTGGATAAGATATTGTGGACGGCATCTCCCCCTTTTCCTTTGACAAATGAGAGGACAATGGGCACAAATTTGCCCAGCATGTCGGCATCCAATCCCAGCTTCGCAAAGCCGCCCACCAGGCCCGCCAGGTCGCCCAGATCGGATTTTCCACCCGACAAACTGGAGGCCAATCCGCTGAGCGCAGATCCCAGCATACCGGAACCTGGGGCTGAATCGGCAAGATGGTCGGCCTCGGGGAGATGGGCCGTGATCTGCCCGAATTCACCCGATCCAAGTTTTTCTTTGGCCAAATTGAATAGCAGCCCGGCACCGCCCCGGGCTTGTTCATCGCTGATCCCCAATTGGTCAGTTAGCAGTTTAATCAGTTCCATGGTCGTCCCCTCTTTATCCGTTTTGATGGATGGTCGCCAAAGACTATCTGAGATGTAGTGGCAACCGCATCAAAGCAATTATCCGGTGACGGTGAACCATCCAATGTGAGTTCCCAACAGATAGAGGGACAATCCAGCGGTCAGCACCGTCATGATCAACAAAAGTAGTTCAGTTCTATTCATTGTTGGTCCACGCTCCTTTTGATCAATCATGTGTGGGTATCGTATCACCGCCACGCTTCACCCATTGGAAGATCAGCAGCAGGAAAATCGATACGATCGTTGCCAGGCCGAGGCTGGCCAAACTGAAATCTTCGATTCCGCCAACCCCCGCCAGGTTGGCGAAAAATCCCCCGGAGAAAGCGCCGGAGACACCGATGCCAACAGTCATCAGGACACCTCCGTGTTTGTTGCCCGGCAAGATCATCATTGCAAGAAGACCGGTCAACAGCCCCATTGCGATCCAGAGTAAAAACCACATTGTTTGACCTCATTTGCATCTGAAAAATAGACCCGACCTTTTGTACCGGCTTCGCCGGGAAACGATGCTATGGAATGCTTCACAGCGGTTGCCGTCGCGGGTCGGACGACCCTGGGGTTGTCCGGCCCGCGGCTAAACAAAAGGACAGGATTATTCTACTTCTTTGACGACGGCATCCGGCGAGTTCTTCTTGATGGACTCAATGGCTGAAAGCGCCGACTGCTTTTGTTTATACCCCTGGCTGGCAAACATATTCTCGCCGTTGGAGGCTTTAAATCTGAATCTGAACTCGCCTGCATTATCCTTGTAAACTTCAAATGTGTAAGCCATGATAGTTCTCCCTTGCTATTGGACTGTTATCGGATGCCGGATCTCCGGCATCCAGTGAATAAAGATACGACTTATTGAATGGGTTTGATCTCTACTCGACGGTTTCTCGCACGCCCATCCTTAGTGGCGTTGCTGGCGATGGGCCGATCCGGACCAAACCCTCGCGTCGTCAGACGAGACGCATCAATGTTTTTGGATTCAAGATAGGCCTTTACCGAGGCTGCCCGCCGTTGTGAGAGCCCCATATCATATGATCGAGTTCCGCTGCTGTCAGTATGGCCCTGAATTTCTATGTTCAAATCTTTCTGGGCCTTCAAGGCTGCGACAATTTCATTCAGCGTGGCATATGAACTGGGCCTGAGGTCGGCCCGATTGTTTTCGAATTGAATGTCTTTGTAGATCCATGTTCCGGCCTCAGTGACTTCCGCACTCTTTGTTGCCACCGGGATGGCACATCCTGCTGCGTTGACTTTGGTACCAGCCGGTGTTTGGGGACATTGGTCCCGGCCGTCCGGTACACCATCGTTATCGCTGTCGAGAACACACCCATTACCGTCCACTTTTACGCCGGCTGCTGTGTCCGGACACTGATCCCTGTCGTCGGCCACACCATCTCCATCACTGTCTTTCTTTGCTGTAAAGAGGACCTGACGGACAAATCGGTTCATGCCCGACGCATCGCCAAGGCTGTTCGCATCGACGGCCCCGCCGCAATCGGTTGCCGCAGCGAGTTCCCTGAGCAGCGATCGTCCGTCATTCGCATCGCCCACTTGAACCGTATAGATACACAATCGGTTTCCAAGTGTTGCCTTCAATGCTTTGACCGCCGTCAAAGGGGCACTGCCCATGTCTTTACCGTCACTGACCACCACCATGGCAACAGGTCCGTTGGCCGCCTTGATCTCATCAATTGATCGCTGCATTGCAGATGCCAGGGGGCTTGTGCCGCCAGGGGCCGAGACTTTCTCCAAAGCAGCGGCCAGGGCCGACCGTGCATATCGCTGATGCGGCAGCATCGCCTCCGCCAGCCTGGAGGAAACGGCTGAATTGTGACCAAAGGTGTGCAAAGCAACCCCTATATCCATGTCCGGCATGGTGTTGTTGAAATGGCGAACCACGGATTTGGCGATATCCAGTTTTCGATACCCCTGGTAGCCGTCACCCATGGAAGAAGATGCGTCCAGAATGAAAAGGAGGTGCTCTGCCCGTTTGGCATAGCGCCCGGCCTCAACAGGTTGGGCCTGAAATTGCTGTACGGGTTTGTATGTCGCCGCACATGCGGCCAGCGCAAAAACGGATAACATCAGCAGGAGATGAAGCATTGATTTCATTTTGGTCATGGTAGACTCCTTTGAACGAGATAGACTGCTTTTATGGTTCTATGGTTTATTTTCCAGGAATGGACGGCACAGACTCCAATGCCTTGTTGACCTGTGTTTCAACCGTGTCGTCGTTGCTTTCCGAGGGGACCTTTATAGGACTCTCCATCTCAGTGGCGGACGGTGCTGCGCCATTGCCGCTTACCGCATCGTTCACCATACGATCGGCCGATTGGTAGGCTTCCTTGGCCTTTTCAGTGGTCCGCTCCACGGCATCGCCAGCTGCATCATAGGCATCCTTGGCGGTCTCTGTCGCCTTGTCGACCATCTCACCGGCGGTCTTGACGGCTTCACTGGTAATTTCCTTTGTCTTTTCGGTGACCTGATTGATGGTATCGTCAGCCTTTTCCACTGCCTTTTGGCCAGGCTTGGCTGTGGATTGCTGGTTCTCACTCTTGCTGCAGGCATGCACAGTCAGAAGTATGTAGAAGGATGCGATCAAGATCGCGACGGCACGTCCTGCCCTTATCATCGTATGGGTATTCACCATTATTCCTCTCCTATCGTCTGCTTTGCGCCTGCTTGAGATGATCGCTGCCTGCGCGGTATTGTTTCTGGTAGGGTGGGCGCCGGGTCGTTTGGTGCCCCGGCTTTGCACCAAAATGAAGCAAAAGACCTGCCATCTTAGTGAACAGATGCTTCAGAAAAAGCTTATCGTATTGTAATCGTTATTATATTGTAATTTGCAAAAGCGGTATGATGAACCCAATGAAGTGATAGCGTCGCGTCAAATCAGCCACTGGCTGCGCTATTTAACTCAGACCTGCGGAGCTGTACGAGGTCAATTGAAGAGCCCGCCAATTGCCCGTGGTTGGTAATATTATGGAGAGGATTGCTGCACCTTGAACACCACGCGGCGGTTCATGGTACGGTGATCTGCGGTGATCTCAGGCTGGGTGAGTTCGCGCGAACCGGCCGCTTCTATGATGAAAAACGACCGGTCGATCTTGGCGGCGACCAAAAGATCGGCAAAGGCCTGGGCGCGGCGCCGACTGATCACCTGGTTCACGGTCTCGGTTCCGGTACGGTCGGCATGACCGATGATGTGGATCTTGATCGGGCGGTCCAATAGATCCGACACCGCAGCCAACCGTTTTACCTTCTCAATAAAAACATGCAGGGCGTTCCCCTGACCGGGCATTAGCACGTTGCGTCCCGTTTCAAAGTAGAAGACGGCTTCGTTGATATCACCGGCTAACAACTCCCACTCCTTCTGGTCGGTGTCAATGAGCCGGCCATCATCGTAACCCGTAATACCGGACAGCGACTGAACCGCATCACGCGTCTGCACAATCCATCGACGGGACGCGCTGCCCGATGCATGCAGGGTACGTCCGACTTGTTTTAGACGGACCGAATCAGGTTTTTTCAGGAAGACATCGATAACCACCACATCATAATCGTCGTACTCTTCGATCCAGGGGATCAGGCGTGCCATCCGCCGTGTGTCCAAGATCCATTGGGAGAGAGCGGAACCGGTGGCCCGCAAAGTGCGGCCGTCAATCGCCAGTTCCAAGGATGCCGGCGGCTTGAAGAGTTTCTTGAAACGCAACTGGATGTATTCCGGATAGGCGGATTGATACGGCTCCAAATGAAATACCACCTTTTTGGGAGAGATGCCGGCGTCCTCCAGCAATTGGACGGGTTGGGGGGCGAAGGGATCCCGCAGCCCATATAGATGCTGCCTGCCGTCCTGCTGCTTGACCTCCGTCACAACGATACCTGGCTGGGCATGGAGCGCATCGATGAACTGCGACCATTTGTGCCGCTGGACCATCCAATGAAAGAGGCCCCAGCCCGCGATCAGCACAACGACGCCAATAAAAATCCACCCCTTCAACGACCGCTTGGTTTCATCGGACTTGAATTGGATCTGCAGCAGTCCGTTCAGTGTCGGACGGGTCTCGGCAAACGGAACCGTATCACCATTAAAGGCGTGCAGTTTATCGGAATGGGAGACGTGAATATCATCGAGGACGTCTCGCATCATCTCCCTCAAATGGACCGATGGATTGCCACTGATCACCAGTGCGAGCATGGCATGTGCGCCATGCTCGATCCACACCTTCCGGCGGCCCACCTGGAACGTGTCGAGAGTGTCCTCCTGGTCAGCCCCGAATGAGTCCTGGACGAAATCCCGGATGGCTGTCAGCATCCCCGACACCAGATCCGGATTCTGTGACGCAGCCGTTTTGGCGACCACATGCTCGATGAGAACACCGGAGTCCCGGTGGATAAGAAAGACCTGCTCCACCTGATACACCAGGGTGTGCAGCAGTACGACCTCTGCAAAAGGACGCCTTGTCCTCAGCGCCTCCAGCCGCCAGCGCAACCCTTTGATGGAGAAACTGTGCTCCAATATCTGGTTGAAGTTCTGGATCAGTCCCTGGATGGTGGCTGCGATGGCTTTCCGAATGGCCGGCCCCATAACCGGAAAGAGCACATCGACAAAGACCTGCCGGTCCTTTTTGATGGATGTCCGTATGGCTTGCTCTGTAATGGGCGCAAGGGAGGTGGCCAGCTCTCCGTCGCGGTCCGAGCTGATGGTGACGGCACGGGGTAGAATCCGACTGATATCGTTGGCCCGCTGATCCGGATCGTCGAGCTGATGCTGTACCTGGTCCAACCGCCGGTTGGCCGGTCCGACGATCAGGTTCCGCAGTTCAGTGATATCTCCCTTCGGATCCTGATGAAGGTCATCCGCAGACCTTGCATCGCTATTTTGGGATGAATCGCTCATCGGTATTCAGGCCATATGAGTTGTTTCAAACCGGCTGCGTTGCACCCGGTTACAACTGCAACGATACAGCATTGCGTATTTTTGATGATCCGGTTTATGACCAGATATCAAGCCACCCGCTTAACGGGTGGTCGTTGACGCCAATGACTGGTTTACCCTGATGGCTGCGACAGACGCTCAGCCATCTCTACGAGCAGTTGGGACAATACTTTTCGGGCAAGTTTATCTTCATCCAGTTTTTCAACGGCCGCTTCCAAATTTTTGGCTGCCTCCACCTGCTGGATGTGAATCTCGTCCGAAAGGTCACTGGACATTTCCTTAAGCTGCTGGTTGACGGCCTTGATCTCCTTGGCCTGCTGCTTCGCCTGCGTGTCTATGGTCTTCGATATGATCTCTCTGGCGTCGCTGATCTCCTGTGACAAGGCCTCCGATCCCTGGTTGCGTTCGGCCTGCTCATTGGTCAACCGCCCGTTAAGCGCTTCATCCTGCTTTTGGATCAAGGTTTCAATCGACTTGAAATGCTTTGCCGTCTGTTCCCCCAATGCCTCAATCTGTGAATTGAGACGCTCTTCTAACAGTGCAAACCGTTTTTCTACACTGGCCATCTGACTGCCGAACAGGATATCACGGACTTTGTCTATTTCAGCGGCCTCGGCTTGAATGACATCCGCTGCTTTGGCCAGGTCCGCGGATTTGGGATTGGCCCCTTTGCGAGTGGGACGGTTTGCGCCCTTTGGCTTGCCCTTCTTGGCTGCTTTTGTCACCTCTCTCCTCCTCCCCATCTGTTGTATAATACTCCGGCAGAACGCCTAGGTGTATATAACATAAGTTTTTCTGGTAACTTATGTCAATCCAATAGTGGCATTGCTGGTAGAATCCAGGTTGTCAACGACAGGGATATCTGTTATGGCTTGGCACATGAGGATTTGAGCGGGCCGAGTCAACAAACATCCGTAAAGCGGATGCCTCGGATTTTCGGCAATTGACCGGAAAACCAAAGCATGGCATCGCTATTACTGTTGCGGTTGAAACCGGATGAACGCTACACGGTTCGGAATAACCCACCAAAACCGAATCCCGGATTAATCGCGACGCCTGCCCTGGCCAATGAACTGGAGATGGATTCAATAATCACCAACAGCAAACAACCTCGACTGGACGTAGCAGGCATATGGGCATCGAAAAACATAAAATCTGTTTATTGGGATCGTTTGGTGTAGGCAAAACCAGCCTGATGGAGCGTTTTGTCAACGACCGTTTTGACGAAAAGTATTTGAGCACCGTTGGAATCAGTGTCAGCCAGAAGCTGATGCCGCCTGTCCAGACCCGCAGCGGCGATGGCGTACGCCAGTTTATGTTCCTGATCTGGGATATCGCCGGCCTGGAAAAATTCAACCCAATGGTCATGAATTATTTTCGGGGAGCCACCGGCGCCCTGGCCGTTGCCGATCTGACGCGGCCTGAAACCATCGAGAACCTTGGCCCCATTGTTGATCAATTTTTCTCCGTCAATCCGGACGCAGCCTTGGTCGCAGTGGCCAACAAGTCGGATGCCACGGACAGCATCACCGACGTACCAGTAGAATTAAACCAACTGGCAAGCCAATACGCAGCACAAACTGTCCTGACCAGTGCTAAGTCCGGGGCTGGTGTAGAAGAAGCATTTATTACACTCTCCAAACGTATCGAAGTGCGGAATGGATGACCCCTTTTACAGCTTGATTACTTCTAAAGAAATGGGCGTGTTTCACTTCAACGACCGCTTGAAGATCCTTGAGTGCAACGCGACCGCAAATGAATTGGTCTCGCGCGTCGGCCAATCTCCGCCAACAGGAGACCTTCAGGATATCTTCCCCGAATTGGTCGGGATAGAGGATCAAATCGCGCGAGTTATTGACAAACAGGATGACAGCTATCGACTGGAGCTCGTCAATCGCCGAGACCAGCATGGCAACACCCACTACTGGGATTTGACACTGCTGGCCTGCGCCGAAGCAAATCGCTGCATCCTCGCCATTGAAGACGTCACGGAAAAAGCCCAAGCCATACAGGTCGTCAACCAGCTGCGATATGATGATTTTCTATTTCGCCACAGCATTGATCAGCAGCGGCACAAAATCGGATCCTGGTTTATGGGTCGATCGACAGCCGTAAAGGAGGTGGTCGATACGGTGAGGAAGTTGGGCAGCGTTCCGTCCGCCACGGTTTTGCTGATGGGTGAAACCGGCACCGGCAAGAGCCTGACCGCCCGCATGATTCATGAAAGCTCCATGACCGACGGAACCCCATTCGTAGAAGTCAATTGTGCTGCGCTTCCGGAAACACTGATCGAAGCTGAACTCTTTGGCTATGAAAAAGGTTCCTTCACCCATGCGGTCACCGCCAAACCCGGCCTGATTGAAGAAGCACGCGGCGGTACGCTTTTTCTCGATGAGATCGGCGAACTGCCTTTCAACGCCCAGGCAAAACTGCTCTCCATGATTGAGACCAAATCATTTAGAAGACTGGGCAGCAACAAGAAGCAAACCGTAGATGTTCGTATCATCGCCGCCACCAACCGATCCCTGCAAAACGAAGTGTCGGCCAAAAGGTTCAGAGAGGACCTGTTCTATCGTCTGAATGTGGTCTCCATGACCCTGCCCCCCTTGAGAGAGCTGGGTGAAGATGTGGTCTTGATTGCCGAGCACTTTATCCAATTGCTCAACGTTGAGTTCAATAAAAAAGTCGAAGGGATTTCGGCCGATGCGCGAAAAGCGCTGCTGGAGCATCACTGGCCGGGCAACGTTCGCGAACTGAGCAATTGTATCGAGCGGGCGATGATCTTCATTGATAAGAACCGAATTAGCGCTTCAGACCTGGTCCTGATCACACCGGCTGTAAAGGTCGACGCGTCCGACAACAGCTGCTGGACCGTCCCCGCCAGTGGAATCGACCTGGAAGACGTGGAGCGGAAACTGATCGTCTCCGCCCTCGACCAGGCGGAGAACAACAAGAGCAAGGCTGCCCGGCTTCTGGGCTTAACCCGTCACACACTGCGATACCGCATGGAAAAACATGACCTCTCCTGAGTCAAATGCGCCGACCTCCGGCTGAAATTCCGCATTGCTCGCCGCCCATCCATATCGCCGCCCCTGGACAGCAACCCATTTTATTCATATATTTCAATATCTTGATACGATCATCGGCTGTGACCGGCCGACGGTTGGCACGCGCCTTGATTTCACTGCAGGTAGGGATGCCGTTACCCTCAATTGAATTCGGAGCACCAATGGATGGAAAGGGGTTCGATATGAAACTAAGACTGACCTTATGGGCCGCGGTGGTAGGCGTGATTGCTTTACTCCTGTATCAAAATCGCGACTTCTATATGGGAG
>JAAUYD010073967.1_pt1 | contig 13832 bp, 9 predicted proteins | sample 7278101 | NCBI WGS metagenome assembly JAAUYD01 (sample SAMN14350128, study PRJNA611818) | marine sediment metagenome | isolation source: surface marine sediment (0.6m) | place: French Polynesia: Moorea | collected 2018-08
ATACTTCCGAACCGTTCTAGGAAAAACCTTGTTCTTACCCTCTCCTGATTAAGGATGCTGCTGGCGAATACTAGGTTTGCTCCCTCACTGAGGGTAAGAAGAATATGACTCTAATCCCTAAAATACCGCCCACAGGCTGGAAGCCTGGACGGCAGTCGCTACAACGGGGCAAACCCCGACGGTCAGTTTGCACAAGTTGGGGCTCGCGTAGCGTATCCGTAGTATTCACCCGCCCATACAACTGTGTCCATTATTATTTTGTTTTGAGAGCTAATAAAAGTTCCACTTCAGAAGTAGATTTATTCGGACTATTAGCAGCCATCCCAACACCGTGGATAGAACCGAGAATAGCATTTGCTTCTGGTGGAATTGGTTGCCTTCTAGTGGCAAACCGATTAATCAAAGATAAGGTTTTGTTCATATCCAAGTAGAAGTAACCTCCATTTGGTTGTGCTAAAGAGCCAGTAATAGTTTTGAAATTCTCACTTTGATCTAAAGATTTACCTTGGTCAGATGCAACTGATTCGGCGACGGAATTACCAATAGCTAAAAATACCGTATTGCTATCTAGCCAACCATGGGATAGTAAAGCTCCTTGTCCCGGAACTTGCCACTGAGTAACATTTTTACCACCCACATTAGTTTGAGCAACATTAACTGGTTGTTGCTGGACAATTTTATCCAGTTTAGATAGGGTACTTTCAGCTGTTTTGCGATCGCTGGTGTTAAATACAAAAGCTCCTCCAAATCCCACTTCAGCCAATAAACCTTGATTAGCGGGAATAGCAGCGATACCGAACTCTCCATTCATCCAACTAAAAATATCTTTATCCAAATCGATATTAAATTGTTGTAGTTGACTGCGGACAAGATTAACCGCTTGATTGAATTCGGGATAATCTTTGGATTGCTCTACCATTGCCGACCACCAACGATTAATACCCTCGCCGCTAATTAGGGCAATAGTATCGCCAGGAAATCGAGAGATAATTTTTCCAGGAGTATTTTTATATTGGAATTTAGTCAACTGGGGATCTAAAGTTGCGATCGCTTTCATTCGTACTCCAGCATCATCAATTCCCACACCTGCAACCATAGATTTTACTTGTTTTAACTGTGCTAGGGTTTGTGGTGGTAGTTGGGCAGTTCTTGGATTACTAGCAACGAGTTGTTGTATAGAACTCGCATAATCGGGTAAATAAATTTGGGCAACGGTATTTTGTAACTTAGCTCCTTTAGCTAATAAATCTTTAGCACCTTCTTTAGTAGTAAAAGAAGGTTCTCCTTTAAAAGTATCAATTGCATATTCTATCGGTTTTTGGTTAGGGGCAAAAACCACATAAGTATTATTTAAAACAGCAGTATATGTAGAACTACCTTTATTAGTAGTTTCGATGATTTTTTCCCCTTTATATTCTATCTCCTGGCTTTTAACCTCTTTCTGCGACTTTAATTTATTGGCAAAATTCAAGGCAGCTAACTTATCTTTAATACCCACTACCAGTAATATATTCGGTTCTGATGTCCGTCTGCGGCTCACTTTTTTGGGTGAAGAGGGTGCACGCAATTGAGCTTCTGTTCCTGAAGATGGAGGTAAAACTGCAAGCATCACCCCACCTACCCAAGGTTTTAAATCCTGTTCATAGGAAATACCACCTTGTTTGAGCATATTTTGATTAAAATCTTCTAAACCCTTACCTAGCAACTGTCTAGCTTCAGGAGTCCCAAATTTTTCTAACTTTGCCCAAGCTTGAGGATCTGTGGTAATGTACGTTGCCATCAACGCCTCATCAGGCACTATTTTGGCACTTTCCCAAGCACCAGAAGCATCCCCTGATGGACCTTTGAGGTAGATATAAGCTGCTATACTTCCTAGCACTATCGCTCCTAAACCAAGAGCAGGAATTAAAAATTTGGATTTTTTTTCTGTCATTATTATTATCCTCTGTTTCCCACATTGTCATCGAGTTGGCTACAACCGTCATGGTTAAGTTTTCGGATATGTACCACTTTGACCATAGTTTATCGGCATTTACGGTTAAAGCAAGGTATTTATCGCAACGGACATCTTTGTGAACACATCATATTTTGCTTCAAAGGTAAAAAGGAATAGATTGATCGCTAATTATCCAACAAATCATCTTACAGTAATGCTTTTAGCTTTTTTAACTGTTCCCACACCTTTTTCACTCATCCCAGGAATATATAAAAAATCCTTCTCCAAATCAACTGTTGGAGCAGGATGTTAGTTATATTATGTTGCATTCAAAGATAGTCCCAGTCATGGCGTAGACGCGTAGCGGCTTGGAGTAGAGTCGAAGTCAGCAATCTCATTGACTAGAACTGCTAGGATAGAACATAACCTGGTATTCGCAAAACCCAAGGTTAGCCATAAATACTTCTTCCCCTGTCTAGATTTTCAAGATCATATTTTCTTATAAGTAATTATACTTAATAAGCTGTCATGCTTTGTAAATCCTTGCCAAATAATAATCCCCCCTAGTCATTCTAGTGAATAAGCTAGGGAGGACACCATAATTCGTTGACTATAGAGTTTCTGTATAAGCCTTGATATCCCTATTCTATGAAGGGACTGAGATTTCTACCACCATGAAAATAACTATTTATCATAGTTTCATAGTTGCTTTATTAGTGCTTTATACGGAGATACTCATGACTGATCGTATATTGTAAGTATATCAATAATATACTGGTGTAAATTATTCAGATATGGAATTATCTCTAAAAAATATGCAGTTGAAAATTGTTGCTTCCATTACCCTAATCAGTGTTTTAGGATTAGTAACCCAAGCTTGGGCAGTAAATGAAGGAGACTTGCAAAAGTTAAAGGAAACTGGGGTATGCCCTCGTTGCGATTTAAGTGGTGCTGACATGAGTCAACTAAATTTATTTGGGGCAAATTTACGGAATGCAAATTTACAATCAGCCATTTTATCTGAGAGCAATTTAGAAAACGCTGATTTCACTGGAGCTAATCTTGAGTCTGCAAACCTAAACTCTTCTAACCTCAAAGGAGCTTCCTTTACAGGTGCCAATCTCAAATCAGCATCCCTAGAAAATAGCGATTTATCTTACGCTGGTTTTATGGGTGCCAATTTAGAAGCAGCTAATCTCAAAAATTCGACTTCAAAGTTAACCAATTTCCGGGGAGCACATTTCCGACTGACAGTTATGCCTAATGGTTCGGATACCTCTGATAAACCATATGGTTGGTCATTACAGCGACAAAGCCTGAGAAAATGCGACGAATTCAAGCCGGAAAATGCTCGCGGTACAACTTGTTATGTAGATTAATGTGATTTTTCTCCTCAATGAGGTAACAGCTCCCCGACTTATGAATCAATATCCGCACATTGTAACAATTCCTAGGATAGAAGTCGGGGATCTTTTAGACCTGCTAAAACATAAGATGTTAAATATTATTATTAATTTAACTTTGTCAACCAGAAAATAATCTACAATTAAAGTAAATATACGCATTGACAAAATATTCTATGTATGTATTAGAAAGTGGGTATTAAATTTCCATCTTGCAAAGCAATTGCCTATGGTTAATAAATAATGATGGTCACTGTGGACAATGCGTAAGTAGGCGTTTTTGTAGTTGTGGAGCGATCGCCACTCCGAACTGGATAACTGGAGATTAGAAAGCATTTTAATGGTAATTGACTGACCCGGTTTGCAAGTATCACAGATTTAGTGACATTTATTGTTCCTTTGCTAGGAAAACGTCATATCTAATGAACACAGTTCTTGTAAGGATGTGATTGTTATGCTGAAGTCGATTAAACTTGCATTTTTGGGATTGGTTGCTACATCTCTAGCATTCTCAATTATTCCCCCAGTTGAAGCTTTTGTTTCAACAACAAAGAACGAACCTGTGGTTACTGAGGAAGATAACATAACTTTGGTTGCTCAACGCTATGGTCGGTATCGCCGTTATCGCCGTTATCGCCGTTATCGTCCTTATGGTAGATATCGCCGCTATCGCCGTTATCGCCGTTATCGCCGTTATCGTCCTTATAGTAGATATCGCCGCTATCGCAGGTATAATCGCTATCGTCGGTATGGAAGAGGTCGTAGATGCTTCTATCGTATCCGGTACAATAGATATGGCGATCGCTACCGCATCCGCATATGTCCTTAGTCCTATGTGGATTAAGTATTTGACTATTGAGTCAAGCCCTAATTAAATATTACACCGTTGCCATAGGGCGATCGCTCGTTGGTTTGAGTATGGTTCGTCCCCAGAGCCATAGTGCCCCTAAACCCAAGAAAACGGTAACTAAATTTACTAACAAACCCAGAACAGGTATGGCTGAAAGTAGGATGAAGATGAGCAAACCCACTACTAAGGGAGCCATTTTACCCTCAGCCCAGTTGGGTTGCATTTTTTGCAATAGTAACTTACCACCCAGGAAACTGACCAACACCTGGGGAATGTAACTGATGTATAGCAAAAAGCCAATAAATATAGCGAAATTAGAGAGAAAACCAATTCCCAGGGTAAGTGGAACCAAGCCAGTTATGGTTACTCCCAGGAGCATACTGAGAAAGATAGTAACAATGGCGATCACACTAATTGCGACTATCACCCCTAACCAAGTTACCACTCCCCAGCCTAAACTAGGTAAAGGTCGAGACTTGACTGTATTTGCCATGCTCTGAGTCCAATTAGGTACAACCCACAGCAACACCCATCCTACTATTAATAGTGTCAGCCAACGCTGTAAGAAATGTAACGCCATTGCAGTTGGACTGGGTTTTTCCCATGCTTCTTGTATACTTTCTCTAATCTGGCGTTCAATTTTTGCTGAAGGACTAATAATTGGATCAGTAGTTGATTCGTAGCGTAGTTCCCCACCAATTTGCCCTGAGTCTGTGATGGTAATTCCAGAACTTATTTGGGGTGCTGAGATGGGTGGAGGGGGTAAAAAAGGCAGAATCAAGGGTTTTGGTTCACCCTTCTCTCCACCTACCCTCACCTTAATATTCCCATCCACCTTGCCCCGTAATTCTAAACTACTCATGGCAGCGAGGATGTTTTGCTTCACATTTCCTGCTAATAATGCTTGCGCTCCACCAAAACTTAAATCACCACCCACACTACTACCAACCTTAGTTTCCAGGCTGTAGCCAGCAGCAACCAAATCATCGGTGATTTCTGCCTTTGAGCCTAACTGTAATACTTGACCAGCAATCCGCACATCATCATTTACTTTACCGTTAATTATCACAGCTTGACCAGCTGCTATTAAATCTTGTTCAACTGTGCCATTAATAGTAATTTGCCTACCGGCAGCAATTAAATCCCCTTTAACTGTGCCATCAATGGTAATCGTATTGCCAGACACATATAAATCATCATTAATGACTTCATTTGCACTGATGACAACCTGCTCTCCAGCCCGGTTTTCCATTGACCAAACTGGTTGAATTGTAAATAATCCTGTTAATAGCAGCAAACCCAAACAAAACCAAATTATCCGTTTGATTGCATTTCGCATCACCGAACCTCCTTCTGTTTTAATTACCAGGGATTTTTGGGTTTTGTACATACATAACCGATGCGCGATGGTGCAAAGTACCCACCTTACGGTGATGCTCCTTTATGAGCCGCCGAGGGCGCGATCACCTAACAGAATATTAGTGTTACTATCATTAAAAAAATGCTGTTAAACCAAGTAAGTTATAAATATTCATGGATTAATGGAAATTCTGTTTTGCTAATACGCTGCGATCAATTGGGCACGCCACTGAAAAAACATTACCCCTAGCCAAATTAGATACAATGTTTACATTGTTGCCATCAACCCTAGGATAGATTTCGTTTTTCTATTGTAGTCATGTTCGTAATTCATGAATTATGAATTATGGATTATTTGCTCAAGTCCCTTGATACCATCCTTGTTGCAGAGTCATTCCCCGACTCTCCATAGCTTGTATAAACAAGTCTGTTGTTAGTACCGCTTCTACAGGTGCAACCCCTGGTTGTTTGAGTTTACCCTCAAGTATTAATTGGGCAATGCTACCAGTTCCCCAACCAGCAGCAACTGCCGTATTCTCATGAACTAAGCTAGAACTGTAGGTAGCTTGATTCCCGTCTTTTATTCCCGTAACTTCTATCCGCATAGCTATCCCAACACCGCTGAATTTATCAGTAATATCAGTCATTAAGTGGCTAACGTAGGATAAAAATTCTATCACTTGAGGATTGCGTATCCATGATTTGGGAAATACATTGGCAGTTATCCAAGTCAGGTGATTATAAATATCGGGGACTGAGCCAAATTTAGTGACTACATTTTTAAGGGTTGGGAAAGTTCGAGGTAGGGTAAAGGTTTCTGGGACATCATACCAATAGACTCCACAATGTCCATAGGGAGGGGGAAAAGTAATATTTTCCCTGGCTGTATATGGTTTAATTAACTGCCATTTAGCATCTATCCAGGCTGTGAAAGTATCTTGCAAACCCAAAAAAGTTGTTCGCATTACCGTCACCCCAGCGCCGCCAGAACCAGCGACAATATAACTCAAATTAACAGTTTCTGCTGTATCAAATTTTTCTATACATTGCCGTGCCATACTATTAGAAATACCAGGAAATATTCCCGTACAAATAATAGCTGTTACCCCTGCATCAATAGCTTTTTGATGATATTGTAAGGCATTGCTAATATAGGAGCGTTGGTCGCAGACATCTACATAATTTATACCATGCTCAATACAGAGTTGTAATACATTAGTGGTGCGGTAATCAAATGGTCCGGCACAATGAATGACAAGATTAGCAGATGCTATTGCATTTCGTAATTTTTCTGTGTCTGCTAAGTCCAAAGCTAGATATTGTATAGGCTCATCGCCGATTTGTGGGTGTTGTGTGCGTCCAGTAACAATAACTTCTGCCTGGGTGTGGGTGGCAATATCCCGAGCTACACTACTGCCAATCCGTCCCCTACCACCCAGAATTAAAACTTTGTCCGTCATTTAACTGGTAACTGATAATTGCTTGCCAATCGCTGGTAACTTACTTTGCTGCCAGAGATTCCTTAACAATACCCTGAAAATAATTCCCAGACCCATCAAACTACTAGGTGCAGCCATGAGATTGGTTACTGACAAAAAAGCGATCGCTAATACTAAATCTTGTTGAGCAGCAGTCTGTAGTTTGCTTGTGTACCAATTCATCAAACGTACCATCAAGCTACGCTTGCCTTGCACTTGGGGAACTCGCAAATCGCTGATTACAGCAGTACTCCAGGGACAATCTACGACCTTACTGGCTGCTATGAAGAAACGTTTAGCTAAATTATCAGTACCTTGATTGAGACAATTTTGTAAAGCGATCGCCTCCAGGGCTGCAACCGTCATTCCTTGAGCATAAATAGGATTAAAGCTACAAATAGCATCACCAAACACTAAATAGCCTGCGGGAAATTTTCTCAACTTTTCATAATGCCGACGCAGGCTAGAGGGAAACTTGTAGGGAATTAGCCCTGACAGGGGTTGGGCATTTTTAATTGTATTATAAATATCTTGGGTGGGTAAAGACTTGGCAAACTCCAGAAACCCCGCTTCTTCTAGAGGTGCGCGATCGCCCATATAACCGCCAATACTAACTATCCAGCGCGATTCTTGGGAAGATACTCCATTTTCACCCTCCTGAGCAATAAGTACCCCTACACGCCAGTTAGGAGCCGCTCCTGACACAATTATAGCCGTGTCTCCTTGGAGGTGTTCGGGTTGGCGGCGATAGAGGCGGGTTGTATAACTAATATCCACACCGATTTGCTCTTCTTCTGGCTTTTGATAACCGAGGTTCGTCAACCAAGTAGGACTTTTAGAACCCCTACCAGTAGCATCTACCACCAAATCGGCATTTAAGATTTCTTCCTCGCTGCTGCTATGACGTTGGATAAATTTAACCCCAGTAACACAAGTATTATCCTTTGTTGTAACTAAACCCAACACATGGCAATTTTCAATCGCTCTCACATTGGGTAAAGCTAACAAACGCTGTCTTACCTGAGCTTCAAGTAAAGGACGACTCACCAACAAACCAGTCAAATCGTTGTCAGTGTCGTGCAAATATCCACCATTGATAAAAAACCGTGCTTCTTGCAAATGTGCCGGAATTGCTCCTTGGTTTTCTAACTCTTGGGTAATACCAGGAAAAAACTGTTCGATTGCTTCTCGACCTTTTAATAATAAACCGTGGGCATGGCGACCTTGAGGCACACCCGAACGATTCTCTCCTGGCAAAGGGAAAATATCTCGTTCTATGACAGTGACTTGTTGATAATAATCAGCTAAAGACCGAGCTGCAAGCAATCCACCCATACTTGCACCGATGACGATCACATGTTGAGCAGTTTCTTTAGTCATGACGCTCACCCATAAACTCCAGAGACAATTATAGGACTTACACAACTGGCATATGTTTTCTGTAGGGGAGGCTGCGGTGTAGATTTTCTGCCCGCATTATTGCCGTTGCATGACGCTGCGATCATATTTGAACGTAGTCATCAGACTTGTAACCTCACGCACCAATCACCAATTGTGACAATTGCGTAAGTCCTGAATTAAAAAGCATTAATTAACTACACATTGGTTCCAGTTATTTCTTAATTATGCAATTTTAGATTTTGCATTCAGTCATTTGTCCCCGTAGTGCGTAGCATTAATTTTATAGTGCTACGTGACTAGGTTAGGACATTTTTGAGAGCTACAACCTTTGATTAGTAAGCTTATTACTTACTCCCTTCCCGGCAGAAGATTACCTATAACGTAGGTTGGGTTGTAGCTTGCTTCCACGAAGTGGTACGAAGTGTAGACGCAACAGCGGCTTGGAGTAAGCGAAGCTTTCTCGAAGAGTAGAGTAACCCAACAATATGCTGGGTTTCGTCCCTCAACAAGCGCCTACAATTTTTCGGTAATTTTATAGCGGGAAGGGAGTATTACTTATTACTTGCGCTTAGCACTATACTTAGCCCTCAAAACTATTAAAGTAAAAAAACCCAGTTTTTCAACTGGGTAATAGAAAATTAATATTTTGGCTTTTTGCTTACTTGTGATGAGAAGTGTAATAAACCTTACTACCAGTATCAGGTACAAAATGGCAAGCAATACAAGAACGCCACATCGAAGTGAAAATTGGTTCTTCTGATTTACGGAAATATTCACCCAAAACAGGTTTAATAGCCTCAGTTGCTTTCTTTAAATTGTAGTGAGGCATATTCAGAAATATGTGGTGAGCAACATGGGTACCAATATCATGGTGAATATGATTGATAAATCCATAGTCACGGTCAATAGTTGACAATGCACCCTTGAGAAAAGTCCACTCTCCCTCACGATACCAAGGAATATCTGACTCTGTATGATGCAAGAAAGTAACTAAATCCAACCACATGACAAACACAATGTAAGGTCCAGCGTAGTATTTCAATAACCACATCCAACCCCATTGATAGGTCAGAAAACCAAGCAAACCTACCATCGCTATCCATAGAACACTACTAGTAATCACATCCCATTTTTCTGATTTTTTAAACAATGAACTACTAGGAGAGAAGTGGGAACCTTCTTTATTGGGAGAACGCTTAAACAAATATATGGGATAAGCAAACAAAAATAGATAATAACGTCCTATTTTTTGAATCCAGGGCATTGCCTGATAATCCGATTCCGAAACTGGATACCAACTTTCATCATTATCCAAATGACCAGTATTTTTATGATGAGTTCTATGACTAATTCGCCAGCCGTGGTAAGGCACAAGAATTGGCGTATGACAAATATGTCCCATCAAGTCATTCAACCATTTATGGCGAGAAAATGATTGGTGTCCGCAGTCATGTCCAACTACAAACAAAGCCCAAAACATTGTGCCTTGCATTGCCCAGAAAATGGGAAAGAATAACCAAGAGTCTAATTTATATGCAACTGCATATAGTAAAGCGATAATTGCGATATCCCGAAAAAAGAAAAAGAAGGATTTCCAGACATTAGGAATAAAACATTCCGGAGGAATTGCGGCTTTGATATCACCTAATGTAAACGGTAATGTGGTTACTTCCTGGGAAGATGTACTTTCAAGTTGATTGGATAACTCTATGGTGTTAGATTGCACGTTGTTTTGTACTGGGTTTTTGGATATGAAATTAACAGGGGTGCTTGTTGCAATCATGAATGTAATTCAGGCACTTCTGACTTGATTACAATATATAACACCATGTTCAACTGTATCTTTATCCTTAGAAAGGAGGCTTAAGGAGGATTGAACTCTCAATGACTCAGTTTCAGATACCTCAAGCCCTTACAAAGGGAGTGTTGAAAAAAAAGTTGTACATGGGGTATACATAGTAAAAACTATCAATTTTTTGCGCCTATACAAACAAGCCTAATCGCACTTGCATTTTGGTAGATATTGTCTGGCAATTTTGAGATTATTTTGGGTAAAAATTGCCAGTAACCATTCAGATAATGCTGACAAAAATTAAATGCTTGGTAACAGATGAATTTACTTCTGTTGAAGCCGAATTCATTATTTATTTTTCAGCATAATATTCATCGAAAGACAAATAACCAACGTCAGTTTTGTATAACTGACATTTATCTGTCAAGCTCTTCATTAATGACCAAGAAAACTGACATTCCGGATGCAAATAACTACCCCATTTCTCTTGCAAACTCCGATATGCTAAACGCAAATTGTAAGAAGGAATAGCAGTAGAAATGTGATGGGGCACATGAACATTAATGTCGTGACAAAGGATTTCTACCCACCGGGGATAATTGCAGTGAATAGTTCCATTAAGCTGTGCTATGACTTGGTTCCAGTTATCAGCAGTTTCAAAAGGAACATCGGGTGCGGTGTGGTGTACATAAGTAAAAGTACTCATCCAAAAATGATAAACCAACCAGGGCACAAACCAGAACTTAACCCATCCCCAAATTCCCACAGTGGCTATGAGCGTCGGAAATGCGATCGCAGCAAATGCAACTACCACAGCTACGGACAATTTCACATCAGCTTGGTCTTGTTTGCGGAACTTTCGCCAATCAAAATGGACAACAGCCCAGTGTCCAATGGAACCTACCCACCAAAGGCGATTGAGTAGAAATCTCTGATACCTCCATTGCTCCGGTTCACTCCACCTCTCGAACACTTCTGTTCTAATTGGATGCCAAGCATTATCTTCATCAAATTTGTTGGTGTGGGTGTGGTGGTGATTATGACCAATACGCCAAGAATGGAATGGATAAACTAATGGCATAAACACTAAATGTCCCACCAAATCATTTACCCAGCGACGTTTCGCAAACGAACGATGACCGCAATCATGACCGATGACAAAAAAGCCTGTCAAGGCTGTGCCGGTAAAAATCCACGCTAAAGGCAAGAGATACCAAGGTGCGATCGCTAGACTTAAATAGCCTAAAACAACCATTGATACACTGATGACAACTTTTCTGGCTGCCTTTAGAGGATTCTGTACGAAACATTCCTTGGGCAAGCTTTTGATAATATCTTGCAGTTTGAAGTCGGGACTGCCAACTTCTTGAGCTTGATTCTGGCTATTGATTATTGATGTAGTCATGAATACCTAAAAAAGCGAACCTCGCAATGCAGTTACTGAACAACAAGTTTATTTCAGTAAAGTTTCGGAATACTAGCGTCTCGGATGATATCAATCTAAGCCACTGTAGCACATCTAAATGGCGTTTTTATTATCCTGCTCAAAACTAATACCCCCGCATATTTCCAGGAAAAATGAACCCAGCAGCAGGGGCTGGACAGTGTCAAGAACTATGTTGTAAATGTAACTAGATTCTCTATTTAATTGTTACTTCCCTGCTAGCTTGACATTCTTGGCTAAACCGAGAAATTGCAACAGTTGAATAGTCATCCAGGTCATATCTATTTCCCACCATTGCAGACCATGACGGGCAGAATATTGGTAAGCGTGGTGATTATTGTGCCAACCTTCACCAAATACTAGTATGGCAACCCACCAGCAGTTAGTTGAATTATCCCCAGATTCGTGGCTGCGATAGCCGAATTTGTGGGTCGCGCTATTAACTAACCAAGTGCAATGCCATACCCAAACTATGCGGGCAAAAACACCCCAAAAAACAAAAGACCAACCGCCCCACAGTAATAACCCTATTCCTAGAGCTACTTGGAGGAGAATCATATATTTTTCTAAAAACTGATAAACTGGGTCTTCGGCAATATCTTTTGTAAACCGAGGGAGTTCTGATAGATCGGATCTATGGTAAATTAACCAACCCATATGGCTCCACCAAAAACCTTGATTAGAGTCATGGGGGTCATTTTCTTGGTCTGAGTGTAAATGGTGAATGCGGTGTGTGCCGATCCATTCCACAGGACCACCTTGACAAGCAAGGGTTCCGAAGAACACCAACAAATACTCCAGCCATTTGGGAGATTGAAAACTACGGTGTGTAACTAAACGGTGAAACCCTAGGGTGATACCCAAGCCACCTGTAACCCAATATAGGAGTAGAGCCACTCCCACAGCCTTCCAACTAAAAAAGTTAGGGAAAAAGGCAAATATGGCTCCGATATGCACACCGGCAAAGAACAGGGTATTTACCCAATTAATTGAACGTTTGGTTGAGGTAGCAATTGTCATGCAGTAACCTGAGTTATGAAATTTTTAGTCAAATCTGCGCGATCGCTTGGGGAAGCTAGGCGCTTCGTGCCATAAATCCGCAAATATTTATTGTGTAAACGAGAAACTCATGAACAGCTTGGAACAGCTGCAACAAGCAGAACAGGCACTGTTACCGATTTTTTCTGGTATTGACGCTCAGGTCAAGCAAAATCTTCAAAAATTGTTAACCGCCTTTCGTCATCATAATGTAGGGTCACATCATTTTGCAGGAGTATCCGGTTACGGTCATGATGATTTAGGGCGAGAAACCTTAGATAAAGTCTTTGGGGAAGTTATGGGTGCAGAAGCAGCAGCAGTGAGGGTACAGTTCGTTTCTGGAACCCATGCGATCGCCTGTGCTTTATATGGCGTTCTCCGCCCTGGTGATGAAATGCTGTCTGTCGCAGGCGCGCCCTACGACACATTAGAAGAAGTAATTGGTTTAAGGGGGCAAGGTCAAGGTTCACTTATAGATTTCGGCATTAGTTATCGGCAATTAGACCTTACACCACAAGGAAACATCGATTGGCAAGCTTTAACTCAAGCAGTAAGGCATAATACCAGTTTAGTCTTAATTCAACGTTCTTGTGGTTACTCTTGGCGATCGAGTTTATCCATTGCTGAAATTGCCAAAATTATCCAAATAGTCAAACAGCAAAATCCCCACACCGTTTGCTTTGTTGATAATTGTTACGGTGAATTCATCGAAACCCGTGAACCTACCCAAGTCGGTGCAGATTTAATGGCGGGTTCCTTAATCAAAAATCCTGGGGGCACAATTGTCACTGCCGGAGGTTACATCGCCGGTCGCGCCGACTTGGTAGAAGCCGCAGCCTGTCGTCTGACTGCACCGGGAATTGGTACTGCTGGGGGAGCTACCTTTGACCAACTCCGCCTCTTGTTCCAAGGGTTATTTTTAGCACCGCAAATGGTGGGCGAGGCAATGAAAGGCACTCACCTGACTAGTTACGTATTTGACAAACTCGGCTATCCTGTGAATCCTGCACCCCTGGCACCCCGTCGGGATGTAATTCAAGCCATAAAACTGGGTTCTGCTGAAAAGCTAATTGCCTTCTGTAAAGCCATCCAACGCAACTCTCCCATTGGTTCCTATCTAGACCCCATTCC
>JAAUYD010115756.1_pt1 | contig 13832 bp, 13 predicted proteins | sample 7278101 | NCBI WGS metagenome assembly JAAUYD01 (sample SAMN14350128, study PRJNA611818) | marine sediment metagenome | isolation source: surface marine sediment (0.6m) | place: French Polynesia: Moorea | collected 2018-08
AAATGCCGCATCCCCGTGAACACCATCGCCATGCCGTGTTCGTTGGCGGCGGCGATGGCTTCGTCGTCGCGCATCGAGCCGCCCGGCTGGATGACCGCGACGATCCCGGCGGCGGCGGCGTTGTCGATACCGTCGCGGAACGGGAAGAAGGCATCCGAGGCCATCACTGAGCCCTTGACGTCGAGGCCGGCGTGTTCGGCCTTGATGCCGGCGATGCGCGCCGAATTGACGCGGCTCATCTGCCCGGCGCCGACGCCGATGGTCATGCCGTCGCGGCCGTAGACGATCGCGTTGGACTTGACGAACTTGGCGACGCGCCAGCTGAACAGCAGGTCGCGCATTTCGTCCGCTGTCGGTGCGCGCTCGGTGACCACCTTGGTATCGTTGAGCAGCTGCAGATCGGCGTCCTGCACCAGCAGGCCGCCGTTGACGCGCTTGAAGTCGAGGCGGTGGATGTCCTCGGCCGCCCATTCGCCGCACGTCAGCAGGCGCACGTTCTTCTTCGCCTTGACCGCCTCGATGGCCTCGGCTGCGACGGTCGGCGCGATAATCACCTCGACGAACTGGCGGTCGACGATTGCCTGCGCGGTCGCGTCGTCGAGTTCGTCGTTGAACGCGATGATGCCGCCGAACGCCGACTCCGGGTCGGTGCTGTAGGCGCGCTCGTAGGCCTCGAGCAGGCTGCCGGCGGTCGCGACGCCGCACGGGTTCGCGTGCTTGACGATCACGCAGGTCGGGCCGCCCTCGCTCTTCGGGTCGAACTGCTTGACGCATTCGAGCGCGGCGTCGGTGTCGGCGATGTTGTTGTACGACAGCTCCTTGCCCTGCAGCTGGTGCGCGGTCGCGACACTCGATTCCTGGATGTCGGCCTCGACGAAGAACGCGGCCTGCTGGTGCGGATTCTCGCCGTAGCGCATGGTCTGCGCCTGGCGGAACTGCAGGTTGATCGTGTTAGGAAATTCGCTCCGGCTGCCGTCGGCGCCAATAGCGCCGAGGTAATTGGCGATCGCGCCATCGTATTGCGCGGTGTGTTCGAAGGTCTTGACGGCGAGGCGGTAGCTGGTTGCGCCGTCGACCTCGCCGGCGTTGCTGCGGATCTCCTGCACGATGTGGCCGTAGTCGTGCGGGTCGACGACGACCACGACGTCACGGTGGTTCTTGGCCGCGGCGCGAATCATCGTCGGGCCGCCGATGTCGATGTTCTCGATCGCGTTGGCGAGCGTGCAGTCGGGGTCGGCGACGGCCTGCCGGAACGGGTACAGGTTGACCGCGACCAGATCGATGCGACCGATGCCGTGACGCTCCATGACCTCGTCGTCGGTGTCGCGGCGACCGAGGATGCCGCCGTGGATCTTCGGATGCAGGGTCTTCAACCGGCCGTCCATCATCTCCGGGAACCCGGTGTAATCGCTGACTTCCATCGCGGCGATGTCGTTGTCGCGCAGCAACCTGGCGGTACCGCCGGTGGACAGGATCTCGATCCCGGCTTCGGCGAGATCGCGGGCAAACTCGACGACACCGGTTTTGTCGGAAACGCTGATGAGGGCGCGGGTGATCTTGGGCATTGTTGTTGTCCTGCAAATGCAAACGCGGCCCGATGGGCCGCGCGTGGTTTCTGGATCGGCTCGAGAGTTTACTCGATTTCGTAGTGGGCGAGTTTTTTGCGCAGCGTACTGCGGCTGATGCCGAGCAGGGCCGCCGCTTTGCTCTGGTTGCCACCGGTGTGGTTAAGGATCGCCTCGAACAGCGGTTGTTCGACCTGCTGCATCACCAGTTGGTACAGGTCGTTGGGCGCGGTGCCGTCGAGTTGACTGAAGTAGTGGGCCAGGGCATCACGGACCGCCTCGCGCAGCGGTTCGGTTTTCTGGTTGTTCACCACCGTGTAGTTTCCTGAAAGATGGGCCGAGGTGTGGGTGCCTACGAGACTCACGCTGCCATTACCTCCCTTGTGGACGCGGGACCGAAGCCGGGCGTCTTCTTGTCGTTGAGGCCGGCGAAGAACTCCCTGATCAACCGTGCCTGTTGTTGTGTTGTCGCGACTGCATTGACCCGTTGCCGGAATGCAGCGCCACCTGGTTGCGTCCTGCTGTACCAGGCGATGTGTTTGCGCGCCACCTTGACCCCGTGCTCGCGGCCGTACAGCCCATACAGCGCGTCGAGGTGCGCGAGCAGGGTGTCGCGGACCCAGTCCGGGTCCGGTTCCGCCAGCGTTTCGCCGGTGGCGAGGTAGTGGGCGATCTCGGCGAAGATCCACGGCCGGCCCTGCGCGGCGCGGCCGATCATCAGACCGTCGGCGCCGGTCTGCGCGAGCACCTGCCGCGCCTTCGCCGGCGAGTCGATATCACCATTGGCAATCACCGGGATCGCGACCGCCCGCTTGACCGCGACCAGCGTGTCGTACTCGGCCTCGCCGCGGTAGCCGCAGGCGCGGGTGCGGCCGTGCACCGCGAGCGCGGCGATGCCGGCCTGCTCGGCGAGCCTGGCGATGCGCGGCGCGTTGCGGTTGTCGGGATCCCAGCCGGTGCGCATCTTCAGCGTGACCGGTACATCGACGGCGCCGACGACGGCGTCGAGGATGCGTGCGACCAGGCCCTCGTCGCGCATCAGCGCCGAGCCGGCCGCGACCTTGCAGACCTTCTTTGCCGGGCAGCCCATGTTGATGTCGATGATCTGCGCGCCGTGCGCGACGTTGATACGTGCGGCCTCGGCCATGCGGGTGGGTTCGGTGCCGACGATCTGCACCGACACCGGGGCCGGCTCGCCGTCGTGATCGAGGCGGCGCACGGTCTTGCGCGTGCCGTACAGGCTGGCATCGGCGGTCACCATCTCGGAAACCGCCAGTGCGGCACCGAGACGGCGGCACAGGGTACGAAACGGTCGGTCAGTTACGCCGGCCATCGGCGCGACGATCAGGTTGTTGTCGAGTTGATGCGGACCGATCTGCACTGTTCCGTGGTTTCCCGTCGGAGGCGTTGCTGTTATTCGATTTAGCACTTCTCGGCCCCGTCATCACTGCGGCGATTGCTGTGCCGCGCCGGCTTGTTGCCGGTCTGTCGTTGGCGAGGGGTTGGCAATGTTACGCCGAAATGACTGACGTGCAAGACCCCGGGTCGGTTAATTTGACGCTAAAAGAAATCGATCGCGAAACCGCTGGCGATGTGTCCCGGATCGGCGAAGTCGATGTGGATAGTGAACACTTCGCCCGGTTGTACGACGCGGTCATTGGCAGGTGGTGGAAACAGGTATTCGTTCGGTGACAGGCGCCGGCGGACCAACACCGTGCCGTTGTTGTCGAGTAGCGACAACTGGATGTCGGGCAGGCGCTGCGCGATCGCGGCGTCGTTGCGTATCGTCGCGCTCAATGTCAGTGAGCCCGGTTCGTTGCGCGTCGGCGCGATGTCCCGTTGCACGATCCGGTAGCTGTCGGGTTTGTGCACCAGGTCGGGGCGACACGGCAGGTAGCGGCAGACGATCTCGAGTTGCGGAACCCGCGCGATCAGATCGTCGCGGTGCTGCCATGCCAGCTGCGCGCCGAGCGCACCGAGCAGCAGGACGGCCAGCAGGCCATAGACGATGCCCCGGTACGAACGCTTCTCGTAGAGCGTGTCCAGGACGTCGACGGCGCCGTCGGCGCTGGGTTCGATCGGCTCAAGGTCGTCGGGTATGTCGAACGGCAGCTCCTCGATCTCGGCGTCACGGGCGGGGTGTGCAGCGGCGCGCGCCGCGTCGTCGAGGCGCAGCGCCGCGGCCGCCTCCTCCGCGGTGACCGCCTCGGGTTGTTCGGAAACGGCGTCGAACACGGTACCGCAGTGAAGGCAGCGGGCGCGGCCGTCGGCAGCGAGCAGGTCCTCGGCATCGATCTCGTAGCGCGTCGCGCAACCCGGGCAGCAGGTCTTCATCGCCTAGGGCCTTTACACGCTACGTGAGACGTAGCGACGGAGGCCGTTTTTCTGGCCAGCAAGGCGCTGTGAGCGCGATGCACCCGCGATACACGAGCGAGCAGCGCCGCCGTTGGGCAGCCCATCGTTCGAACACAGGCCGGCCCCGGCCCTTCGGATTGCGCCGCAACATGTGCCATGCCGCGTTGTTCGTCGTCCGTTTAAGCTCACGAAACGTCTCTCCTCGCGCCTTGCCTGGCGCATTTGCGGCAGCAACGCTACGCCTCACGTAGTCTGAACAGGCCCTAGCGCCGGTGCCCGTGCAGCAGCACCCAGTCGTCGTCTACCCTGGGTGCATCGAAGTCGAACTGTGCGGCGTAAGCGGCGACGACGACGTCGGTCTGCGGTTGCAGGATCCCGGACAACACGAGGTCGCCGCCCGGACGGACCAGCGCGCCGATCCGGTCGGCAAGATCGACCAGGGTGTTGGCGAGGATGTTGGCGATCACGATATCGGCCGTGTACGCAGTGAAGCCATCGCCGTGCACGACGTCGAGGCGGTCGTCGACGGCATTGCGTCGGGCGTTGTCGCGCGACGCGAGCAGCGCCTGCGGGTCGTGATCGACCGCGACCGCGTGTGCGGCGCCGAGCTTCAGCGCCGCGATCGCGAGCACCCCCGAGCCGCTGCCGAAGTCGATCACGTCGCGGCCGCGCGGCGCGTGGCCGTCGAGCCACGCGAGGCACAGCGCCGTGGTCGCGTGGGTGCCGGTGCCGAACGCCAGGCCCGGGTCGAGGTCGACGACGACCGCGTCGGGTGCGTCGATCTCGCTGCCGCTCGGGCGGATCCACAGGCGCCGGCCGAAACGCAGCGGCCGGAAGCGGGCCAGCCAGGCGCGCTCCCAGTCTTGGTCGTCGACGGTCTCGACCGCGAGGCTGCGGCTGACGTCGGTTGCCAGTGCCTGGTTGATCGCGCTGCGCAGTGCGTCGGCATCGGTGTCGCCGACGAACAGGCCGGTCACCCGGGTCGCCTGCCACAGCGGCATCGCGCCGGGTGGCGGTTCGAGCATCGGCTCGTCGCCGGCATCACCGAGCGTGACCGCGACCGCGCCGAGCCGGTCGAACAGCAGCTCGACCAGCGGCGCGCGCGACTTGTCGACGGTCAGGTGGGTCTGCAGCCACATCGTTGTCAGGGACGAGGGCAGAGGGCGCAGGGCAAAGGGCGATGTGACCACGAACCGACAGGAACAAGGACGCCGGATCCTGGGCCCTCATCCCTATGCCCTATGCCCTTTCCCATCACAGCCCCAGCTTCTTCTCCAGGTAGTGGATGTTCATGCCGCCTTTCTGGAAGTTGGCGTCGTCCATGATGTCGACGTGCAGCGGGATGTTGGTCTTGATGCCGTCGATGACCATCTCCGACAGCGCGGTGCGCATGCGCGCGATCGCGACGTCTCGGGTCTCGCCATGAGTGACCAGCTTGCCGATCATCGAGTCGTAGTACGGCGGCACGCGGTAGCCGTTGTACAGGTGGGTGTCGACACGCACACCGGGGCCGCCCGGCAGGTGCAGCTGGGTGATGTCGCCCGGGCACGGCATGAAATTGGTCGGGTCCTCGGCGTTGATCCGGCACTCGATCGCGTGGCCGCGCACGCGGATGGCGTCCTGGCCGTAGCTGAGCGGCTCGCCGCCGGCGATCAGCAGCTGCTCGCGGACGATGTCGACGCCGGTGATCATCTCGGTGACCGGGTGTTCGACCTGGACGCGGGTGTTCATCTCGATGAAGAAGAACTCGCCGTCCTGGTACAGGAACTCGAACGTGCCGGCGCCGCGGTAGCCGATCTGCCGGCAGGCCTCGGCGCAGCGGTTGCCGATCCTGTCGCGGAGCTCGGCCGTGATGCCGGGGGCCGGCGCCTCCTCGACGACCTTCTGGTGGCGCCGCTGCATCGAGCAGTCGCGCTCGCCGAGGTGGATCGCGTTGCCGTGCGTGTCGGCCAGTACCTGGAACTCGACGTGGCGCGGGTTTTCGAGGAATTTCTCCATGTACAGCGTGTCGTTGCCGAACGCGGCAGCGGCCTCGGACCGGGTCAGCGAGATCGCGCTGAGCAGCGAGGCCTCGCTGTGCACCACGCGCATGCCGCGCCCGCCGCCACCGCCGGCGGCCTTGATGATGACCGGGTAGCCGATCGCGGCGGCGAGCTGCAGCGTGCGCTCGTCGTTGTCATCGAGCGGGCCGTCGGAACCGGGCACCGTCGGCACCCCGGACTGCTTCATCGCCTCGATCGCGGTGATCTTGTCGCCCATCAGGCGGATCGTGTCCGGGCGTGGGCCGATGAACACGAAGCCCGACTGCTCGACGCGCTCGGCGAAGTCGGCGTTCTCGGACAGGAAGCCGTATCCCGGATGTATCGCCTGCGCGTCGCAGACCTCGGCGGCGCTGATGATCGCCGGTTCGTTGAGGTAGCTGGCGGCCGACGCGGCCGGCCCGATGCACACCGACTCGTCGGCGAGGCGCACGTGTTTCAGGTCGCGGTCGGCCTCGGAATGGATCGCGATGGTCTTGATGCCGAGTTCGCGGCAGGCACGCAGGATTCGCAGCGCGATCTCGCCCCGGTTGGCGATGACGATCTTCTCCAGCATCGTCAGGGCCTGTTACTACCAACGGCATGGCTACCGTTGTGCCTGAAAAAGCGCCAATCAAGGCGCGAGGCGCGAAGTCTGGTTGTTCCAAACAAGCAACGAGCAACGCTGAGTGGTGCTTTTTCGGGCGCAACCCGAAGGGCCGGGCCCCTTTTTCCGCCTGACGTCGTTATCAGTCGTACATGTAGGCTCACTACATTTCTCTCCCTCTGCCTCGCCAGTCGAAAAAAGGGGCGCCGGCGGCAGCTACGCCGTTTGTACTAACAGGTCCTAACCGATCACGAACAGCGGCTGGTTGTACTCCACCGGCTGGCCGTTCTCGACCAGGATCTCGACCACCTTGCCGGATTTGTCGGACTCGATCTGGTTGAGGATCTTCATCGCCTCGATGATGCACAGCGTCTCGCCGTTGGTGACCGGCTGGCCCTCGACGACGAACGGCTTCGCGCCCGGCGACGGCGCGCGGTAGAAGGTGCCGACCATCGGTGAGCGGATCACGTGGCCCTGCGGCTCGTCGCCGGCCGGCTGCGCCGTATCGGCTGCCGCGGCCGCGGCGGCGGGGGGCGCGACGGCCGCGCCCGGCGCCGCCGCCAACGGCGCGGCGACCAGGGTCGGCGCGACGCTGCTGGCACGACTGATGCGCACCGACTCCTCACCCTCGTGGATCTCGATCTCGGCGACGTCGGATTCATCGAGCAGTTCAATCAGCTTCTTGACCTTGCGGATATCCATCTGGACGTTTCCTTGAATTCGCGGTGTTTCTAGGTAGCCGCCGCATCGGCGAGCCGGCGCAGCGCGGCGCTCAGTGCCAGTTCGTAGCCGTGTGCGCCGAGTCCGCTGATCACGCCGACGGCGACGTCGGAGAAGTACGAGTGGCGGCGGAACGACTCGCGGGCGTGCACATTGGACAGGTGCACTTCGATGAACGGGATCGCGACCCCGAGCAGCGCATCGCGCAGCGCGACGCTGGTATGGGTCAGGGCGGCGGGATTGAGCAGGATGAACGCGGTGTCGTCATGCGCCGCCTGGTGGACTCTGTCGATCAGCTCGTGTTCGGCATTGCTCTGGAAGAATTCCAGCCGGTGGCCGTCGGCCTGGGCCTGCAGGCGTGACTCGATGGTCGCCAGCGTGTCTTGTCCGTAGTGTCCCGGTTCGCGCGAACCCAGCAGGTTCAGGTTGGGGCCGTTCAGGACAAGCAATCGCGCCATCGTTCGGGTGTTTTCCTGGTTCGCCGCGGCCGCCGCCCGGCGGCGCAATTGCCGTGAACTGCGCCGAACAGGCGGAAAGTTGCGGTTAATTGTCGGCCAAATGCGGCCAGTTGTCCAGGGCATATACGCCGCGACGGGGCGAATTGCGAGCGCGTTCCGGGTGTCGGCTTCGCGCGCCGGGCGGCGCGTCAGCCGGGGCTGGAGAGCTCGCGCAGCAGCGGTTCGAGGCGGTCGCGATCGAGACCCCCGGCGTGCCGCAGCACGACCCGGCCGTCGCGCCCGGTCACGACCGTGAATGGCAGGCCTTCGTAGCGGTTGCCGAGGCGGCGCGCCATCGCGATGGCTTCCATGTCGCCGAGCAGTACCGGGTAGTTCATGCCGTAGGTCTCGGCGAACTCGCGCACCGGCTCCTCGTCGTCGATCGCGATGCCGATGAACTGCACGCGGTCGCCGAAGGCGTCCTGCAGGGCGACGAACTCCGGGGTCTCCTTGCGGCAGGGCGGGCACCAGGTGGCCCAGAAGTTCAGCACGACGACCTTGTCATCGAACTCGCTGCGGTGGCGCTGACGGCCGTCGAGATCCGGGTAGGAAAAGGCCGGCAGTTCGTGGATCTCCTGCACGGTCTGCACCGGCGATTCGATCGCTTCGGGCTGCGCCGAATCGAGGGCACGGAACGCGAAGCCGCTGGCGGCGCCGATCACCGCGCCGCCGACGGCGATGAGGAAGTAGTTGCTGATCTTCATTGTGTGAGCGCCTCGGTCAGGTGGGGGGCGAATTCGTCCGGGCCCTTGAAGCCCAGCAGTCGCAGGTGCCGGCGTTCGCTGCCGTCGGCGCCCCAGAAGATCATCGCCGGCGGTGCCGGGATGCCGATGTGGTCCTGCAGCGCCTTGTCGGCGTCGTCCTGTCGGGTCACGTCGGCCTGCAGCAGTACCATCTGGTCCATCAGCCCGGCGACCTGCGGGTCGGTGAAGGTGTCACGCTCCATCTGCTTGCAGTAGACGCACCAGTCGGCGTAGAAGTCGAGCATGACCGGCCTGGCCGCGGCCTTCGCGGCGGCCAGCTCGCTGTTAAGCTCGGCGACGGTCTTGACCGGTTTGAAGGTCGCGTGTGCCGCCTGTCCGGCACCGATGCCGCCGCCGGCGAGCACGCCGCGCAGCGGCTGGATCGTGTCCTTGCCGCCGAACGCGGCGCCGACCAGGAAGGCCGCGCCGTAGATCACCGCGGCCAGGCCGAGGCCCTTCCACAGCCTGTTCCAGCCGGCGGTCTCGGCGCGCAGCGGCTCCAGCGCGCCCATGTAGATCCCGGCACCGATCAGCAGCATGCCCCAGGCCAGCATGATGACCAGGTACGGGATGTAGGTCGGCACCAGGCGCTCGAGCATGGTCAGCGCGACACCGAGCAGCAGTACGCCGAATACCGCCTTGACCGCGTCCATCCAGGCCCCCGCGCGCGGCAACAGCTTGCCCGCCGACGCGCCGATCAGCAGCAGCGGCACGCCCATGCCGATGCCCATCGCGAACAGCGCGGCGCCGCCGAGCACGGCGTCGCCGGTCTGGCTGATGAAGATCAGCGCACCGGCCAGCGGCGGCGCCAGGCACGGGCCGACGATCAGCGCCGACAGCAGGCCCATGACCGCGACGCCGGTGTAGTTGCCGCCCTTCTGGCGGTTGCTGATCTCGGTCAGCTTGCTCTGCAGGCCGGCCGGCAGCTGCAGCTCGTAGAACCCGAACATTGACAGCGCCAGCAGTACGAAGATTGCCGCGAACGCGATCAGCCAGCCCGGCTGCTGCAGCGTCGTCGCCAGGTTGACGCTGAACAGGCCGACCAGGATGCCGGCGATCGTGTACGTGATCGCCATCGCCAGCACGTAGACCAGCGACAGCATGAATGCCTTGCTGGTCGTGATGTTGCTGCCGTGGCCGGCGATGATCCCGGACAGGATCGGGATCATCGGGAACACGCACGGCGTGAATGCGAGCAGCAGGCCGATGCCGAAGAAGCTGGCGACGATGACCGCGAAGTCGGCGTCGGCGAGCAGGCCGGCGATCTGGTCGTGCTCGGCCTGGCGGACCGGTGCCGGCTCGCTTTCGGACTGCGCGAAGGCCGCGTTCGCCGAACTCGCGGCGACCGTCGTCGCGCCGCCGGCCGCCGGCAGGGCGAGGTCGAAAACCTTCTGCTGCGGCGGGTAGCAGATCCCGCGGTCGGCGCAGCCCTGGTATTTGGCAGTCAGCCTGACCGTGGTCGCGGCGCTGTTGTTGCGCAGCAGCGGGATGTCGAGATCGACCGCGTCGTGGTAGACCGCGACATCGCCGATCGTGCCGTCGGGCTTGATCGAGTCCTTCTTGATGTCGGGTTCGGGCAGCGCGAAGCTGCCGAGCTGCACGCCGTCGCCGTCGAGCGCCAGCTTGACCTTGTCCTGGTACAGGTAGGTGCCGTCGGCGATCGTCCAGCGCACCTGCACGCGGCTGCCGTCGGCGCTCGCCGCGTTGACCTTGAACGCCTGCTCCGGCGTCAGGATGTCGTCGTCGCCGCCGATGCCGAGCTCTGCGCCGAGCGCCGCGATTTCGTCGAGCGGGTTGGCGGCGATCGGCATGATCGGCGGCACCGCGGGCGCGACGTCGGCGCGCGGTGGCGCAGCGCCGGGCGGATCGACCGGCGGCGCCGCCGCGGCCGCGCCGCCGAGCGCGACCAGCAGGGTCTGGGTGTGCGGCGGGTAGCAGATCCCGGCATCGGCGCAGCCCTGCGAGCGCGTGCGCAGCTGCAAGGTGTCGGTGCCGGCCGGCAGCCCGTCAATCGGCAGCGCGATCGTCACCTTGCCGCGGTAGGTCTCGACCTCGCCGAAGATCGGGTCCTGCTTGGTGATCGACGGCGGCAGGTCCGGCTCACCGAAGGTGACACCCGCGGTGTCGCTGGAGAAGCGGAACTTGCTCCGGTACATGTAGTAACCGTCGGCGATCTGCCAGCTGACCCGCAGGCCGCCTCCGTCGTGCGCCGCTGCCGAGATCACAAATGCCTGATCCGGCTTGAGAAATTCTTCCTCGCCCCAGGCCGCCGGCAGCCACAGCAGGGCCAGCAGCAGGGTCGCGATTAGCTTGTCGTACATGCGTCGATCCATGCCAGGTAGTCAGCGGAACCCGCAGTGATCGGGACCGCGATCACCTCGGGAAGTTCGTAGGGGTGGTCGGCGCGGATCGCCTGCTCGACCGCGGCGAGACGTGACGACGCGGTCTTGATCGTCAGCATGACCTCCTGGCCCTGCTCGATCTGCCCCTGCCATTGGTAGATAGACGTCACGGGCGCGCCGATATTCACGCAAGCCGCCAGGCCGGACTCGACCAGGCGCCGCGCCGTGGCCGCGCCGGCGGCGGCATCGGGCAGCGTCGTGATGATCAGCAGGTGGTCGGACATGGGTGCTCCTCGGTGATTCCGGTTCCCGGCTTGAAACCCGGCGGCGCTGGCCGCACCTGTCAGGGAGCGCAAGTGTATGCGGATCGGCCGACGCTGCCCACCGGTCTCATGGTGAGACCGCGTCGGTGGCGCTGCGGTTTCGTCGTGGCCGCCGTCGGCGACGCGGTCGTGTATGCTGGCGTCAGCAGATCCCGCCGGGTCGCGGCCGTCAGCGCCCCGTGCAACCGATGCCACTGACTACCGGCCAAAGCATGCCCCTACTGATCTTTTTGACGATATTCGTCGGCGCGCCGCTGATCGAGCTGTACCTGCTGATCGAGGTCGGCGGCGTGATCGGGGCGCTGCCGACGATCCTGCTGTCGCTGTTCACGGCGGCGCTCGGCGGCTGGCTGGTGCGCATGCAGGGCTTCTCGGTGCTGTTCCGCGCGCAGTCGCAGATGGCCAACAAGGAGGTCCCGGCGCTCGAACTGATGGAGGGGGCGATGCTGCTGCTGGTCGGCCTGGCACTGCTGCTGCCCGGATTCATCACCGACGCGGTCGGTTTTCTGCTGCTGATCCCGCCGCTGCGCCGGGCGCTGATCGTCCACTGGCTGAAATCGCGCGGCACGCTGCGCCCCGGAGAGGTCCACGTGCACACCGAGACGCGCTCCGAGCGCATCATCGAAGGCGACTACCGGCGCGACGACTAAGGTGGGCAGGGGAGAGGTTGTAGGGCAGAGGGCAGAGGGCAGAGGGCAGAGGGCAGAGGGCGAGTCAGCCTCGAGCCCATCGCATCGCATCCCATAGCATCGCGGCGCGCCCATGAAATCGTCCCCAGGCGGCGCCCCGGTCCGTGCGCCACGATCCTGAATCCTGATCCCTAGGCCCTGGTCCCTCGTCCCTGCTTGCCCGTGACCACGGCGACGACGTCGACGAAGCCGGCGAAGCCGTCGGCAAGCTCACCGAACACGACCGCGCGGTCGTCGGCCTGCGGCGCCGTCTGCTGCAGGTAGCCATAGGCGTTGCCGCCCATTGCGACGCAGTAGTCGAGGTCGCTGAAGTGGCGGTTGAGACGCCCGGCGAACAGGCCGCCGATAAACAGTGCCAGATCGCCGAGGCGCTGCAGCCACAGGCGCCGTTCGCGCTCGCTGCGCGCGGCGAGTGCGTCGCCGTACAGCAGCGCCAGCGGGCGTACCTGCAGCCGGCCGTCGGCGTAGTCGAAGACCTGTTCGCTGCGCGCGAACTGGCTCAGCAACAGCGTCAGGTAGTGCAGCGTCGCCTGGTTCGCGGCGAGGTGTCGGCGGTCGGCCGCCGCGTGCACGGCGTGATGGAAATACTCGTTGAGTTGTCCGGTCTGGATCAGTCGGTCGTTGTCAAGATCGGGCATAGCGCATGCCTCCGCGTTGCCTGTCCTTCCACACTATTTACGGCATTTTTCAGAATTTGTTTAGTTATCAGCACCTTGGGTCTGCGAGTGCCAGATATTGCGGCGCCTTCGTGGGGTGTCGCGCGGACGGTGTGCCGGCCGCGGTCGAGCGATGGCAGCGCCAGCGCTCACCCGCGGGGCTTGAAAACTGCCCGGATGGCGGGCATTTGGCTGCCAGTTTCCGGTGATCTGCGGGGCCCGCGCGGCGCCGTCGGGCGGCCCTTGACTTCGGATCGATCGGACCTATTATTGGCACTCACCTAAAGCGAGTGCTAACAAAGCCCGCCATGGGGCCCGACACTATTCAGCGTTACGCATTACGAGATGAGGAGAAGTCCTGACATGAATATCCGTCCCCTGCACGACCGCGTCGTCGTCCGCCGCAAGGAAGAAGAGACCACGTCGCCCGGCGGCATCGTGCTGCCCGATTCGGCCACCGAGAAGCCCGTCCAGGGCGAAGTCATGGCGGCCGGCAACGGCAAGATCCTCGAGAGCGGCGACGTGCGCCCGATGGACGTCAAGGTCGGCGACCTCGTGCTGTTCGGCAAGTACTCGGGCACCGAGGTCAAGCTCAACGGCGAGGAACTGCTGGTGATGCGCGAAGAGGACATCATGGGCGTCATCGAGGCCTGAACGGCCGCGCCCAAAGCGATTTCCAACCCTGGTTTCATTGAAGAGTTAGGTAACAGCCAATGAGTGCAAAAGAAGTGAAGTTTTCCGACGACGCCCGGCATCGCATGCTCGCCGGCGTCAATGTCCTGGCCGACGCGGTCAAGGTCACGCTCGGCCCGAAAGGCCGCAACGTCGTGCTCGAGAAGTCGTTCGGCTCGCCGACGATCACCAAGGACGGCGTCTCGGTCGCCAAAGAGATCGAGCTCAAGGACAAGTTCGAGAACATGGGCGCGCAGATGGTCAAGGAGGTCTCGTCGCAGACCTCCGACGTCGCCGGTGACGGCACGACGACCGCGACCGTGCTGGCGCAGGCCATGGTCCGCGAGGGCCTCAAGGCGGTCGCCGCGGGCATGAATCCGATGGACCTGAAGCGCGGCATCGACAAGGCCGTGCACTCGGCCGTCGACTTCCTCGCCGACATGTCGGTGCCGTGCACCGATACCAAGGCGATCTCGCAGGTCGGCACGATCTCGGCCAACTCCGACACCAACATTGGCGACATCATCGCCGAGGCGATGGAGAAGGTCGGCAAGGAGGGCGTCATCACCGTCGAAGAGGGTTCCGGCTTCGACAACGAGCTCGACGTCGTCGAGGGCATGCAGTTCGACCGCGGCTACCTGTCGC
>JAAUYD010028905.1_pt1 | contig 13831 bp, 11 predicted proteins | sample 7278101 | NCBI WGS metagenome assembly JAAUYD01 (sample SAMN14350128, study PRJNA611818) | marine sediment metagenome | isolation source: surface marine sediment (0.6m) | place: French Polynesia: Moorea | collected 2018-08
AGCCAGAATAAAAGCAGTTGAAGCTCAAATATTATCCGTCTGTCCCGATTTCTATTCTCGCTGGATTACCGCAATTTCAACTTTAGGAGAAACTCTGCCAGCAGCCATTAAATTAGATAAAGTGGATGGAAATTTTTCAGCTAGTCACTATCTCGAACGATGGCAAAAGAAAATCGGTCACGAGTTCCAATTTATTTCCAATGAAATCGAGAAATTAATATCAGTAATAGGTAAATTTGTAGGATTAGAAATGATAAATAATGAGTGTTTAGTTCGGGCAATTGTTAATGGAATAACTTACTATTGTAAGCCAAATAATATTAAATTTACTAGTAATTAATTGTCTAGTTAGAATTAGTAATAAAACGATTTCTCTAAGTAGAATTCAATAATCTAGTCAAGAGAGTGATTTATTACAAATAATGTAATTATCGTAGACTTATTCACCTTCGGTGAATTCAAATGATATAAGTGTTAAGATGATTCTTTGATTGAGAGTAAAGGTAAAATTTTAGCTAAAACTTCTGAAACAACTTCATCAGGGGATTTTTCAATGAATTTACCTCCACGACTGCGCCAGTCTAAAGTAGAAATTTGATCCGCTAACACTACTCCATAAGTAGTTAGAGTAGACGGCAAAATAACTTCAAAGGCCCATCCTTTAATTCTGCTGGTAATAGGACAAGCGAGAATAAAATGAGAAAGGCGATTGTAGGCAATCGGAGAAACAACTAAAGCAGGTCTAAAACCAGCTTGTTCGCGACCAGATTGAGGAGTAAAAGAAATTTGAATGATATCGCCGCGATCGGGAAGATATTTTTTTTGCTTTACCACCATTCTTGACCTTTAGATTTGCCCCACTCAATCTCGTTATGAACATTTTCTTCGCTCATATTCTCAAGGAGTTGATCCAAAGAGTATTTTTTTTGTGGTTTAATTGGTTCGATGATTAAGCGATCGCCAGATTGAATTAATTTGACTTCTGTTTCTTCAGCCAATGCAAGTGCTTCGGCAATATCTTTGGGAATTCTTAATCCAATGCTATTGCCCCATTTGCCGAGTTTGATTTTTGAAACCATTTAAATATTTGAAGTTTAAACTTTGGATATTTTCAGTATATCTTAAAGCTGACACTTTCTCAAACATCCGATTACAGTCACCAGCTCAATAACGGAGAGTAGAGTAATCAGATTGGCGGAGTGTTTAATTGATTATCTCGATTAAGCTATTATAGGAATAAAAAACCTGACGATATCCGTTTACTCTTTTTAGTTAACCAGTTAAAAATTCAGATCGGATCGAGTGATGTTATTTTGAAGATTGATAGAGGTCAGAGCAATGGCAGTAGAAATTTCAACGGTAACTAATCTCTCAGAATTTTTAAAGCAAAAAGAGACAAAACCAGGCAGTGAGTATATTGATGGCAAGATAGTTCAAAAGCCAATGCCAAAAGGAAAGCATAGTCGTTTGCAACTCAAACTTTGTAATAGTATCAACTCTTGTGGTGAAACTAAAGAAATAGCCTATGCATTTCCTGAATTACGTTGTAGTTTTGGGGTGCGATCGATTATTCCTGATATCGCAGTGTTTAGGTGGTCGAGAATTCCCTTCGATCCTGACGGAGAAGTCCCTAATGATTTTTTATTACATCCAGATTGGACAATTGAAATTCTTTCCCCAGAGCAGAGTTCAAATCGCGTAATTGGGAATATACTTTATTGTTTGCAATCTCAGACTGAGTTGGGTTGGTTAATCGATCCTGTAGATCGCTCGATTTTAGTTTTTCAAAGTGGTCAGCAGCCAGAATTATTTCAAGGCAGCAAAAAATTACCAGTTTTAGAAGAACTTAATTTAGACTTAACTGCTGAGACTATTTTTGCTTGGCTGAAAATGACAGGTGCTTAAGAGCCTATTCTTCGATTTGAGATTCCTATAGTAAACTTGAAAAAATGACGACCGACATCCGTTTACTTTTTCTTCGAGCCAATGTTAACAGATAGTAAGCGATTGATGATTGAATTCAAAACCCTGGCGGCTTCCACGCACGATCCGACACCAGAAAAATTGCGGATTCGCCGTATTTGAGGTCTCCTCAAAACGCCCTTGCGAACCAAGCAGAATAATGAAAAACAGAAACAAGAAAACAAGTTTTTTAGCAACACCCGATTACTCTATTCTTGGTTGTTAAGGCAAGAGTAGAGTAATCGGATTGTCGAGGTTTTGTTTGTAGTTATAAAAATAGTAAAAAAAGTTATGACTACCTCGATTTTGCTATAATCAAATTGAAAATCCTGACGACATCCGTTTACCCTTCTTCGAGGAGAACTGGAAAGTTGATGGGACTTGAAATCGAGCAAAACCGCCATACAACTTTTTGTCCGTTTAGAAAATTTTTTATATTAAATAAAAGCTTTAAATACAGATATAGTACAACAAGCTAGAAAAAGAATTAAATATTAGAAAAAGCTGCCTTTCGTTTAGCCATTATCGATTCACCAAAGACTTCTTTTATCCATGCCTTAAGAGTAGAAGTGCTGATAGAACTCATAGCTTCAAAAACTTTTTTAGGTGTTATTCTTATAGTAGCTAAAACATTCTGCTGCTACCGAACTACTCCGAATGGGATGCCCGCTTACAGTTAGCTGCCTGGCTTTTTTACTAGGTCGAAATTGTAATTAAATTTCGACCAGGGTTTGAATCTAAAAGAAATCTAACCAACTAATAATTTTGCGATTGAGACGATAAAGATCGTAAGAAAGTTGTAGATCTAACCAGCGAACAAATTGAGATAAAGGTAAACCTTTTCTCGGATACCATTTTAAATCTTGAGAAAGGGGAGTAAGATGATTCCCTGGTAAAGTCAAAATATATGTCGTATCTGGGAAACGCCGTTGTAAAACTGGAATCAAAGAAGCTGTGCGATCGATTCGATCGTTATCAAATTTAATCAAACAATTAAAAGGGGTTTGGTAGGATTTCAAAATTAAATTTTGAGTTTCTCTCGGTGTGGGAATAAATTCGGCGATCGGTAAATATTTTCCGAAAGGAATGGCTTCATTGGCAGCAGAATTATTAAACGAAATTAAAATATTGCCAGTACGCTTGACATTAAATTGAGTGCAGATTAGCAAATGTAATTTACAACCCATGCTGTGACCTATTCCATAATTAGGTAGGTCTTTAGTTTCTATTTTTTTAGTTACTGTCAGATGCTCTAAAATCTGCTCGAAGCTGTTAAGAAGATTTTGTGCAATTTTGAGATGGTCGAAGATATTACGAAAAGGAGTAGCTATTACTAAGTATCCTTGCTGGCTCAAATGTTCTAGTAACCAACGATAGCTAAGATTGGGTATTATTCCGACAAAAGCACCACCAATAAAGTGTACTATTGCTTTTGGTCTTTCTGAAGGAATTAAAATCGAATTACCTGATAAATTGTGCCACTCGATAAACATTGTTAGTTTGATTGATTTTGATTAATTTGATTGAGTAACAATTAGTCCATTAGTTACTTGATTTGGCCGTCTTCAATATTAATAATGCGATCGGCAATATCGAGAATCCGATTGTCGTGAGTTACCAGCAAGACGGCACAACCCTGCTGTTTGACTAATTGCTGCATGATGTCGGCGATCTTGCGTCCAGATTGACGATCTAATGAAGCAGTCGGTTCGTCAGCCAAGATCAACTTAGGTTGAGTCACTAAAGCACGGGCGATCGCCACTCTTTGTTTTTGACCGCCAGAAAGGTTATCGGGATAATATTCAGCGCGATCGCCTAAGCCAACGGCATCGAGCATGGCCAGCGATTGGGTTTTTCTTCGATCGCGATTGAGATGTTTGTCTAGTTTTAGCGGCACAGAAACATTTTCTACCGCACTCAAGCAGCTCAATAAATTATGGGACTGAAAGATATAGCCAATTTGATGGCGAATTGTCACTAATTCTGTTTGAGTCGCTCCTTTTAATTCGTAATCTAGTATTTTTAAACTACCGCCTTGTAAGGAGCGCAAAGCTCCGATTAAAGTTAATAATGTCGTTTTACCACTGCCTGAAGGGCCGGTTAAGATAACAATTTCGCCCGGATAAATTTGCAAATTAATATCGACAAGCACCGGTTTGCGGAGATTTCCTTGGCCGTAGCAATGATTGAGATTGCTAGCACTAATTATCGGTTTCATTTGACTCAAAAATAAATGATTGGCGATCGACACTTGAGAGTTGAAAACTCTTTTTGTAACCAGAAATGCCTAAAATACATCAGCAGGATCGGCAGAGCGTAATTTCCGAGCGGCAATCGCCCCAGAAAGCAAACACATCAACAAAGTTAGTAAAAAGACGCTCCCAGCGACATCAAAACTCAGAGCTAGAGCTGTTTGGGTGAGACGGCCTAACAAGAGATATAATCCAGCGGATACGGTCAAACCGGGAAGAAAACCCAATACAGCTAAGATGGCTGCTTCTTGAAAGACTATCAATAATAAGGAGCGATCCGAATAACCGATCGCTTTGAGAGTGGCATACTCGGCTAAGTGTTCGTTAATATCGGTATATAAAACTTGATAGACGATGATAACTCCGACGACAAAACCCATCACAATGCCAAAATTAAACACAACTCCAGCCGGTTGGGAGTTCCAATAATTTTCTTCTAAAGCAATCAAAGCATCCCGATCTAAAACTTTAATGCCATCGTCAAGATTTTTTTGCAACGCAGCAATTATTTTTTGAGAGTTGCTATTCTCCTCGATAGAGATAATGCCAATTTGAATTTGGTTGATACTTTCAGTTCCAAAGATGCGTAAATAGTTAACATCGCTAGTAATAATGTGGCCGCGCCGAAAGGCCGTCGAACCTAATGAAAAAATACTGCCAACGTTAATTTTCCGCTCGTTAACTAGGGTAGAGTAGGTTTTTCCTTTTGCTATTTCTGCAGCAACATTACCAACAGATGCTAAGGATTTACGATCGAATAAAATTGTGTCTGGTTGTTGCAGCAAGCTAATTTGTTGGTTGATTTCTGGCAAATTAAACACAGATTTTGCCGGATTAAAAGCCAGCACATTAATACTAATTCTTGTTTTTGTCTCAGGATTCAACCAAGAGACCGTCTTGTAATAAAGCGGTTTCGCTTCAGCTACACCAAAGATTCCTTCGGCACGGTATAGTTGCTGAAGCTCTATCGATCCGTTACCTAAAAATGCGGCCTTGCTATCGATTAAAAATAAATCACCTTCAAGGCTTTCAGGTATATTCATTGCACCGTTAAATAATGAAGCCTTAAATCCTAATTGAGTAAAAATCAGAACGTTTGCAAAGCAGATCCCCGATAAAGCTACCATTAAGCGAACTTTTTGATAAACTAGTTGCGACCATGCTAGTGATTGTTCCTTCAAAATTCTTTTCAACATTGATTTATTAGCTCTTAGTTATAGTGTTAATATTTAAATCTGCTCTGTAAGGGTAAAGGAGCGTTTCTATCGTTGGGCAATAGCATTGAGTTGGATTTTAGCTTTAATTTGCAAATAGGTTAGTCCAGCTACTTTGATACTGTCTTCAGGATTTAAACTAATTTTGACTTCGACCACCCTCGCGTTGCGATCGGCCGCCGGATCGGTATCGAGGGCATCAGTTTTCTTGATTTGCAGGCCAATTGCTTCGACTCGACCTTTGAGTTGAGCTGATAAACCTCCATTTTCGCTGGTCACGATCGCTTGTTGTCCGACTCGAACTTGAAAAATATCGCTTTCGTACACTTCTGCGATCGCATACATTTGCTCGGTGCGAGCTAATTCGACAATTCCTGCTTCGGAATTAACGCTTTCACCGACATTACTGTTAACTTGCAAAATTTGACCGGATTTGGGCGCGCGCACGTACAACTCTTCTAATTCGACTCGATCTGTTTCTAATTCAGCTAGAGCATATTCAAGTTCTGCTGCGGCAATTTGGACTTCTAGCGAACGTACTGCAGAGATTTGTTTGAGTTTAGCTGTTTCTTGGTTGATTTTAGCGATTAAAGTTCGCTTGGTATTATTTTTTCTGGCGATCGCTTCATTTAATCGCGATCTGGAGGTAAATAGATTAGTGCGTCGTAGATCGAGGTCGCTGGCACTAATTGCCCCAGATTCGGATAGTTGTTTGTAGCGATTATATTCTGATTCTGTATTATTTAATTGAGCCTTAGCTAGATCGATTGCCGCTTCTCTTTCGAGTGTTTGCGTTTCTAATTGAGCTTTTAACTGTTCGATTAAGTTTTTTTGAACTGTTAAATTTTTATTTGTATTTGCACCAATTTTGGCTTGTCGCAATCGAGCTTGAAACAATTCAACATTTTTTTGCCCTTGAACTACGGCAGCTTGTTTCTTTTCAATCCCCTTCAAGGTGGCAATTAATTGACCTTCTTTAACCCGATCTCCTTCACTTACGTACAGGCGATCGATCTGAGTCTCTATCGGGTTAGCTGCCGATACTTTAATGATTTCTTTCGGTTCTATTCTTCCTAAAGCAACGATACTTTGATTTGGAGCTACTTCGTATGATTCAATTTCTTGAATCGGCTGTTTGTACTCTGACAAAATTTTTTCAAATTTCAAACCACTCAAGAATGTTATTGGGATTGTTCCGAGTAGGAAAAAAGCTATTTGTCTCCGATTAAACTGAATTGATTTCATGAGCTTAACTAGTTGTTAATTAAGTTTTAAATAGTCGAACAAAACTATAATTGATCGTAGAAAAGAGTGAACAGGGTGGGAAAGGGGCTTTATTAAAAAGTTTTTCTTTTTAAGTTGACATCGATCCATCAACTAAGCCCCTTCCCGGGGGAACAGGGAACAGTAAGGGATTTAGCAATTTTACAGTTCTTAATACAGTGCGGTTTATTTATGTCCGAGTATTTATAGCACTTGCTACGGAAAACGTTATATCAGCCTGCGGCTGAAGGGAACGGGGAACAGGCAACAGGATTTAGTGCGAAGAGTTAAAGTTAAAAGTTCCTTTGTTGTCGGCAGCCCTTCGGGTTTAAGACCCCCGTTAAACTAACGTTTTAACAGTCTACAATTAGTTAGGGTTTAAATCCCTAACTAATTGCCCTGTTCCCTATTGCCTGTTCCCTTTTAATCCTGGTATCTTCTTTCCTCAGTAAGTGAAGTTTAGTAGATAAAATAAATTGGTTAGAAGCTTAGTGGCTAAATTTTTTTTCTTTATCTTACTTATTAGAAAACTTCCAGATTGTGATTTTCTCTAGTTGTCAATACTATTTTTATCTAGAAGTTTTAGTTGATTTTCAACAGCATTATGTTGACGCAAAAATAGATCAAAGATAGTTTCTTTGATTTTTCCGAGATGAATAAATGCTAGGAAGCCACCGACTCTTAATACAAAAAAAATTAATATTAAAACCCAGTTGAGATTTTTGGTAAAAATTTTTCTGTTTTTCATAATCAATTCATATTCCAGAACAATTCCATAATTTCAAAAATCCGAACTAATAAATAACTAAAAATTTATATAATTTTTTTATTCTAGTGAATTCAATAAGTTTGAAAAGCTAAAGCCTCTTAGAGTTATAGCCTAATTAAATTGAATTTAAAGAAATAAATTTTAGTTGATTTAGATTGTTTGAAATAAAAACTTTGTAGCTCTAATTCCTTGCTGGTCTTGTTTTTGCGAAAAAAGTAACATTTTTTTATGAAATATAGGTGAACTTTGTGAACTTTTAACATTTACTTTTAGTTATAGTGGGTAAATGAAAGCTTATAAAACTATCTTGTTACTCTTTTTTTTTATAAAATGAGGTAATTTATAAGCGGATTGTTCCCTCTGTATAATCTTAAAATTTAGAGGTAAATATAATGGATTTCAAATTAGATGATTTATTTATTTTTTTAGATTACCTATTAACTCTAAAAGAACTCCCAAGCTTAGATTATAGAGAAAAAGAAATTATCAAACAAAACTGGGACGATAAAATATATGAATTTATGAATATTCCTGGTTGTACCGTTGGTTTTGTTAAGTCGAAATTAGCTCCAGATTTATGGAAAAAATTATCAAAAGCACTTTGCAGGTATGAAATAGGTAAAATTAACAAAAAAAATATGAGAGATAAGCTTATAAAAGCTTATAAGATATATCAAGAATTAGGATTAAAGGGTGAAATAATATATGAAGAATTTAAAATTATTGAATTTTTGGATAGTTCAGATAGTCAGAGGAAATTTAATGTTTATTTAGTAGAATATCTAGATTATTTTAAGTGCAAATCCAAGTTAGTGCTTAAAGAATTTCTACTAAAAGAAGAAAATAAAAGGACAGAAAATGAGAATCAAAGAATTGAGAGAGAGAATGAAAGAATTCAAAAGGAGTTCAGGCGTGAACTTGATTTTCTTATTCATTTTAATTATCTTTCATGTCCTCATATTCCAAAATTGAGTTTATATCAAGATCGGGGAAATAAAATGTATTTAACTTATAAATGGATTGAAAGTGAAAAACTAAGCAAATATATCCCAGATAATCAGCCAAATAATTCTTGGTCTGAGGCAGAAGTTATAGCTTTATTGAAAGAGCTTTTAAACATTTTAGTTTGGCTTAAAAAAGGTCAAACTATTCATCGAGATATAAAACCATCAAATTTGATTAGAACTCCTGATAGTAGGATAGTTTTAATAAATTTCGAGAAAGCTACAAGATACAATATACAAGAAGAGGAAGAGAGAGTCGATCAAAAAACTCATGCTCATGGTACATATATTGCTCCTGAACAGGCGTTTGGGTTCACCACGTTTTCTTCTGATATTTATTCTGTAGGCATAATTTGTATTCAAGCTCTTACGGGGATACCCCCAAAAAAATTAAAAATAACTAATACGGGAGAAATTATATGGACTGAGAAAGTTAAGTTAGCTTCAGAGATTGAGGGAATTCTTAATAAAATGGTTTGCAGATCTGTTAAAGATCGTTATGATTCTCCCGAAGAACTATTACAAGACTTGAAAAAAATAGAATGATTAATATTTAAATATATGTGGATAAGTAGATAATATTAAATCCTTTGCTAAAACGCTTTTTCTCAGCTGAAATTTTCAAAAAAGAGATCGAATTGTCTAAAATTAAGAGAAAATGGGAATAATAATTATTATAGGTAATCTAGAAATTGCTTGACTGTTTTTTGTATTTATATTTATATTTATATTTAGATTCTTTTCTTTCCTCGGTTGAAATATGGCAATGATTTAAAATTAACTTTTAAATGTTATATAACTAGATTGTCTAGAATCGAAAGCTCTAAAATTACTAACAAACATCATATTTTATTAGGACTATGGATACTTTAAAAGATGGTGATATTATCACAGATAAGGAAGGATATGATTATAAAATTATTAAGCAGCTTGGTAGTGGGGGTTTTGGTGATACTTATTTAGTTGAATCTAGAGAAAGAGTCCCTAATCAAAAATTAGTGCTTAAAAGAATCAACGATACAAATGGTTCAAAGACTTTAGCTGAAGAGGCATTGCTTGAAGAATTAAATAAAATAAAAAGAATTGAAAACGATTATATAGTTAAAGTAAAAAAAATTATAAAAATACAGGAAGGTGAAAAATATTGGTCTTTAATTTTAGAATATATCGAAGGAGAAAATCTAGAACAATATGTTGAAAGAAAAGGTTATTTATCAGAAAATGAGGCTTTAAAATACATTAAGCAAGTAGGTATCGGCTTAAATTACCTCCATACTGATGAAAATATTGAACCTAATATAATTCACCATGATATAAAACCTAACAATATAATGCTCCGCAAGGATAAAGATAGCATAGTTATAATTGATTTTGGTTGTTCAAAATTTTCTAAGCAAAAGCAAGATTTAAAGAAAAAACCTGGGTCATGTTATGCCCCACTTACACAAGAAGATAAACCCTCTACTGATGTTTATAGTTTAGCCGCCACTCTTTATTTTTTGCTTACGGGAGAAGATCCCATAGCTGCAGAGTTGAGACAGAGTGATCTGAAACAACTAAAGACTCCAATTGAGTTGAATTCTAAGATTAGCAAGCAAGTAAATGATGCCATTCTTAAAGGTATGGAACTCAAAACAAAAGATCGTCCTGAAACTATTCAGGAATGGTTGGAATTGTTAGAATCTTCTGCTAAAGAATCCAGAGGATATATATTTACATCAGATGAAAAATATTCATTTATAACAAATACTAATAAACAAAAAAATACTTATTATTTTGTTCTGGACGAAAACAATCAACCAATTGAACTCGGAAATGGTAACTATGGTATAGTTTATCTTGTACATGAAGGAGGTGAAAGTAAATCTCCAACTCAATATGCCTTTAAAATATTATACAAATACGAGGCAATAATACCAAAACCAATGAGTCAGTTTATATCAGAATGTGACAAGGAAATAATAAATATTAACAATTATGATTTTGAATTGAATAATGAATTAAAAGAATTTTCTAGTTCATTTGGAAATAAAGGAAAAGAAATTTTTAATTCATATCGAAATAAACTACAAAAATCTGTCAATCAAATAAAAAAACATTTTAATTTATTTCAGAACGAAATGAAGACTAACAATGAAGTTATAACCGAACGTTATGAAGCAGAAATAAAGTCTTCGCAAGACATTCTGAATGAAATAAAAAATAATATAGATCATATTCCGGGTATTGTTACAACAAAAGAAGGTACAAATCAATTTCTAGATTCAAACGCTTATAATAATTTAAAAATATTGCAGCAAATTGATAGATTATCCAACTATGGTCTTGTTATGGTATTATATGAAAATACTCTTGAAGATCTTTTAGAAAATGGAATTGGTAAATATGAAATTCCATCTTTCAAACTTATTAATAAAGAAAATGAAGAAAAAAAATCATTTAATTCTACAGACGAAGCAAAAGAATATATAAGAAAGTATGCTGAGGAAAACAAACGAGAAGAGCTTGAGCGTCAAATTCGTGAACTAGATGGATACGATCTTCTGAGATATTATAATTTTTACGAACGTATAGGTATTATATTACCTTATTTAGAACATATTACAATAGGACTTAGATATCTACATAAAGCTGGATATCTTCATCTTGATATAAAACCTGCAAATATTTTTAATAGACAATTAGACGAAACACTTCAAAGTGCAATCGGCGATTTAGGATTTCTAAATAAAAATCAACTAAAACCACAATCACTATTAGGTAAATACAATCGCTTAGCTTTAGGTACTCTACATTATCGTTCACCAGAACAAAAATATTTTTTTGATACTGCTAACGTAGAAATTGTTAATAATGGTTCTGATATTAGACTAATTATAAAAATTCCTACTTTTAAAAATACAATTATTGAAAAAGGAGATTATGTAATTTTTAGTAAATATAATGATAAAGCATATGAAATCGAGCGTATAAGTATAGAAAAAGAAAAAAAATCTCCAGTTTCCATATATCTAAAGTCATCTGAAACACAAGATATCTATTTAAAATCTTGCAAGCAAACTCAGGCTAAATTCTATAAAATTCAAGGAAAAAGAACAGACTTATTTGGAATAGGTGCAATTGGATTTCACTTAATTACTTGTGGTGAATCTCCAGAAGATTTTTATGAAAGTATTAGAAAATACGATACTCAAAATTCAACTGTTGACGAATTAATTGATAAATATAAAAGTGTTTATAATTTTGAGACTAATGAACCAGGTTTAATTAAAATATTTGAACCTTTTAAAGATCAAAATAGATTAGAATATGTGCCAATATCAATTGTAAAATTAATCTTAAAATGTATGTTATATAAGGCTAAAGATACTTTTTACAATGAAAATAAACTAAAAACTGACAATGAACCAACAAATTCTTTATTAAAAGAATTAAGAAGTTTACATCGTTATTAGGAAATAAAATGGCTGAAAAATTTACTTATTCAAATATTAACAATCAGTTAATGATAGGAAGACTTCAGGATAATAATATAGATAATGAAGAAAATAATTTCAGTATAGATCTTGATAAATTATTTAATTACTCTGAAGATAAATATCATATACGTCTTATAAGAGGCTATTGGTTTTTTTTGAAATTAAGTCTTCTTGTTGAAGAACATATAAACATAAGTGATAAAACCAATGTTGATTTTCATTTTGTGGAAATAGATCCAAAAAAAATTATTTATAAAAGAACAAGTACAGATAAATTATTAGATACAAATTCTGTTCTATATAACAACAAAGAAAACTATTATAATGACCTAAAAAATGGTAATATCTATCAAAAAATTATGCTACGTAATCCTTTAGGATATCCATACGTACCTAGTTTGTTTTCCAATATGCGTCGAGAAATAAAGCTAAAAAGAATAGAAATAGATAATCCTACTATAAATTCAGAAAATTCAGAAAACTCTACAGAACACTTTTATCAATATAAATATTCTTTTTTTGATACATATGAAAATATTATAAATGAAAATGATTGGATTATTATTAAAGAAGGAAGAACAGAACAAAATCCACACAATATTTTTCTTTTTAAAGTGACTCATGTTAATCAAAAAGATAAGATTATAGAACTAAAATATATTGAAGATCAAAATCAGATCTTTGATTACCATAGTAATAATCTTTTGTTAGAAAAATGCACCTACTATAAAAATATAAATCCTTGTATTTATTATTTTCATATGTTAGGTATATATCTTTATAATATCTTTTTCATGGGTTTAGGTAAAAAAAATAATTCTGAATTAGTTCATAAAGTTTTCGATAGAATAAATATAGAACAGTATTTAACTAAAATAAATGAAGAAGAAGTTATAATCGATTTTTTACCACTTCAAGATAGTAATGTTAAAAATAATAATATTAACCACCCTAATAGCTTTAAAAAGTCAATCAAGTTTGAACAATTACAAGGATTTCTGTCTCAGATATATTTGAAATTAACTTTTAATAATGCTAAAGATTCTTATTATTCCAGTCGTGATAATGATTCTGAAAGAATACTTCTCTTAAAAGAAGATCTACGTAAACTCGAAGTGAAAATTAATGATATTTTAGATATTGAAACTCCTGGTAAACTTAAATCCTATATGTCAGATGAAAATCTACAAAAATACTCTGAGAAATTAACTTATACCACCAAAAGTTTTCTTTCGTTTGATGATTTAATCCTTGATTCTGTGCGAATAAATGGATTCTCTTGTAACAAAAATAATCAAAAAATAATTAATAATTTGACAAACGAAATTAATGATCTCAAAGAAAATAATCAAAAAATAACTAATGATTTGGCAAACAAAATTAATGATCTCAGAGAAAATAATAATAAACTCAAAGAAAGTAAGAATAAGATAAAAAAAGAAAAAAATATAGCTATATTTGTAATTCTTCTAAGTTTATTGTTTGGATTATTTTATGAACAGATATATGAACAGATAAAGGAAAAAATACTCGCTCCACAACAGAAAACAGAGAGTAGTATAGGGATTGAAATCGAGGGTAGTCCTAAACAAACGTGAGTTCGACGAAGTTAGAAAGCTTGAAATCAAAGGTACTCGGAGCTATACCGATGAGCCTGCGTATCGGTATATCTGGAGATTGAATGGCCTGTTAATGGGACTTGAAATCGAGCCAAATCGCTATACAACTTTTTGTCCGTTTAGAGTTTAGTTTATCGAAAATATTCTTTATCTTTTAAACTATTCCAATCGATTGGTTTTACCAACACATCAGTAACTCGATCTTCTAAACCAGCTCGCACATTGTCGGGTAAATCTTCAGAGGTAAATACAACTATATCGCCATCAAA
>JAAUYD010287866.1_pt1 | contig 13830 bp, 15 predicted proteins | sample 7278101 | NCBI WGS metagenome assembly JAAUYD01 (sample SAMN14350128, study PRJNA611818) | marine sediment metagenome | isolation source: surface marine sediment (0.6m) | place: French Polynesia: Moorea | collected 2018-08
GTCGGTCAAAATTCCAGGCGGTGTAGACACTGGCAGCCGCTTACGGTTGACCGGCGAAGGGGAAGCCGGCAGACTGGGTGGTCAGCCTGGCGATCTTTACATCTTTATCCATGTGAAGCCACATGATTTTTTTGCTAGAAATAACTCCGACATCCTGTGTGAAATTCCCCTATCTTTTGTTCAGGCCGCTCTGGGTGACGAAATTGAAATACCTACGCTTGTGGGCAGTAAAAATCTGAAGATACCGAAGGGAACTCAACCTGGAGATGTATTCAGGTTTACGGGTGAAGGCATCGCTTCTTTGAGAAACGGACGGCGGGGCGATCAAATCATTCAAGTTTCTATTAAAACACCCACGAACTTAAACAAGAAACAGGAAAAACTTCTAAAAGAGTTTGCTAAGCTAGAAAATAGTAAATTTTCCAATAAAATTAAGAACCTTTTCAAGGGTGAAGCTGAAAGTGCCGCCCCCTAAAGGTATTCATGCCGATATAGCCATATTTCGCATTCAACCCAAAGGTGATTATCCATGTTCGAATTAAAAGTCATTACCCGTTTTGCTGCTGCCCACCAACTCACCATGGTTGCCAAAAAATGTGAAAACCTCCATGGACACAACTGGAAAATAGAAGTCTATATTGCTGGCGATGAATTAAATGACGCCGGCGTCATAATGGATTTTGGTGAAATTAAAAAGCATTTAGCCGATATCAAAAAATCCCTGGACCATCGGTTTCTAAACGAACTGGAATGTTTTCAGCATGGAAACCCTTCCTCGGAAAACATTGCCAAATTTATCGCCGAAGCTATGCAGGAAAAGATCGCAGAACCCGGAATCCGTGTGTCCAGAGTCAGCGCCTGGGAATCCGAAGATGCCTGCGCGACCTATATTCCCTGAAATTGCAAACTTAATACGATGCTAAGAGGCCTTCAGGCCAAGTTCCTGCCAACGCCGTATCAACTCATCCCTTAAAATGATGCTGGACACATCCGGCACATATTGGCGAATATTCTCAACGCCGCCTTCTTGTCTATCCACCAGAATAACGACTTTGATGACCTGCAGTCTTTCTGAAATAGCCCGCTCAATGGCTTTAATTGTGGATCCGCCTGTGGTGGCCACGTCATCGATGATTACCACCCGATCCTCTGGGTTCAAATCACCTTCCACCCAGCGTATCATCCCGTGATCTTTTTGATTTTTTCGAATAGAAAACGCTTTTATCGGCTTTCCCTCTAATTCCGATGTATACGCGGTTGCGACGGCGATGGGATCGGCACCAAACGTTAAGCCGCCAATCCCGTCAATATCCAAGTTTTTTATAGCTTCAAAAACCAAATGCCCAACCAAAAATAACCCATGTGGATCCAGGGTTACGGGTTTGCAATTGACATAAAATTGACTCGTCCGTCCGGACACCAATTTAAAGATCGGCTTCTCGGAAAACTTGAAAGCCTTTTTACACAATAGATCAATCAGTTCATTTTTCATTAGACCGTCCTCCAGAAGTCCCTAAATAACCAGATGCAAGGCGGCGGCACCTGGTAATCAGCGCAAGAAACAGTTGATTTTATATCATTATTCAGGTAAAAAAAAGCCTCCACCAAAACGGAAGAAGCGAATTTTTTGGGTTTCAGTGGAGGCCTGGATAAAGGAAAACTGGAGACAGCACTCCTTCATCTCAACATTCTTTTAACAAGGATTTGATAGTGGGTCAAATCATAATATTCGGAACACAAGGGAGGTCCCTTCAATGATATCGGCAATGCCAATTCTTAAAATCTGTATCTGTGCGCTCATGATGATCTCTCTATGGGTCCCAGCACATATTCATGCATCTGAACCGGACAATACACCTTTAGCCCTGGAACAGATAATTCAAATTGCGCTGGACGCCAATCTGGATGTTAAAGTCGCCAGCAAGGAAACCGAAGCCGCTACCTTTGCTAAAAAGAGCAGTCGGGCAAACTTCTATCCCACGCTCAATACCACCTACCAATACAGATACAATGAAGAGGAAATTAAAAGTTCTTTTGACACAGTCATTACGCCCTGGAATGAGTATGCATTCACTTTCTCCGCTACTCAGCCTCTTTTTAGCGGCTTTGCGATCACCAATCAATACAAATTGGCTGAACTCAGCCTGGATATGGCCAAGGCCAATAAAAAACTGGTCCGTCAGGATGTGGTGCTGGATGCCACCCGGGCATATTTTGAGATTTTAAAAGCCGAAAAGCTGCTCAGCGTTTCCAAAGAAACTGTGCGCCAGGTTAGCGCCCAGACCGATGTGGTCCAAAATTTCTATGATGTGGGTATGTCGCCTTTAAACGACCTGCTGGAATCCCAGGTATTGCTGGCTGAGGCCAAACAGCAGGTGGTATTTGCCACAAACAATCTCGAAATTGCCCGCTCCAACATGAACCGGCTTTTGCGCAGACCCACCCATCAGCCGATAGCTGTTATCGATATGCTTGACGTTGCACCAATTACTTACGATCTGGGGACCAGTATCCAGATCGCGTTGGATAACCGAATCGAAATAAGCATGTCTGATCTAGAAGTCGAGATAGCGCAAAAAGATATCGATTTAGCCAAGCGTACCTACTACCCCACCCTCAACCTGCAGTACAATTATTACCGCTTCGGTGAAGATGACGAATGGCATGTCGAAATTACAGAAGAAGGTTTAAATCCAGACGATTTATCGGTCTGGGATGTCCGCGCCATCGCTTCCTGGAATATCTGGGACTGGGGTAAAACGCCCAATGCCACCCGCGAGAAAAAAAGTCGCCTCTCCCAAGCCAGACTAAATCGTGAAAAGCTGAAGGATGGCATCCGGTTGAGTGTAACTCAAGCGTATTTGAACATGCAGACAGCAGGCAAAAACATCGCCACCATTGAAACAGCTATCGAGCAAGCCCAGGAAAATGTGCGTATCAACGAAGAGCGTTTTAAAGAGCAGGTGGCGACATCCACCGACGTGCTCACAGCCCAAACACTTCTGGCGCGCACAATGAATAGCTATTTCAGCGCACTTTACGATTTTAACATTGCCAAGGCTGCTTTGTATCGCGAGATGGGTCAGGATATTTCTGAATGAAATCTGCTGAAAATGCCTTGATTCGAATATTTCGGGTCAGCAAACATTATGCATCCAAACCCGCATTAATCAATATTACACTGGATATTTTCAAAAACGAGTTTGTCTTTTTTTCCGGTCCCAGCGGTGCAGGGAAATCCACCCTCCTGAAACTACTTTACCTCGGGGAAAATATCACCGAAGGACAGGTACTGATCGATGGCATGAACTTGGCCCGGATCCCCCGAAACAGAGCCCATCTGCTCAGAAGAAAAATCGGTATCATTTTTCAGGATTACAAACTGATTCCGGGTAAAACCGTTTACCAAAACATTGCCCTTGTATTGGAAGCCAAAGGCCTCGGCCAGCGATTTATCCAAAAAAAAGTCCACAGCGTACTTCGAACGGTTGGTATGGATGACCGAAAAAAATCCTTTCCCTTGAGTCTATCCGGTGGAGAACAGCAGAAAGTAGCCATTGCCAGAGCCATGGTGGGTGAACCCAAGATCATTTTGGCTGATGAACCCACCGGCAGCCTTGATGTCGATGCTTCCGAGAATGTGTTTGAGCTGTTGACGGAATATCATAAGCGTGGTGCCACCGTCCTGTTTGCAACCCACGACAAAGATCTGATTCGCAACACCAAACATCGTGTTATCTTTCTGAATCATGGTCGGATCCAGGCTTAGATCGTATTGTTCTTGAACGGAAACGCATGATAACACTCTTTATAAAAAAGGCCTTACAAGATATATCCGACAATCGGTTTCTAAACGTTGTTACCGTTGTTACCATTGGGCTTGCGATATTAATCATCAGCTCCTTTTCGCTTTTTTTCTTCAACACCAATGCATTATTAAATTCGTGGAAGCAAGGTATCCGCGTACTCGTCTATCTCAAGTCGGACGCCACCGATGCCAATCGTTTAGACCTTCGTTATCAACTTCAACAATTAAAAGAGATTCAAGAGCTTACGTTTATTTCCAAAGACACCGCCTTAGAACGGTTGAAAAACCAAATGCAGAATCAATCCGCACTACTTGAAAACCTCAATAAAAATCCGTTGCCGGATGCATTTGAAATCCGAATTGTGGATGCCTCTCGGGAACTGAATCAAGTGGCAGCGCTCGCAAAAAAAATTCAAACGTTTCCACAGGTTGCCGAAGTGGAATATGGCCAGCACTTCATTGCGCGTTTCTCCCATATCATCAATATTTTCAAATTTGTGGGTTATGCCCTGGGCGGGTTGTTCTTTGTGGCAACCCTTTTCATTATCGCCAATACCATACGGCTGGTGCTCTATTCCCGCAGAGAAGAAATTGAAATTATGCGACTGGTGGGCGCCACAGATCGTTTTATCACAGGCCCTTTTTACATTGAGGGGCTTATATTGAGTGCCCTGGGCGCTACGCTGGGATTGATAGCCTTATTTATTGCCTATCAATTGATTCTAGCGAAGTTTCAATCCAGCCTTTCTCTGGCGTCACTTGAAGTCCAATTCCTCACCATCGTGCAGATCATTTTATTTATCGGTATTACCATGCTGGTAGGATTGGTAGGATGTTTTTTGTCGTTAAAACAATTTTTAACAAACTAATGTTTTCACATCACACCGACCGATATACCGGATCTTCAATACCGGAATTATTAATACACACCCTCATCATATGCCTGTTATCTACAATCGGTATTTTCATCACCCCCGGATACTTGCCAGCGGAAGGTTCCGGCAACACTAAGAAAGAGATCGTGTCCATAACGCAAAAAGAAACCCGGGTCATCTTAGAATTGGAAACACTGAGCCGGGCACTTAATGATGCCCGCAAGCAAAAATCCATAATTCAAAAAGATATTCGGTCGTTGGATCAAAAAATATCAGAAAATCAATTCCGATCCAAACAGCTGTCTGAACAAATCAGTAAAAATGAAGCCTATGCTCACCTGCGAATTGTGGCGCTGTATAAACTCCATCAACGCGGCAAGCTCAACATTCTGGCTTCTGCTGCGGATACCCTCTATGACTTTTTTCAAAGAAAACAGGCATTAGAAACCATTCTGCAGCAGGATGACCAGATATTAGATTCCTTGATGAAAAATCAGACCGAGCTTGATAAAATCCGCCAAGAGCTACTCGAACAAAAGGCAGAAAAGGATGCGCTTGGCAAAAAATTAAACGTTCAAATAGTGAACATATCCCGTCAGCAAAAAAACCGCAGCGCCATGTTGCGCCGAATTCGCAACCAGAAAACGTTAACCCTCGCGGCGATTGAATCCCAAAAGAATTCCGCTAAGGAGTTGAATACCGCCATAAGCGGGTTCAAAAAAGAAAACCCCGGGAATCGACCCTATGCAGGATCAGCGGCCCAGACCTTCTCAGATCTAAAGGGCTTGCTAATCATGCCGGTTAAAGGTAAGATAGTTGCGTTCTTTGGTCCCTATACCAATGCCCGCTTCAAGATCGTTAATTTCCGAAGCGGTATCAATATCCGGGCCGAAAGAGGCGAACCCATTCATGCGGTTTACAAGGGTAAAACGCTTTATGCCGATTGGTTCAAGGGCTATGGCAACATGATTATTATCGATCATGGTGACCACTACTATACCTTATACGCCCATGCCGAAGAACTTTTTAAGCAAAAAGGTGATTTTGTGGAAGCGGGAGAAGTAATCGCCACCATTGGCGATACCGGTTCCATGGATGATCCCGGACTTCATTTTGAAGTTCGCCATCATGGACAACCGATTGATCCCGTTCCTTGGATCAACCAGGGATAAAGGAGCTGCAATGCGAGAAAAACGCTACAGCCATACAAAATTATGGCTCGTTTTTATGGTTTCAGTGATTATTTCAATTGCTGGGGCTGGATTCTATCACAAACTTTCGGCCGGCAGTGACGAAACCTACAAAGGCCTAAAAATATTTTCTGATGTTCTCGAAATCGTTCAGAAAAACTATGTGGACCCTGTGGAATCGGAAGACCTGATCGAAAAGGCCATTCAAGGAATGGTCAGCAGCTTGGACCCTCACTCAGCCTTGCTGCCACCCGAAGCCTACCAAGAACTGCGCATAGATACCGAAGGAAAATTTACAGGTATCGGAATTCATGTCACCATGCGTGACGGTTTTGTAACGGTGGTATCCCCCATTGAAGGGACACCAGCCTTCAAGGCCGGCGTCAAAGCTAGAGATAAAATCGTCAAAGTCGATGGTGTCACAACGTCTGAACTAAGGGACGCGGTGAAAAGAATGCGGGGTCCCAAAGGAACCACAGTAATTATCACCGTTATCCGGGAGACTGAAAAAGAGCCCATCGATTTTACCCTGGTGAGAGACGTCATACCGATCCGGAGTGTTAAATCCACCACATTAGAGCCCGGATATGGTTATATTCGGATAACCAATTTCAGGGATAGTACCACCGATGATGTGGTCGCAGCCTTGGAAAAACTCGAACAAGACGACTTTGGTCTCAAGGGTCTTGTTTTAGACCTCAGAGATAATCCTGGCGGTATCCTCACACAGGCCATATCCGTATCTGATCTTTTTATCGACTCAGGAACGATTTTAACCATAAAAGGGCGGCTTGATAAGCACAACAATGTGTATAGGGCCCGCGGTAACGACGTACCTCGCGAATATCCCCTTATTGTTCTGGTAAACGGTGGCAGTGCCAGCGCATCGGAGATTGTTGCCGGTGCACTCAAAGATCATAATCGCGCGCTCCTTTTGGGAACCCAAACCTTTGGCAAAGGATCGGTACAAACGGTTGAATCCTTGAGAGACGGATATGGGCTAAAGTTTACCATTGCCCGCTATTACACCCCCAGCGGACAGTCTATTCAGGCCACTGGCATAAAACCGGATATTACCGTGCAGAAACTAGAACAAAACAGTGAAGATAAAGCCACATCCCCGGAGGGCTTACTCAAGGAAAAAGATCTTAAAAATCATTTAAAATCCAAACCCCTTGAAGATTCAAACCAAAATGACCAGAATGCCAAAGGAGAACTGTCAGAATCCGAGATGATGCTCCAGGAAAATATCCGCCAAGACAACCAGGTCATTCGCGCCCTTGAACTCCTAATCAGCTACGACATTTTCAAAGACATCTCGAATGCCAAGTAAGCGAACCAAGAAAAGAACCTCAACCCCCAAAAGAAAAAAGACAAAAAAGAATAATCGGTCCCGACAGTTTTTAAAAATTCCAGTCGGGCTGATTATTTTAACGGTCCTCGTCCTCATTGCCGGCGTTCTAATCCATCACATGTTGTTGAAACGGAGACCAATGGCGCATTTGGGTAATGGGGGAGGCAATGCTCGGGCCTATATACCCACGCCCCAATTTGAAATATATCCCCAAAAAGACATTCCGCGGCCGAAGCCGGAAAAGGTGCCCGCGTTAGCACCGGATAGCGGTTTACCCCGGGTTGCCATTATTCTCGATGATATTGGATACGACCGCGAGATCGTATCCAAGTTTCTTTCACTAGACTTACCACTAACGCTTTCGATGCTACCCAAAAGCCCGTACAAAAACAGCATCCTTGCCGAAGCCCAAAAACATGACATCGAATTCATGTTGCATCAACCCATGGAACCCTTTGAATATCCACGCGCTAATCCGGGTCCCGGTGCATTGTTGTCCAGCATGTCACCCGATGAATTGCTTCAACAATTTATTAATAATCTCGATGAAATGCCGTTTGTATCCGGAGTCAACAACCATATGGGTTCTAAAATGACAGCCGATGCCGCCCAAATGCGACAACTATTTACGGTAATGAAGCAAAGAAATCTTTACTTTATCGACAGCCGCACCACCGAAAAAACCATTTGCCGGCGTTCAGCAAATCTTTTGCAACTACCCTTTGGCGAGCGGGATATTTTTATAGACCACTTCCAGGAAAATGATTTTATTGAAAAGCAGCTTCATAAGCTCGTACGAATTGCAGAAAAGTACGGTGTCGCCATCGGTATTGCCCACCCTTATCGACGAACCTACAAGATCCTGCGAGATATGATGAGCGACATGCAAGAGGAGGTACAATTTGTGCCGGCTTCAGAAGTTGCCCACGTTTCCGGATAAGCCGCTTTTCTCTTCGTATTAATATTGTTCCGAAAAAAGCCAAGGTTTAAGCGGATCAGGTATGTTTTTTAATGTGACAGATCAATCCCAGTCATCTCTTGTGCCCCGCGGATTGGTGATGAAGTTATTCAGATTGGGATTCATTCTAAACGCTAACTCCTTTTTTACAAGCCATGGCCACCCATTCATCTTTAACTTGGGTTTCAATTAGCTTGAAACCCTTTGATTGCATTTTTTCCGCTACTGCAGCCTGGTTGTCCCGATAGATTCCGGAACAAATAAACACGGCCCGTGGGTTCATATACTGATCGATGGTATCGAGGAGACTGAGAATCGGTCCCGACAGTATATTGGCCACAATAAGATCAAATTTTCCTTCCAAATCATCTAATAAATTCCCAATGCGTACCTGAAAATGACAGCTAGGAATTCGATTTTGTTTTAAATTCGCGGTGGCGACACCCACTGCCATCTCATCATTATCGATACCCACTAGCTTGCCGGCACCCAGTTTAGCTGCCGTTAGCATCAATATACCTGAACCGGTGCCAATGTCTAAAAAGTCGCATCCCTTGAACACATACTTTTCCATGAGACCGATACACAATGCTGTTGTTGGATGCGTGCCGGTTCCGAAAGCCATACCCGGATCGATTTCCAGGACAATTTCGTTGGCTTTGGGGGCATAATCACGCCAGGTGGGTTTAACCGTGATGTTTGCTGTGATCGATTCCGGCCAGAAAAAGGCCTTCCAGGATTCCGCCCAATCAGCCTCTTCCATACGCTGGTAACTCAAGGTGCATTGGAAGTTTTGTTTTTTTTCAAGTGCCTCAATCCGTTCTTGAAGTAGTTTCAGATTATCAAGTGCTTGGTTGGTATCCGCAAAATAGCCAATCACAGCATCCTGCAGCGGTTTAGGCACTGCATCCGTTCCCCAACCTTCTTCTGGATCAAGATGCGGATCCTCAATTTGAACCCCTTTCACACCCAGATCGTAGAAAATATCGGTGATCAATTCGATTGCTTGGGGTTTATCGCCCGACTGGATCAGAACTTTAGCCGCAATCCATTCCATTACCAACGTTCCTTGGGTGGATTAAAATAACCATAAGACAAATCCGGAGATCTTTTACGAATTCGCTTGAGTAAATTTCGGATCCCAATGGGTTCATCATTGGGTTTGGCCGCTTGCATAGCTGACCAGTATCGAATGGGGTCGTAATTTAGATTGCGCCATTGAATGCGTTGAATCGGGTAGTGGCTTAAAAAATTTACCAAGCATTCAACCTCTTCAGGGGAATCGGAAACACCGGGCATATTTAAGTAATTAATGGAAACATACAAACCATTGTCCAAAGAAATTCGGATCGTCTCGATAACATCCTTGAAATCATATCCTTTGGGTCTGAAATAGGCCTGATAACACGCTTCTCGAAAGCTGTTAATACTAATCCGAACGCTATCAAGGCCTGCCGCGATTAATTGCTTCATTACCTGAGGTAAACTGCCATTGGTGTTGACATGAATCGTTCCTTGGGATGTTTTTTTGCGAATCAATTGAATTGCAGGTATGATAACATCGGCTGCTAGCAAAGGGTCGCCTTCACAGCCCTGACCAAAACTAACAATAGCTTTTTGGACAGCCTGAATATGGACCAGGGCGATACCGGCAATCTCTTCCGGTGTTGGCGTAAATGCTATCCGTTCTTGGCTACAGGATATCCCATCCTGTTTCTGGAGAGACAAACACCCCAGGCAGTCGGCATTACAACTCCTTGCTGTTGGTAGGGGGGCTTCGTAGCGACCGAGAAAGAAATTTTTTCCAGCCGGACAGCCGTACTTCAAGGCACAGCCTTCCAGATGTTTGCGCAATCTGTTATTTGGTAATTTTTTACGTATTCTTTTGATTCCTGCCTCAACTTTTTCAGGCCGCATCAAACGCAGATCCTGCCGTCTTTCCGGATCCACCTGCAAAACGGCCGAACGAAAACCATCTTGGAACCACCCTGCTGCCCCATATGAGAAAAGTGGTAAGGGAGCTGCCTCAGGATTGTCTTCATAGGCACTGCAGTGCGTTATGATGTAACCCGGTGAGTTAAAGGCGGCAACAGGGAAAATCTTTTCGGAACTATCATACGGGTTATGGTTTAGGGTTTCAAATTTCTGGCTTTGGATATTGTATAAAAGAGGCTTTCGATGCGGTAAAAACATCAACTCACTACCATAGGACAGCGACAGTGTTTGCTCTTTTTTTAACGGTGTTCGCTGTTTCCCGGACATGCCCACCGCGGCATAACCATCCAGCTCAAAAATTTCCCCTTTCTGATTGGCCACCACCGCCGTCAACCAGTTCGGGTCTTTATTTAAACGCTGGTCTGACTTCATTTCAACCCGTGATAATGTGTTTCAAAATATGTCCCAGTTCTGGAAAAATCAGTTGGGTGCAGGCAAGTTTGCAGGCTTTGAGGCTGCCTGGCATGCAAAACACCACCGCGCCATTGACAATACCTGCCGTTGCCCGGGACATAATAGCTGCGGAATCAATTTGCTCAAAACTTAAGGCTGTAAACAAGGCCCCAAAAGCGGTCAGTTCTTTATCAAACAAGGGTGAGATCGCCTCGATGGTAACATCTTGCAAGCTGATACCCGTTCCACCGGTCACCAAAACAGCTTGGGCACCTGCAACTTCAAGTGCTTCTGAAACAGCCGCAACAATACGACGTTTGTCATCTGGAATAACCTGATGAAATACCACCCGATGACCTTCCTATTCAGATCGCTTTTTGATCCAATTACCACTGTCGTCGTTTTTAAGCCTACGTGAACTCGATACCGTCACCACAGCAATTCTGCATGACTTTGGCGCCCCTTTTTTATGTTCTTTGACCCCCATATGGTCTCCTCGATATTGGTTTTATTGATTTAATGTAATCGATGAAAGCCAACTCATTATCAATCAGCCACACTGGAATTGACTGAAAGTCCGCATTTCATTGGAAAATATGAACTTGGACCATAACGTAGAAACTGTACCAATGACAATCATTAACCTGAATTGAATCGCTTTTTTCTTGATCTACACCGATCAATTGAGGATCGAGGATTCCTAAAAATCCTCAACCATTCCATCGATCGCCTGTTTTCTTTTTACGAACCCTCCGCCATTAATAATCTCAGCACATCTTCGCGGTAAAAATTGCTCAACTCAGATTCAATAACCCGAAATTACCTTGATTTTAAGTTGCTTGTCTTTTAATGTATTCCTTGGTTCAGTGATAATTATCTGAACACACAAACCAACTAGACATGATTGAGACAGCATACCCAAAGCATGATTCAGCATAATTGTACCGGTATTTTACTGGCAGGAGGTGAAAGCAAACGATTCAACGGTGCTCAAAAATCGAACCTAATCGTCGGTCAAAGCCGAATCATCGATCGATTAATGACGGTTTTAAAGACTCTATTTGCGGACATCATCATCGTTTCCAACCAACCCCACACATTTGTTGAGTGGGATGCACTCATTGTCACAGACATATACGCGAAACGAAGCTCGTTAACGGGTATTCACACGGGCTTATTTTATACCCAAACAGATCATGCCTTTATTACTGCCTGTGACGCGCCGTTTCTAAATATTGATTTGGTCACAAAACTCTGTGGGTATATTGATCAGCAAACAGATGTGATCATTCCGAAAGTCAAACTCGGGTATGAACCGCTTTGTGCCATTTATTCCCGGCAAATTTTACAGCCTGTTCAAAATGCGCTGGATCGTAATAAACTCAAAATCAGTGGGCTGTTTAGCAAGTTGGCTGTAAAGGAAATCCCGGAATCGGTTTTACGAAAAATAGATCCCGATCTCATATCGTTCTACAACATCAATACACCCGAAGATCTTGAATCGGCCAATAGAAAGTTTGCAAACAATGGGAATTGAACAACTAATTCAGAAAATAAAAGCACATCCGGAATATGACCAAGCTGGAATGATCCTTTGTCACAACGGTGTTGTGCGCAGCACTTCACGTGATGGTAGAGCCGTGACCGGCTTAAGCGTAACAGTTGATTCTAAAAAATTACAAACGCTCGTCGATACCCGTAAAAAGGATCCCGGTATTATCGACATTTTGGTGGAAATCAATTCTGATCAAGGACTTTCTGTTGGCGATGATGTGATGTTCCTGGTTGTCGCCGGTGATATCCGCGAAAATGTCTTGGCTACGCTCGAAAATACACTGAACGCCATCAAAACTACGGTTACCCATAAAACAGAATTTTTTAAAAATAACCAATAGAAAGGCCTTAAAAATGCCGGACTTTACGCATGTGGATAAAAAAGGACGCGTCAGAATGGTGGATGTCACCCAAAAAGAAGCATCCTTCCGCCAGGCCGAGGCCCAAGCAGTTGTCTGCATGCAATCTGAAACCCTTGAGCGAATCACCCAACATCAGGTCAAAAAAGGGAATGTACTCGAAACAGCCCGGATAGCCGGAATTATGGCCGCCAAGAACACTGCTAACTTGATACCCATGTGTCACCCGCTAAGTATTACCCATGCTCAAATTGATTTTTTTCCGGATATGCAAAGTAGCACCATTCGAATCCAATCTACGATTAGCCTCGTGGGTCAAACTGGGGTGGAAATGGAGGCCTTAACAGCCGTAAGCATCGCCGCACTGACCATTTATGACATGTGCAAATCCTTTGATAAAAACATCTCCATTTCAAATGTTTGGCTGCTAAAAAAATCTGGGGGAAAAAGTGGTGATTTTGTCCGTGACGCTAAAGGGAGTTCATAATGCAGCTGAGCTTATCCCCCATTGAGCTCACCTTAATTATCATTACCGGCCTCCTTATTGGCGGTTTTATTGGATGGTTACTCACAAAATATCGCCTGACCCCTCCGCTGGTAAAAACCAAGGCAGATCTCGAAGCCCATGTGGAAACGATCGGCCAACATCAAGTCACGATTGAGGAACTCAAAAAAAATCTTGAGGGTTCCAAGCAAGAAATCAATTCACTGACCCAACAGTTGCTCTCTGCTTCAGAAGAGCGCTCGGCGGCATTGAGCAAACTGGATCAGATGGCATCGCTTGAAACGTCATTAGAAAAGCGTAATCAAGATGTCACCGACCTTCAGTATGACAATGCTGAATTAAAGAAGCAAATAGCTGCCCTGGAAACCAGTATTGAAAAGGAAACCAAAGCCTTTGAAGATAAGATTGCTCTGCTTCAAGAGCTTCGCGTTAGTCTCACAGAAACCTATCAGGCCCTTTCTGCCAATGCCCTGAGACAGAATAATCAAGTCTTCATGGATCTCGCCAAATCAACATTATCAAAGTATATCGAAACAGCCAAAACCGATTTCGATGCCCGGGGCAAAGCGGTTAAAGACACTGTTCTACCGCTTCAGGAAGCTCTCAATCGATATGAAGAACATATTCAGGCAATGGAACGCTCCCGTGAAAAAGCCTATGGTGGATTATCAGCCCAGGTTCACTCTCTCATTCAGACCCAAGACGTGCTCCAAAAAGAAACCGGTAAACTTGTCAATGCCCTGCGGGTTCCCCATATTCGGGGCAGATGGGGTGAAATAACCCTAAAACGCGTGGCTGAGCTCAGTGGTATGCAAAACCATTGCGATTTCTATGAACAA
>JAAUYD010182964.1_pt1 | contig 13821 bp, 12 predicted proteins | sample 7278101 | NCBI WGS metagenome assembly JAAUYD01 (sample SAMN14350128, study PRJNA611818) | marine sediment metagenome | isolation source: surface marine sediment (0.6m) | place: French Polynesia: Moorea | collected 2018-08
AAGTGAAACGACGCAATCACAAGGTCTTTGGGATTGCTTCCCTACTCTGCGAGAACGCTTTCAGCGAACGGTCGCAATGACGGTTATTTAAACGGACATGATATCATTCAGCAATGCCAAGATTTGCCTGTTATTTATTATTTAGGACTTGCTGAACAACTGCAAAATATTGATTTATCAATGCTTTGAGGCTATTTTATTGGGTAATCAGTGCAAGGAAATTAGGATTTTAGGTTTAAAATCCTTGCATCTGCTATTTTTTCTGGTAAAAAGAATATAAATAAAGATGCACCTAACCATTGCCTATTTCCTATTCCCTACCCCCACCAAAAGACTTTTTGTTGCAAGCCCTACTCATTACTCATTACTCATTACTCATTACTTACCCTCGTCCCAGCCAAACTTTAATTAAATCGAGCAGACTAGAACCACCCCAAACCACAGCCATAAGAATAGAAACACTTACAGCTACTCCCATCAAGCACAGAACCAAACCCCCTAGAGTAATTGCGCCATCATCTTCTTGCAAACCAAAACCAGTGACAAAAATACCGATCGCTGGCAAAGTATTAGTACCAGGAATTGGTATCATCATAGAGATAGACATAAGTGCGATCGCTACACCGATAGTTGCTTTACCTGGTAAAGTGGTGCAAATGTATGATAATCTGGGTCGGGTTATAGCTTCAATTCTCCGCAACCAAGGGAGTCCAGCCTTGAGAAACTTTTGTACTGTTTCCAGTTTGATGGGGTGTTTTGCCATCTTTTTGGGTAGCCAGGGAGTTTTTGCACCGATAATTAGCTGTATTGCCAAAACGAGCATCAGTATCCCAAAAGGTATAGAATAGCCAGGTGCGGGAACGGGTAAAGCTGAAGGCAAAGATAAGATTACAAATAGGAAGCCGAAAATCCGCTCCCCTCCTAGCAACAAAATATCAGTTAAATTTACTTCTGGTGATTTCTGCTCTACAAAAAAAAATCGCTCTAATTCTTGGGAAAGTCTAGCCATAGGATTTGAAATTATTTCGATAAATACTATCAGCAACAATATACAGTCAGACTTTAAACTATACCGGAATGGCAATCATTTGATCTATGGTAGCTTCGATTGCAATATCAGCAATAGAAAATCAGGTGTTGCATAATTGAACTCTGAATTTATTATTGCTATCTAATACCAATTCAAATAATGTTTGCGACACATACATTCTTGGTAAGGGCACGGCATCGGTTAATCTTTTGGTGTATCAAACTATCTTATTGGTGCCGTGCCCCTACCCATCCACTCATCTCTCCCATTATTTTTCAAAATGGTATATATAACAAAAGCCCCCTAAATCCCCATCTGTAAAAAAGCAAAGTATCTGCTCATTCCCCCCAGTATTGGGGGGTTAAGGGGGCGGGGGACTTTTAAATATACTTCTCCCCCAGAATTGGGGGTTGGGGGGCTAACAATCAGCAACGCCAAAAATCAGCTAATGCTTACCGTTTACACAATTGTGTAGTTTTTTTCCTATGCCGATAAAGATAAATGCGATCGCGTATACTGTTATTTACTTATACTTTTATCTATCTACTATCGATACTACAGACTTGCGTTTAACATCGGCAAATGGCAGAAGAATCAAAAGAGCAGAATACTCCCATGACTTTTGAAAACTTTTGGAAACTCCTGGATTCCAAGTTTGTCAGTTTAGGTGTTCCAGGGGCTTTGCTTGCTGTTGCATTGGATTTTGCTCGCAAGTCTGAATGGAAAAATGTGACATTTTGTGCGGTTGGAGCTGCTGGTATTTGGCTGGGTATCAAAGTTGTTAATAAGCTTTCTCCCCGCATTGATAAGTTCTTGGATTGGATGGCAAGAAATCCCCTACTATTAAATATGATTGCCATTACCCATGAAAAAAATGGTACTCTCTCGACAAAAAGAATCGATTTATATAAAGAAATTTGTCGGGTATTATTAGAAGGAAGGCAACGAGCGAAAGGTTTATCTACTAATACGGACCTTTCTGCTAAACAAAAACAAGTGGTTTTAAGGTCCCTAGCATTAGAATTGACGCGACAAAATACCCAAGCATTTACATTAGATTCATCTTCTAGCCGTGATAAAATATTTCCAGCCCAATCCCTCATAAAAGAAAAATTAGAGAGATTCCCCCAACAAAAAATCACACCGGAAGATTTTATTAAAAAAGATGATTTGGGAGTGCGGGAGTTATTAAGCGAAAGGGAACAAGAAGGAATTTATGAGTTTGCCCATAAAACTTTTCAAGAATATTTAACAGCTGTGGAAATTACCATCTCCCAGCAAGAAAATTTACTGTTTGAAGCATTTACCGATGAAAAAAAGTTAGCTTGGTATCGAGAAACAATTTGCTTTTATGCTGCACAAACCGATGCTAGTAATTTAATTCAAACTGCATTACAATCTGAAAAAATATCGGTACTAACCCTTGCTTACCAATGTAGTAAAGAAGCACAGGAAATTACACCAGATGTACAGCAGCAGTTAAAAGACAAATTGGAGTTGGGCTTAGAGTCAAATAATGTTGATGAGTTTACTTTAGCAGCCCAGGTGAAACTTGCTGACCGTTTGAGTCAATTAAATCACGATTTATTAACTTCGGAAAGTGACTTAGATAGAGAAAGCATTGCTGTTGATAGTAGTTATATAAGTTGGGCTGAATATCAACTTTTTTTGAATGAGAATAATGCTTCTCCCAGAACCCTAGAAAATAACAAACGAGCGAATGAACCTGTCACTGGAATTAGCTTTTGGGATGCAAATGGTTTTTGTGCTTGGCTGAGTTTACGGAGTCGTAAAGAATTGGGTGAGCCAGGAATTTGCTACAGACAGCCAACCCAGAAAGATCAACAGAATGCTGATGGTAAAATTCAACTATTGCGGTTTCAAGTTCCTCCTCGTTATGCAGAGCTTGCTTACTACCTTGCAGTAGGGATGTGGAAAGAAGCTGATAAGGAAACTGATAAGATAATGCTTAAGGTTGCAGGAAGGGAAAAACAAGGCTATTTAGAACTAGAGGACATTCGCCAATTTCCCTGTGAAGACTTGAGAACCATTGACCAATTGTGGATAAATTATAGCAATGGGCACTTTGGTTTTAGCGTCCAAAAAGAAATATATCTCAGTGTGGGGGGAATCTTAGGAGGGAGTCAATCAAGTTCGCCCTATATTAAGAAAATTCTTTACTCTGTTAGATGGGTACATACCCACTTTGGTGGTGCAGTAAGGGATGAATCAGATCAACTTTATAAAGCTTACTCTCGGCTAGCTGAAGAAGTGGGATGGAAAGTGAATGGTAACTGGATATATTACCAGGAAGTGACTTTTGATACCTCATCACCTAAGGGACACCTTCCAGCAAAGATCAAGACAAAAGCACACAAGCACCGAGACAGATCCTTTCACATACCGATCCAAGATGCTGAAGTTCTTCTATCGCGCCGAGAATTATGAATTTTAGTATCCGAGAATTATGAATTTTAATATTTAAGGGATTACAAATGTCCCATTCTTTTTTCAAATTAATATAACAGATGATTTAGTCCTAAAATTGCAACAATTATCAGTTACGAGTCGTGATGCGTAAAGCCCCCGCGCTTCAGCCGGGGGATATAAGCGAACAGGATGAATTTATTCATCCGTGATGTGGGTCATTAATGTACTCCAAGACTTTCTGGGTACTAACTTTTCCTGTGGTGTCGAACATATATGAATGCGTCCACAGACTAGGTAGTTTCATTAATTCTGGAAACTCTTGCCTTAAATATTTCGATGAGCGACCCTTAAAGGCTTTAACAACCTGGGATATTGAATGATGTGGGTCATACTCAACTAATAGGTGAACATGATCCGGTGCAACTTCCAGTGCTTTGATCACCCATTTATTATCGTTAGCAACAGATTGAAATATCTCAATACATCTGAGTTTTAGTTGTTCATTGTTAGCAAAGACTTTTCTTTTTCGGCATGGTATCCAGACTAAATGGACAGTAGCCAAACCAATGGCGTGGTTGTAGTGATTGTAAACAGTTTTCATGTAGATGAGTATTGATTATCTACACAATAGATGATATCATAACTCCATGAAAACCCTGAAGTTTAAGTTATATCAGCACAAACGCAATAGACACCTCAAGCGCACAATTAACGCTGCTGGGGTGATTTATAACCATTGCATTGCCCTTCATCGTCGGTATTACCGGATGTTTGGCAAGCATTTAAACTGTGCAAAACTTCAGTCTCATATTGCCAAACACAGAAAACGAAATCCGTTTTGGCAATCAGTAGGTTCTCAGTCAGTGCAAGATATTTGCCAACGCATTGAAAAAGCCTACCAACTATTCTTTAAACACAACAAAAAAGGAGTTAGACCACCAGGTTTTAAGAAGGTTAAAAAGTACAAATCTTTCACCCTTAAGCAAGCTGGGTACAAGTTTTTAGGTGGCAATAGGGTCAAAATTGGTAGTCGGGTTTATCAATTTTGGCAGTCTAGAGAGATTGAGGGAACAGTCAAAACCCTAACCGTTAAGCGCACTCCATTAGGTGAGTTGTTCATGGTTTTGGTTGTTGATGAAGGTAACTGTGAAGTTGAAGTTAAGACAGGTAAAATCGCTGGCTTTGACTTTGGATTAAAAACATTCCTTACCTGCTCAGACGGTACTAGAATTGAGTCTCCCCAGTTTTTCAAGCAATCCTTAAACGCCATCAAAAAAGCTAGTAAGCAACATTCCAAAAAGCTGAAAGGTTCATCAAATAGAGAACGGGCAAGAAAAAATCTAGTACGCAAGTATGAGGATATCTCTAATCGTCGGCAGGACTGGTTCTGGAAGTTAGCGCATGAGCTAACAGATAAGTTCGATATTCTCTGTTTTGAAACTCTAAATCTTAAAGGAATGCAACGTCTTTGGGGTAGGAAAATATCAGACTTGGCATTTGGTGAGTTCCTGCAAATTCTAGAATGGGTTGCCAAAAAGAAACGTAAACAAGTGGTGTTTGTAGATCAGTGGTATCCATCCACTAAAACTTGTTCTAGATGTGGACATATTTTAGAAAACCTAGATTTGTCAATTAGACGTTGGCGTTGTCCTTCATGTCAATCTGAAAATGACAGAGATGAAAACGCCAGTTTGAATATTAAAAGAGTCGGGAGTTCGACTCTAGGCGTAGGAGATGTTAGACAGTCCCAGACTGCAATCTCTGTCTGATGCCTGAATCCCCCGTTTTCAAAACGGGGGAGTGGCTCAAATCTGTTATGACATCCGTTGCCAACTGTACCTTCTCACACACTCCCTAAATACTATCTGGATCTACCCCTAACTCTTGCAATCTTACCGCCAAACGTTCCGCTCGCTGCTTTTCTTGCTCCGCTCGCTGCCTTTCTTGCTCCGCACGTTGCATTTCTTGCTCCGCCACCTCTTCTGGTGTTGGAACCAACTCACCCTCAGCAGTAAAAAAGCGTAACTTATCCTGATAAACCCCCAAATATAACTCTAACTGTTGACTCCACAACCAGCCTTGAGCATTCGCTGACAATGGTTGATACTTCCCACCCACCAACATAAACCCAGCAAATTCCAAATTATTGGGATCAAACCAAAAGTACTCCGGTGTACGAAACGTATTTTGATAAATTTCCTTCTTCAACCCTTTATCTGTCGCTGCCGTAGAATCTGATAACAACTCCACAATTACATTGGGATAATTTCCTCCTTCTTCCCAAACAACCCAACTTTTACGGGGTTTGCGTTCCGTCCCCAACACCACCAAAAAATCTGGGCCCCGGAAATCTTCTGACTTGCGCTGATGGGGACTATAGTAAACTGTAATATTACCCGATGCATAAAAATCATCACGACTGCGCCATAACCACTCCAAACATTGGATGAGTAGCGTCATTTGTAGTCGATGTAAATCACTTTCCAAAGGCGGTTCATCACTGTATAAATCTCCTGGGGGAAATATAACATCTTCTGGGGTTGCTAAATCTTTGGTGACAGACATGGCGACAATTGTCTTAACGGTATCAGCTTAGGGTGTTAGTTTAGCGCACAAATCAAGATTGCATTACATTTAGTCGCGGGTGTTGAGATCCCCGACTTCTGCATCAATATCTTTACATTACGGCAATTTCTAAATTAGAAGTCGGGGATCTTTTAGTTTAGTCGCGGGCGTGAGCGAGATCCCCGACTTCTGCATCAATATCTTTACATTACAGCAATTTCTAAACTAGAAGTCGGGGATCTTTTGGTCTTTGAACCTACGACCTATTTCTCCCCTTAATTGTTAAACTAAAGAGCAACCCTTATAAAATGCAAAGGTAGTAACCATGACCTCTGCAATCAATCATGACCCAGATTTAACACCATTCCCAGACCATACGCAACTACCAGAATCCGATGGCACATTTGTGAAAAATTTCCAGGAGCATCCCCAAAGCATACTTCTCACCGACTCCATTGAGCCAATATTACAACAACGTCATGCCGATGGGCAGTATTGTATAGGTCAAGATAGTGGTATCTACTGGCGTATAACTGATCCTCCAGAACGAGGCGCAGAGGCTCCCGATTGGTTTTATGTCCCCAATGTACCACCTATGTTAGATGGACAAATTCGCCGTTCCTACGTACTATGGCGAGAGCATATCGCTCCCTTGATTGCATTAGAATTTGTCTCTGGGAGTGGTAAAGAAGAACGGGATAAAACTCCTTGGACTGGTAAATTTTGGATTTATGAACAGGTAATTCACCCGGCTTTTTATGGCATTTATGAAGTAAGTAAAGCCAGTGTAGAAGTTTATCAGCTCATTGGAGGACAATATCAGCTATTACCAGCAAACGAACGGGGACATTATTCTATCACTCCCTTGGGAGTTGAATTGGGTATTTGGCAAGGACAATACCAAAATATGGAATTACCCTGGCTGCGCTGGTGGGATTTACAAGGTAATTTGTTGTTAAATGGGGATGAACGAGCCGAACAAGAGCGTCAAAGAGCCGAACAAGAACGTCAAAGAGCCGAACAAGAACGTCAAAGAGCCGAAAGCTTGGCTGCTCAATTACGTGCTTTAGGTGTGGAACCGGAAGCTTAATATTCTGTAATCTGAGGAAAAAACACACAACAATGCCAAGATACTTGCGAGTATTAGGATTATTTTGGAATGCTGCGATCGCATCTGAAATGGAGTATCGCTTTAATTTCTTTCTAGCTACCCTTAGTAGTTTGAGCAATTTTATTGGTAGTATCTTTGGTTTATTCTTATTTTACGGCAAAGGTTACACATTTAGTGGTTGGTCATGGGAAGAGGCTTTAATTGTAGTGGGAATCTTTACCCTATTGCAAGGTTTTTCCGCAGCGTTTCTTGTTCCTAACCTCAATCGCATTGTCCGTCATGTACAGGAAGGAACCTTAGATTTTATCCTCTTAAAACCCATTCGCAGCCAGTTTTGGCTATCTTGTCATACCATCTCTCCCTGGGGATTACCAGATATTATTTTGGGTACCATCCTGATTGGTTATGCGGGGGAAAAACTTGGTTTAGGTTTGAGTAATTATTTACTGGGCTTAGTACCTTTATTTTGCGGATTGATAATACTTTACAGTCTGTGGTTTATGTTGGGTTCTACTAGTATTTGGTTTGTCAAAATTTATAATGTGACTGAAGTTCTGCGGGGTTTGTTAGAAGCGGGACGCTATCCGATGGTGGCTTATCCTGCTACTTACCGCTTTTTCTTCACTTTTATAGTCCCAGTGGCTTTTTTAACAACTATACCGGCTGAGGCGATTTTGGGCAGGGGACAAATAAATAGTTTGATTGGTGCAGGTTTATTAGCGGTGGGATTATTTTTTGTTTCTACCCGATTTTGGCGTTTCGCTTTACGGTTTTACACTAGCGCATCGAGTTAAGAGTTAAGAGTTGACAGTTGACAGTTGACAGTTGACAGATAGGAGTTATATCAAGTTAGCTTAATTACTTATAATTTCTGCTTGATTTACCCCAACCCTCTCCTTAATAAGGAGAGGGTGCCGCAGGCGGGTGAGGTTTTATAAGTATTCATCCGCACATGATATTAATTGTTGGGTTATCAACTATCCGTGTCATCAGTGTCATCCATTTAATCATTGTTGGGAGTTAAGAGTTAATTGTTGCCTTATCAACTATCCGCCCATGGTAATAAAAAGGCAATATCATTCACCAGCATATATAGCTAAGGCATGGGGAATAGGACGATTTGTCGAAATTAATGGCTTACCATCAACAATTATACCCGTACTTCCCCCTCCATCGAGCATCATTGTAGCCTTTGCACCAAAGCCCCTAAGTGTGGCGGATGCATCTATTTGACGGGCATAATTACTCGAATAAAACATCACCGTTTCTGTTACCCCATCACCGTCCCTATCTCCAACTCCCACAAAGGTACGAGGTAAGTATTTATTGGCTGATTTGTTGGCAGTTATATCGAGTCCACCAACCACATCCTGTACAATCTTGAATGTCTGCACCATATAAGTTTGAATTTTGGCAATGTTACTTTGATTATGCCAAGAAAATGTGCGTATCTGACCAAAATATTCATTCCCAACACCATAACCATAGGTAATCAAATTACCATTCACTTTTAAACCAAAAGCAATACCTGTAGGGTCATTTTTTGTCGAAAAAAATGCACCATTAAGTACAACCTTTGCCTGATTTGATGTAGTATTTTGCTGGACAGCATCTTGCCAAAAATGAGTCAGCAACTTCTTTTTTATTTTACTGCGATGGTGGGAAGGATTCGCTTTAGGGGTATGGCTATATGATAATTCACCAATTAAATTTGCTAATCTAGCCTTTTTTATATTGACAATGGTCACAAACTCTAGTTTGTTATTAGTGCCACTTTTGTTATATACTTTCACCCCTGATGTTTGGATAATAGGTTGAAAATCAGGGAGTATTGGCGCTGCTATTATTTTATTGATTGGGGCAATAATAATTAAACTGGTAACGGCAATTAAGAACAAATATTTTGCTTTGGTGTTGTTGTAGGGTTGACAATGATTTAAAGTCATTAAATATCTAAAAATCTATGTTCTATTCACAGATTATCAGCTTCCTATTATCCATTCAAAGTAGGTATCTTTGATCGGATGTTCTCTATTTTCTTGCTTTGTTCTTTTGCTATAAGTTTATCCACCATCCAAGAATTCTTTGGTTTGTTTGGGGAACTTTTTCGCTAACCATTTCAGAACTTCAATTTGGTCTGTTCCCTTTGCTCTTCTAATCTGTATGAGAAGTTTTTGCGCTGATGGTCTCTCCAAAGTTAGGTTTGAAGCACCTTCATTACATATTGAACAAAGTGCACGCAGGTTTGAAGGTTCATCCGTTCCACCTTGGGACTTATCAAGAATATGACCGATATGTAATCGAGTTTTTCTTGATGGCTCGTAGGGATGCGGTTCACCTGCTACAGCACCACACATTTGACAAGTAAAACCATTTCTATCTAGAACAAAAGCACGGGTTTCTTTAGAAATACTACGCTCAAAAGCTGGTTGTGGCTTTGGATCTTCAAGTATATATTGACCAGGCTTCAAGTTGCTTCTGTCATTGTGGGTTTGAATTTGATAACCTTCTTCAGTGCGTAGTTCCCTAACCCTTCGTGCCCATTCGGTTATACCACCAGCGACTTCACGCAATTCATTTGAATCCATTACTCTTCCAATATTGGCAAGAAAGTGTTCTCTAAGTTTGGCCCTGGCACCTTTTCTCTTTGCCATACAGTGATTTCCTTATCCAATTAATGTGAAAACTTTCTTTTGAGTCAAGCACTCATAAATGTGTTCTCCAACTACCCGTGCTACAGGAGGAGGAAATGCATTACCAACTTGGCGGTAGGCTGGGGTTTTTTTCCCAGTAATATGCCATTCATCAGGAAAACCTTGAATTCTTGCTACCATTTGAACAGTCAATTTTGGCATACCTACAAAGTCTTTTTCAGGTGGTTCATTGGCTATACCCATACCATCAACACTAAGATTTGCCCATGCACGTTTGGCACGAGTTGGACCCAAGTCTGGACCGCCATGTTTCTTGGAACCCCCTACAATAGTAGGTGCAATATCATTAGCCTGTTTCATCCATTTTTTGGCACCCTTCCAACTACGCGAAGCCATCTGGTCATAAAGTAGTTCACCAACAGTTAGCGGATTGCAATCTAGTGGCTTTGGCCAGGTAAAATATTTATAACTGTCTTTACGGATCGCAACAATAACTACACGGGGTCTTAATTGAGATACACCAAAGTCAGAAGCATTTAGTAATCTCCAATCTACCACATAGCCCATTTTTTCAAATTGGTGTTTGAGATTGCACCTGTAGTCTTCAAAAACTGGATTTAAAAAACCCCGTACATTTTCTAACATCACTGCATGGGGTCTGCACTCATTAACTAAACGTAATGCTTCCGGGAACAAGTCACGCTCATCATGCTTGCCTAATTGCTTCCCAGCTATTGAAAATGGAGGGCAAGGTACACCACCAGCTAGAAGATCGATGTGCTTATAGTCAGTTGCATCAAATTGACTAATATCAGCATTAATTACATTCCAGTGTGGTCTGTTATGTCTGAGGGTATTGCAACAAGATTTATCTATTTCAATTAGTGCTTCTGGCTCGAAACCTGCACACTCAAGACCTAGAGCCTGCCCACCAGCACCAGCGCAGATTTCAATGCAGTTTAACTTTCCCATCTTAATCCATTTCGTTTATATCCATTTGGCACTATTCAGCAATAAATAAATCTGCTTATAAGTCAATATCTTGGCTAGGACTCAACTACTACCAAACACCCCAGCAGAAGATTCCAATTTAGAAATCAATTGTACCCCAAACTCTGTCTCAAATACACTTTTTGTAAAATCTAAACTCCACAATTCCAATGCACAGTCATCATTAATATTGCGAGGAAAAACTTGTAGCAATAACTCCTGTACTTGCCGATGATACTCACATTTTACCTGGGAAACTGCACCAATTTGTCGCCGCTCTAATGCCGTCGCTAATCTGAGAATAGAACTTAATTGACTCACCATAATTTGGTTTTTTCTACTCAGTAAATTCTGATAATTTTCATGCTTCTTCTTCGGTGCTGATTTGCGATGATAGCGAGCTAAATTAGCAATAATTTCGATTTCTGTTTCTGTATATCCTAATAACTCACCATTGCGAATTAAATAATAAGAATGCTTATGGTGGGAATCATGGCTAATGTAATGACCACAATTATGTAATATCGCCGCCGCCCACAGTAATTCCCTTGATTCTAACCCCCAGCTATGCAGCAAATATTGGGTTTGGTCGAATAAACTCAAGGCCAATTTTGCCACGCGATCGCTATATTCTACATTTACATGAAACTTTTTGGCTACATTCAGCACACTACGTTGACGCACTGAACCTTGATACCGCAGTCGGTCTTCTATCAGCCCGTGGGTCAACATCCAGTCTACAATTACTCCTTCCCTGAGCGATCGCTCGCAAACTGTAATTGTATCTACCCCTAATAAGGTCATTGCTTCCTGTAATATTACTGCCCCTGCGAGTATTACTTCTGACCGTTTTTCTGGCATACCCGGAATAGCCGAACGTTCGGAGTAAGTCATTTTTCGCAAACGATTGACCCACCCTTGCAAGTCTTTGAGGGTAAATTGATAACCATTGAGGGTGAAAGGCTCATATCCCAACTTTTCCTGGGCTTTAATTGTTGCTAGGGTTTCAATAGTTCCAGAAGTTCCTACTAACCTGGGAGATTCACCCAATTGTAAGTTTCCCAATACCTCATCTACAGAACGTTCCAACATTCCCCTCACATATGCCTGCAGGTATTGAAATTCGTTGTTGCTAATGGGGTCAGAATTAATTAGCTCACTGGTAAGACGAACTGCACCTACCTTAGTACTAGTGAGCACTCTTTCCTGATGACTATCCCCTAAAATAATTTCCGTGGAACCACCACCAATATCCACAATTACATGGGGTTGGTTATTAAATTCCATACCGGAAAGCACGCCTAAATATATACGTCGTGCTTCCTCTGGACCAGAAATTAAATCTACACTTAAACCAACTTCCGCCTTTACTCGCTGTAAAAAATCCTTACCATTGGGAGCTTCCCTTACCGCACTAGTAGCCACCGCCACAATGGTTTCAGCATGGAGAGATTGGGCAATTTCTTGAAACCGATGCAAAGTTGCGATTGCCCTTTCTATAACCTCCTGTTTGAGGTTGCCAGTGGCAATTTCTCGATTGCCTAATCTCACAGTTTCCTTCTCTCTACCAATAATACTAAATGCTGGTAAAGTTGGTTCAATCCTTACAATTACCATGTGGAGGGAGTTGGTTCCCATATCAATTGCAGCAATAATTCGTTGTTGCTCAGTGTTGGGAATGGGAAGATTCTGAATGCTTGTGGAAACCATCTAAAATTATCTCTCTATGGGGATGGTAGAACTGGCAGCACTAAAAAGCGTACTAACACCGTGAGTAAAATATTACAAACTGATTACTCAAGCAAAATTCCTGAATTAGTCGCCATTAAATTTGCATCTTTTAAGATGTATCTAAAAGTGGTAAATCTAAGACTACTCTTTATAAATATCAAATAACGATATTCTATAGATGTGAAGATGTATGAATTAATATTTGTTGAGATAATATTTCCCAATTATGTTGACAACTCCAGATAATAATAGTGAACCTCTTTGGTTAAAAGTTATTCGACTCTTAAGGTGGAATAAACCAGAAGGAAGACTGATTTTAATGATTCCTGCTCTTTGGGCTGTGTTTTTAGCCGGTTCAGGTAAACCACCCTTACCATTGGTAGGCACAATTATCCTTGGTACTTTCGCCACCAGTGCTGCTGGATGCGTTGTGAATGATTTATGGGATCGAAATATTGATCCACAAGTGGAAAGAACCCAAAATCGCCCCCTAGCTTCCCGGGCATTGTCTGTGAAGGTAGGCATTGTAGTTGCAGTGGTAGCAATGGCCTGTGCTGCGGTGCTTGCCTTTTATCTTAACTCATTTACCTTCTGGTTATGTGTAGCAGCCGTACCAGTGATTTTGCTTTATCCCAGTGCTAAACGGGTGTTTCCCGTACCTCAATTGGTGCTTTCCATTGCTTGGGGTTTTGCGGTGTTGATTAGTTGGAGTGCTGTTACCAAGACTATCTCTTTACCTACTTGGCTACTGTGGGGGGCTACAGTACTCTGGACATTAGGATTTGACACGATCTATGCTATGAGCGATCGCGAGGATGATCGGCGCATTGGTGTTAACTCTAGTGCCCTATTTTTCGGTGACTATGTTCCCATTGCCATTGGGGTTTTCTTTGTGGGGACTATAGGGCTACTTGCTGGATTGGGAATAGTCACAAATCTTCATTTTGCTTTTTGGATAGGTTTGACAATTGCTGCAATGGGTTGGATATGGCAGGTTAGTAACTTAAGTAAGCCTGAATTACCTAATCCGATTTATGGTCAAATGTTCCGGCAAAATGTTTGGATTGGTTTTGTATTACTTGCTGGGATGATTGCTGGTTGTTTCTGACGAAGTTGATAGTTGATAGTTGACAGTTGACAGTTGACAGTTGACAGTTGACAGTTGGGTTATCAAAGTGTATCCGCGCCATCAGCGTCATCCATTTAATCAGTGTTCAAAGTTAGGAGTTATATGATGTCCGGCAAATCACCCATACTATCAAGTCCGGCTAATTAATTACGATATAACCCAATTGAAAAGATGGCGAACC
>JAAUYD010285396.1_pt1 | contig 13819 bp, 13 predicted proteins | sample 7278101 | NCBI WGS metagenome assembly JAAUYD01 (sample SAMN14350128, study PRJNA611818) | marine sediment metagenome | isolation source: surface marine sediment (0.6m) | place: French Polynesia: Moorea | collected 2018-08
GCTTTAAACTAAAAACTTTTTAACCATAAACTGCTTCTGGTCTTACTATCAAATCGCCACTTGGCCTGCGATCAATTACATAAGATTCAAAACTTGTTAAATTCACATCAAAATGCTGTGCTAGTCTTTCTTTAATCGCAACATCACTCATGTTTGAGTCTAAATTAATTTGATTTTGAGTAATATCGTAAGAACGACCTTGAAATCTAACATGAATCATTTTAAAACCTCCTGATAGTTACTAATTGGGAGGTGAAAATTTGAAGAAGAACTTCAGTGCTTTATCTCTCGTTATTAATATACTACTTAAATACTACATACCTGTCAATACTCTAGAAAATATTTTTCTGTTTTTGCTGTAATTACCTTTAAATATAGGTTTATGAGATTTATGACACGTACTACATACTAATGATTATTATTGGAAGGGTATTTTTCTTCCATCCGTTACTAATGCTTTTCCAGTTCTTTTAGAGTGGAATGGTTGGTTAGCAACGGATGTGTTGATAGATGGAGTAATTATGGGAAAAACCGATATCTATCTGTTCTTTTATCCTCAATAGAATTATTTATCTCATCATTTTGAGGAGAATTAACAATTTTGGGCTCAGATCAATTCATATTATCTTCAGGTACATCACCTTCAGGACTGGAACCCTCTTCAAAGGAAGGAACTATTGCGTCATTCTGGGTGGGAATTACTGGTTCATATGAATTCACATTACCCAAATCTACATCACCTAAATCTGCATCTCCTTTAGGAAGTAAGCTATCTTCTTCAACTGAAGATATATTTTCATCGGCTTCAGCAGGAACGACCTGTTCGGGTTGAGAGAAATTTACATCACCTTCAGAAGTTGAATTATCTTCTTGAGGAGAAGCGACTGGTTCTACTTCAGGTTGGGATAAGTTAGTATCACCTTCAATTACACTATCTTCAGTTGGAAAGATTTCAGGATTTGAATTTTCATCAACAGGAGGATTTTCACCTGTATCTGGTGCTACTGGTTTTTCTTTCTCAGCAGCAATCTGTTGCATTAACTGTTCAATGATTTCCACTTGCTGAAAATCACCTTGACTGCGGAAGCGATCGCCAGCACGTTTGAAAGCAGACTTTGCTTTTTTTATTTCGCCTTGGTTGTACCAAGTTACTCCCAAATTGTAATAAGCCTGGGGGTTATTGGGGTCATTATTAATTGCTTGTTTGTAAATTGCAACCGCATTCTGGGTTCGACCTTGAATTGCTTGAAGGCTACCCATGTTGTTATATGCTTGGATGTTATTTGGATCTATTTCTAAAACTCGTTTATAAGCTGCGATCGCATCTTCCAGATTACCGGTATTTTGGAGCGCAATTGCTAAATTAAAGTAAGCATTAGAATTTTCACTATCAAAGTTAACTGCTTGCTGATAAGCTGCGATCGCCTCATCCAATCTACCTTGTTCGTAGAGTACTAATCCCAAATTATAGTGGGAGGATGCCATGGTCGGTGCTACTATCAAAGCCTGACGGTAAGCAGTAATTGCAGCTTCGTTTTGTCCTTGTTTTTGTAACGCCAAACCCAAGTTATAGTAAGCTTCAGCAAGATTGGGATTTATGCGAATTGCTTCCGAGTATTCTTGTACTGCACTTTCCAAGCGATTGGTTTCTAGAAGAATATTACCGAGATAATTGCGAGCAGCAGCAAAATTTGGATCGCGTCGCAAAGCTTGGCGAAGTGCAGACTCAGCACCTTCTAAATCTTTGCGATTGTAACGCATGACTCCCTGTTGGTAAAAGCTAGCAGCTTCTAAATCCGTATTTGCTGGTATGGTCTGTGCGAATAATTTACTTTCTGGTAGTTCAGCAAATATTTGCCAACCCAAACTCAAAAACACAGAAGCACACAAAATTGCTATTTTCCGACAAAAGTAAATATGCGGATTCTTTTCATCTTTGTGAGACATGAATGCTAGACCTACCATTATTGCTTGATGCTATAAAGTCAGGGTACCCACAACGATAGACAAAAATTATGTTTTTGCTGAGGAGTTTGTGTTTTGGTGTTTATTACGATCGCAGAGCTTAATTAAAACTTAAAAACGGTGCGAAATGTACCGACATAAATAGGATCATTATTATCATCACCTTCCGGATTGAGGATTACTAACAAGCCAGGGGTAAGACTAATATTCTGGTTGAGTGCATAGCGATAAAAACCTTCCAAGTGCCAAGATTTATCATTATTTTCCGGACCGCTATCATTATCGGTAACTTGTGGTGGTTGTCCAATTACAAAACCAGCTAAGCTACCTTTTTTCCCTAGATCGGGTAAAGCTAGGGTAACAGCCCAGTTAAAAATTGTGGCGTCGTCGTTTTCTTCTACTTGGACACCATTACCACCAACTCCATCATCTTCGGCTTGAGCATTGGTTAAACCAGCCCAACCCGAAATCACCGCCGTCTTGCTGACACGAAAGCTTGATTGGAAACCAAAATGATTTGCTGAGGTGGCGATTTGACCGAACGGTGCGTTAGCGAGTCGGCTTCCAGTTGCTCCAGAAACAAATGCTCTTCCTGCGGGATAATACGCACGCACATATGTTAAACCCAAGTCAAGTTGTTTACTGGGTTTGAAATCCAACTGGGCTAAGGCTGCATAAGAACCGTTGAACAGCCCGTTGTCGTCACTAGGATCGCTAGCATTTCTGGCTAGGTATCCCAAAGATAGACTCAGAGATTTATTAAAGTCATACACGCCGGTCACCCCCGCACCCAGAGCTCCTTGAATGTAGATCGGGTTAAATCTGCCAAAACGGGAAATCGATCCAGTGACTGGATTTGCAAAGGGTTTGTTGAAGTTATTGGAAGCATTGAGATTGAAACGCCCCCCGGTAGCATCAATATGAAACCTGAGTCTCTTGCTGACAGGAAAACGGTAAAAAAGTTTACCAATATCAAAATCGTTATTAGTATTCCGCTCAAAGGCTAAACGAGTCATGTTTGTTCCCGTGACATTTTGTCCTAGGGGAATGGTATTAAGTGCATCTAAACGAACTTTTAAAAGGTCTTTACCTGTAAAACTAGTATCGAAATTTAAACGTACTCGATTATTTAGGATAATATTATCGTCGATATCTTCGCCGCTACCATTAGCTTTTTCATCACCAAATGCACCACTCGCCGTAAAGGCAATTTCTCCTTTAAGCTTGGTATTAATGGAAAACTGATTCGCTTCCAAAGATGCTGTTCGAGCTTCGAGATTATCTATTCTTTGTCTTAAGGTAGCTAGTTCCGGTTCAAATTCTTTAAGTAACCTTTGTAAAGTTTCTAAATCCTGACGGGTGGCAAATTCATTTACATTAGCACTAATTAATCCTTCAATCTGATTTAAGCAGGCGTTCAAACCAGCAGCAAATTCAAAGCGAGTAGTTGCTCTGTTACCTCGAAACGTACCATTAGGAAAACCGGAAATACAATCGTAACGTTCCACTAGCGATCGCAATGCTTCAAATGCCCAATCTCCGGGCGTAACATCTTCTAATTGAGAGACAGAGGTGACTTGAGGTTGTTGTTTTTCTGACTGGTTGTACTGGTTAATTTTTTCTAAAGTACCCTTGGATTCGGGAGAATTTGAAGAGATTATTTTTTTGTCAAGGGTAATGTCAGAAAAGTTAGTGAATAATTGATTACTTTTTTCTGGCGATTCTTCGAGGATATCGGTTTGTAAATTAGTATTTAATCCTCTGGTATTTAATATTTTTGATATCTTTGGCTGAGTAGATTTAGTGATATATTCTTTTTCTATGGCTATAGCATCATAACTGATAGCAAGTATACTACCTAGTACTGTTGAGCTTAGTACTAAAAAATTCCACCGATTTTTTGACATTGAAAATCCTCACACCTAAGTTGAAATCAGAGATTTCAGCGTGCGTGTAATCTCGCACTAATATACTTGCTTAATATTGGAAAGCAATAGGAACTAAGTCAAAAGACGGGCTGTCATAGGAATAAAGCTGTCCAAAAAATCTTCAGAGACATAAAAACAAAAGTGTAAAAAAATACTTTTTCAAAACTCTTTATAAAGACTTGTCGGATAGGTTATGAGTGATTTATCAAGCTATATGGCTACAAACTGGGCAGTCTAGTCTACGATTCATACGTATTAAAATTTGAATAATATCCAAGCAATTATTGCTCCTCCCAGAATCAGAAATATAACATTTACTCTCCATCGAAAACTGATAACACATGCGCCAAGTAAAATCACCCAGCTTTGCCAATTAATAAGTACAGATTGTGATATTTTGACTATTACTGCTGCCATCAAAGCTATCGAACTAGCATTAACTGCATCTAAGAATGCAGCAGTCCAACCAAAGCGCCGGAGTTGGGGAACCACCGAAATCAGAGCAGCACTAAAAAAGAATGATGGCAAGAAAATTGACACTGTTGCGACTGCTGCACCAGGTATTCCCAAAAGTAAATAACCAATAAAAGTTGCGCTTGAAATTAAAGGACCGGGGGTTATTTGTCCAATTGCGATCGCATCTAACAATTGTTGCTGAGTTAGCCAACCAAAACTATGAACTAGTCCCCCTTCCAAAAATGCGATTAAGACATAACCACTACCGTATAACAAACTGGCAACTTTAAGAAAAAATATACTAAGTTTTTCTAAAGAGAGAGTTGTAGGATAAATTGTATCAATTAAGAATAATAGAGCAATAATTATTAATAGTAAATATACGGTTTTGGGAATTATAAATCTACTTTCTACAGACTGGTTTATCTCTGATTCTTCTGATGAAAAATCTTTCTCCAATGCGAGTAAAAGCATCCCGAACACTCCACCTAGGAGAATAAGAATCATCTCACTCACCCCCAAAAGTTCGGCAATAAAGACAAATGTACCAATCACTACCAAACGCCAGTTTTTGAGTGCCGTTTTACTTAGTTTCGCGACCGCTAATAACATTACAGCCACAATAACTGGTTTCATTCCATCTAAAAAAGGTGCTATTTCCGGAAGAGTACCGAATTGGGTATAAGCCCAAGCGAAGCCAATTGTAATCAGGACTGAAGGAAGAATAAAACAAATACCTGAAACGGCAAATCCCAACCACCCAGCCTGTAAGTAACCAATATGAATTGCAACTTCGATCGAATTTGGTCCGGGAACGAGGTTGGTTGCGCCCATAATATCGAGAAATATCTGGCTTGTCAGCCATCTTTTCCTCCTAACCACCTCATATTCCATCATTGCAACTACGACAACGAAACCACCAAACCCGATACTCCCTAGCTTTAAAAATAAGGTTGCTAATTGAATTAGATTTTGTAGCTTATCTTTATTAATCAATAGCTTCTCTTCCTTGGGTAGCTTGAAAATAGGGAACGGGGTACAGGGAACAGAAAGAAGATGACTAGAATTTCACGCCGTCAAAGGCAAAAGGCTCTTGTTGAGAATGGTACAAGTTGTTAGAAGAATTATGACTTTGGGATTTATTATTCAGGGAATTATTATTAACGGTTGTAAATCCGTTTTTTACAAACACCTGACTTGCTGCTTTGCTCGACAAAAATTCCACAAATTCCTTCGCTGCTGTGGCATTTTTGCTATCTTTAATTACTGCGACTGGATAAACTACGGGAGAGTGAGAATCTGCTGGTGCAACTGCAACAATTTTGGCTTTGTTTGAGCTTTTAGCGTCTGTAGTATAGACCATTCCCGCATCAATATTACCCGTTTCGACATAAGTCAGTACTTGGCGGACATTTTTCGCAAAAACTGTTTTTGACTCTACCTGCTGGAAAATTCCAGTATTAGTCAGAACTTCCTTTGCATACTTACCCGCTGGTACGCTATTAGGTTCGCCGATAGAAATTTTTTGAACCTCAGCACCAGTTAGATCTTTAAAATCAGATATAGTCGTATTACTTTTAGGTACTATCAAAACAACTTGGTTTTGCAATAGGTCTTTACGGCTACCCTGACTCAAAAATCCTTCCTCCTGCAAAGCATCCATTTTGCTAGTGGAGGCGGAAATAAAAACATCCGCTGGCGCTCCCTGTTGTATTTGTCGTTGTAAGCTACCGGAACTGGCGAAATTATAAGTAATGGAAACCTCTGGATTTTGTTGTTCGTAAAGTTTCTTAATTGGTGGGAGTGTATCTGTCAGACTAGAAGCAGCTGATACAGTTAAATTTACTGTTTGTTCCGAAGAGACGGGTTGTGTTTCTTCTGTATTTGCTTGGGAAACGGAGGTTTGGTCTGTTTGAGTACAAGCAATTAACAATGAAGATAAAATCATCGCAGCTAATGTTTTCGGCTTCACTCCCAACAGTCGAATCATAAAAACCCACTCCTTTTTTATGAATTAGCCACCAAACCAATCCGTTATCAGGCTCCCTCTACCTGGTGAGGTTAAATTTTGATTGTCGATCGTTGGAGTAAAGTCTCAATCCTCTCAAATCAAAGTTAGGGATTACTTATGGATGTAACATAGTTGTCACTAATAAAAAAGTAACTTAAATGACACATTTAGCATGTCTTACTTTTTCGCATTAGCTACCAATTAATCTGCATTAGCGAACATGACGATCCGAAATTTGCTCTAAGGGTAAAAATTATTACCTTTCTTTCACCTTGAAATTTTTCCACAAACCTGACAATCAGGTCGTTTTTGAATTCCAATTTTAGAAAAAGTCATATCTCGCAAATCGAAAGTTAAGAGTTTTCCTAACAGGGGCTCACCTATTCCAGAAAGTAATTTAATGGCTTCCATCGCTCCCATGCAGCCTACTGTACCAGAAACTGCACCAAAAACCGGGAACTGTCTTTTCCAGGCTTTTGGTTGTTCGGGATACAAACAAGAAAGACATGGTGTTTTGCCTGGAATTATAGTCATTATCTGCGCTTCCAATTCGTACATGGCGCAGTCTATAAGGGGTTTTCCCTGGCGAACTGCTTCAGAATTCATTGCAAAGCGTTCTTCAAACAGGGGCGCACAGTCTACAATCAAATCTACTTGTTCGACTAAGCCTTCAACATTACTATTTGATACATTTTCTGGAACAGTAATAATTTCGATGTGAGGATTTAACTCTTTGAGCCGACGCGCAGCAGACTCTACCCGTGGCTTACCAAGCCAATCATAGGTCATCAAGAGTTGGCGGTTGAGGTCACTTGGTTTAACATTACCTGCATGAGCCAAAATAATTCTTCCGACTCCCGCAGCAGCGAGTTCATAAGCAACAACACTGCCCAATCCGCCTGCACGAGAGATTAAAACAGACGAACCTTTGAGCTTTTCTTGTCCCCTTTCACCGAAACCTGGAACCCACATCTGCCATTCATAGGTTGCCTTTTCTTCATCGGTTAGCGCTATTGGTTGCATCAAATTGAAGTGCTTTTTCTTAAGGTTAAAGTTTAATCAAACACTCTTAAAACCCAATCTATCCACAAGAGTGTAGGTAATTAATTGGTAATTAGTTTATCCACCGGCGATTGGAGACATAAAACTAATTACATCTCCTTCTTTAACTGGTATTGGCTGATCCCAATGAATTTGAGTGTCGCCAACTAATACCAGAATGCTGTTACTTAAATTACCTTTAGGATTTAACAGAAAACTACGCAATGGTTCGCCATGCTTTTCGGCAACTTGAGTTGCCAATTCTTGTACAGAACAAGGGTGTTCTAAAACTAGATTTTCTGAGGAAATCCCGGCAGCTTGCTTGAGTTGTGCTAAATAATTTACAGTGACTTTCATCTGGCAAATATTCTTTAAACTGAAGCAAAATACAGTATTTATATTGACAAAACATTAATACATAAATCAAAGGACAGGGTGTCAAACTTCAGCTTTACTGCTTCACTCGTAAGGAATAAATAAAATAAGTAACAAAAAATCAGTTTGACAATTTGTCTTTTGACAAAATCAACATTAGCGCTCAATATAATAACCGGCTCGGGAGCTAACACTGAACAAAATCTAATACAAACGGAAGATTTATTGAAGGGTCACAGCGATAAAATTTATCGAAACTCCAACAGAATACAGTGGGTTGGATTCTTTAGAAGAAGCTTATGAACTTTGACAATTTGCGCCGGAGAATCCTGAGATGGGTAAAAACTATTTTGCCTGAGTTATTAGGCTTGAGTGTTTTTCTCATTATTTGGCAATTAGCAGCAAAGCAATATAGCTCAGTGGTTTTGCCTTCTCCTTTAGAAACCCTAACAGCGCTGAAAAGTTTGGCAGCTACAGACAAGTTAACAAGTGCTGTTCTTGCAACGACTTTACATACTTTCAGTGGCTTTGCGATCGCAGCCTTGCTTGGTAGTATTCTGGGAATAGGTGCAGGGCTACAACCTTGGTTTCAGCGCTCGATTGCCCCTGGTGTAACTGCTTTACAGGGAATTCCACCAATAGCCTGGATTGTTTTGGCATTACTGTGGTTTGGTAGCGGTAGTGTGACATCTGTATTTACCGTGACTGTGGCGACTCTACCTGTTGTATTTATTAGTGCGGTAGAGGGAATACAGACAATGAATACCCAATTACTTGAGATGGCGAGTTTATTTTGTGCTCCTAAACAAGTTTTATTACTTGATCTTTATTTTCCGCACTTAATATCTTATTTTTTTCCTTCTTTAGCAACAGGATTGGGTTTAGCTTGGCGAGTGGAGGTAATGTCGGAGTTATTGTCTGCCGAAACGGGGATTGGCGCGGAACTAAATTTGGCTCGCATCAATTTAGAAACCGCTGAGGTAATGGCTTGGATTACTGTGGTAATTATCTTAATTTTAACTTCTGAGTACTTAATATTAAGACCATTGCGACGATGGTTAGAGCCTTGGCGTCAAAGTGAGAAAATCACCAAGATTAAAGATAAACAAATAACTTGATAAACAACTGCTTTAGAGGATAAAATCCTACAACTAAACGGAATAAACCTTTAAATATAAAGTACAAATATCATTAAACCGTACAAAAAAATTTATCTTACTGAGTCAACGACCCAGGTCTAAAGACACTGGGCTTCCAGCCTAAGACTTAAGTCGCAGTTGACCAGACTAAGTTCTTAACCGAACTATGTTATTGGCAAGAGTTAAAGACCTATCAAGGAATACGTAGCTAGTTCCTTGCTCTAGAACCAGGAGATTAAACAGAACTCCCGAAAGGTCTTTGTGAGATTTTCTAGTCCATATTTTTGACTTTTGACTTCCGCACAGCGGTACTGGTGTAGTGCTAATCTTAGAAAATATTCTTCATGGCTATAAGTCCCTGAAAGTAATTGATGGTATTAGTTTAAGCCTCGCACCGGGGCAAATATTATGCTTAACTGGACCTTCTGGATGCGGTAAAACCACTTTGTTAAAGATTATCGCTGGTTTAATTGCACCTAGGGGTGGTAAACTCAAAAATTTATTTAGTCGAACCTCCTATGTATTTCAAGAGCCACGCTTACTTCCTTGGCGCACCACTTTGGAAAATATTGCTTTTGGTTTGCTAGCGAAGAAAATACCAACTTCAGTGCGTCAGCAAATAGCATTTAATTTAGCCAAGGAACTAGGTATTGAGCAAACTGCTAACCAGTATCCTCATCAACTTAGTGGTGGAATGCAGCAACGGGTAGCCTTGGGAAGAGCATTAGCAGTCGAACCGGATTTACTGCTACTTGATGAGCCATTTAGTAATTTGGATATTGGTAGACGACGTCAGTTGCAAGATTTAATGTTGAAATTATTAAGCGATCGCAATTTAGCTGCCCTTGTAGTTTCCCACAATTTAGCAGAGGCAGTTCGCTTGGGGAATTTTTTAGTAATTTTGTCGCCATCACCCAGCCGTGTTGTATATCAATGGAAACCTAAAACACCTCCAATGGAACGCGATAACCTATACATTAATGAGGCTGTTTCTAAACTTCTGGCTATTCCCCAAGTCGCTAACTGCTTTGATTTAGAGACTTCTAGCTAAAAAATATACCACTAAAAAATATACTACTCATCAGGGCACACGTCGGTGCGTCCCTAGCAGAAACAAACAATAGATCAACATAAATAAATAAATGAAAATCCATCCCAACCGCCGTAAATTTTTGCAGCTTGCAGCAGCAACTACCGGTCTAACGTTAGCTTCTCATATATCCGGTTGTACACAACAACAATCAACCACCCAATCTACTACTAATGCGACATCTAAGTTAAAGAATTTAAGTGTTGGGGGTTCGCCTATTGTCATTACCATTTTGATGGCTTATCTTGCTAAGCAAAGTGAATTATTAAAAGAAGTTGAAGACATAAATTTTCGTCTCTGGAAAACTCACGATCAGTTGCGTGCTGATACGGTTTCCGGTAAGCTGCAAATTTCAGCTACACCAACATCTTTGGCTGCCAATTTGTATAAAAAAGAAGTTCCCATACGGTTACTAAATATACTGGTGTGGGGTGTTCTGTATGTATTGACAACGGATAAAAACGTCAACAGTTGGGAAGATTTAAAGGGAAAAACAATTTTAATTGCATTTCGAGGTGGTCTTCCAGGACAAGTATTTAATTACTTAGCAAAAGAAAACAATTTAAATCCAGAGCAAGATATTAAAATTCAGTACACGACTGATTTTGCTCAATCTGTGCAATTACTTTTAGCTGGAAGGGGTGATGTCGCACTTTTATCAGAACCTGCAGGTACGGGGGCTGAACTTCGAGGAAAACAGCAGGGATTACAAGTGCGACGGGTGTTAAACCTGCAAGAAGAGTGGGGAAGAGTTACGGGAAGAAAACCCCGTATTCCCCAAGCTGGAACTTTGGCTCTGAATTCCTTAATTAACGATCGCCCAGATATCATTAAAACCGTACAAACAGAATTAGGGACAGCCATAAATTGGGTGAAACAGAATCCAGATGCTGCTGCTGAGTTGGGTTCTGAATATCTGGGTTTGAAAGCGCCAATTATTCAACAGTCTTTGCAGCATACACCTTTAGAAATGGTAAGTGCTGCTGACGCTAAAGAAGATTTGGAGTTTTGGTTTAAGCGTTTAATGGAGCAAAACCCTAAGTTTCTTGGTGGAAGTCTTCCAAATGCTGGATTTTATTATGGTAATTGATTCAAGCAAATTCAAGCAAAATATAAATTTCGTCAGTAATAAAACTGAGAAACAAGTAGGAAAACAAAATTATTGATACATTTATAATTCAGTTATATTAACTATCCCCTGTTCCCGGTTCCCTTTTTCCTACTCATGGTAAAATCAACATCGCATCACCAAAGGAATAAAAACGATATTTTAATGCGATCGCTTCTTGATAAACATCTAATAATTTTTGTCTACCAATTAAAGCACTAACCATCATCATTAAACTCGAACGTGGTAAGTGAAAGTTAGTAATTAAACCATCAATAGCCCGCCACTCATAACCTGGATAAATAAAAATATCAGTTTTTCCCGTGAATGGTTGAATTTCACCGCTAATTGCAGCACCTTCCAAAGAGCGCGCGACGGTCGTCCCTACGGCGATTACTCGACCTCCAGCAGCTTTTGTTTGACGAATTTTCTCTACTGTTTCACTCTTGACATCAATCCATTCTTCATGCATTTGATGGGTGGTAACATTCTCTACCTCTACTGGGCGAAAGGTACCCACACCAACATGAAGAGTAACAAAAGACCGACCTATCCCTTTTTGCGATAACTTTTCTAAAAGTTCGGGTGTAAAGTGTAACCCAGCAGTTGGTGCAGCTACAGCCCCTGGATTTTTTGCGTAAACGGTTTGATATTGCTCGCTGGCAGCTTCTGTATCGGTAATATAAGGAGGAAATGGAACTTCACCAAACTTATCCAAACATTGCAGTAATGAAACACCAGAAGGTAAGTCAAATTGTAATAAGCGTCCTCCGGTAGCTTCATCTGTTTCGAGGACTGTAGCTGTTAAACAATTAGGAAAAGTTCCCTCTCCATTTTCTGGTTGATTTCCACCTGCAGTAAAAATAATTTTTGTTCCTAGCTTAAAGCGTTTTCCTGGTTTAACCAAAGCTAACCAACAATTAGATTGTTGTTCTTGTAAAAGTAAGACTTCCACCTCCGCACCAGTAGACTTACGACCGTATAATCTAGCTGGGATAACTTGGGTATTATTCATGACTAATAGATCGCCAGGTTTTAATATTTCTGGCAGATCCCGGAAAATATAATGTCCGTTAGCTTGTTCTCCTTGTGTACTCAGGGTATTTACTAGTAATAACTTTGAACTATCTCTAGGAACTACGGGATTTTGAGCAATGAATTCGGACGGCAATTCGTAATCATATCCTTGCAAATTAAAATCTAATTCGTGGTTTTCCCGTAGTAAATCAGGAGTGTGTTGCTGCATTTATTTGAAGATTTTATGGAATAATGGGTACTTCAGCTTTCCTTAATTAATGCATTATCTCGGGTTATCCCTTAGTTGCATCCATAGATTTTCGGATTCATACCATTAAGTATCACGTAAATACAATTATAAAAATTGGGTAAAACTCCCCATCAAAAAACGGGGACATTTACCCTACCGGTTCATGGGGTTGATTGAGGAATATATAAATGTAGGATTGGCTTTGATCCCTAGAACCAAGATGGAATATTTGTATTACCTGGCTAACGCCAGTCTCTCTTTGAGGGTAGTTCAATTCTTGCATTCCAGACCTGAGATACCCGTCGCTTTCATCACCGTTATTCATCAAATAGATGGTTGGGTGGTTAGAATAAAGCTCAGACGTGAAATCTCGGTTGATGAAGATCGCAATTTCAGGGCATTCTTAAATGAATTAGGAATTACCTATGAGCCACCAATGCGGGTACAAATGGCGCTTTGGAGTTTAGAAACAGGACAATGTCCTGTTGATGTAATGCGTCGTTACCAAGTGGCGGTTGTGTCACATGGCAGTCCAGAAAAGGAAGAAATTGAAGCATTCCGGCAGCAATTTGTACGAGGATTGGGGTATTGCCCAGAGACCCTAGCATGATACCAGCGCTTTTGACAAGTAGCAATACGATAATTATTGATGACTGGTAATTGGTAATTGGTAGTAGCAGAATAGTTTTCTGTTTTTGGTTACTTGTTACCACTCATATCATCTATATTTAAATCAAATGCTCCTGGAATATATTCTTCTAAATTGAATTCATATTCTTGCGTTAACGAACTGGCTAGTACTTCCTTCCCAATGATTTTTTTGACTGTATTCTGATTTGGTTTTGGCTGAAATTGAACAATAGCCACATCAAATCGACATGGTATATCCGCTAGATCTGAATTTTGGGCTAAATAGATTTGAGCTGTGCGCCAAATTTTCCCCTGTTTTTTTCGGTTGATTGCATTTCTTCCCCCCGCATCCCAACTTCCTCGACTGCGAGTTTTGACTTCCACAAATGCTAATACGGAGTCATCAGGGCTCGCTCTAGAATTTTCAAGTCCATGGGTGGGGTATTCTCGATTTTTCTGATTCGGTTCTAATTTTGATTCTAATTCTGAATCTTCTAATTTTATTTTTATTTCCTCGCCATCTTTCTGCTGCAGAGCAACGATATCAATTTCTCCCCAGCGACAGCTCCACCGCTGGTGCAAAACTATCCAACCTGTGGATTGTAACCATTTGGCAACTAACTCTTCTCCTTTAGCGCCAATATCGGGATAATTATTGTATGAAAAACGGTTCATTGGCTAAAAAATAGGATGAATTCTTGGTTAAGTAAGCAAATTTGGCAAAGCATTACCGGCATATTACTTGGGGGAGTACTATGCATCACTTTAATTTTCAGTGTTACTCCCAATGCTTTAGCAATTAACTATAA
>JAAUYD010310938.1_pt1 | contig 13819 bp, 3 predicted proteins | sample 7278101 | NCBI WGS metagenome assembly JAAUYD01 (sample SAMN14350128, study PRJNA611818) | marine sediment metagenome | isolation source: surface marine sediment (0.6m) | place: French Polynesia: Moorea | collected 2018-08
AATCGTTCTCGCCATCCAGGAACTCCTCTGGCAGGGAGTTCTCATCCGTCGTACGGAAAATCGTACGCACACCTATACGCGTAGCGCGAATCTCGTCGATCAGGTTGCCGAAGGACAGGCCACGACCCAGCAGGAAGGAGTAGTCGAACTCCACCTGCTCCGGGTAGGTGAAGTTGAACTGGCGGAAGAAGTCTTCCGGACCCCACGAATCCTTCGCAAAGCGGCCGCGGACCAGGTGCCGGCGATTGACGACCGCCTTCCAGTTTGCCTCCCAAAAATCACGAGTTCCTCCGGTCGGATCACCCGTCGACTGATCGAAGCCACGCACCAGGGTCAGGATGTAGTTCTGGTTGGGTGTGGGGTTCCAGACCATACGGCTGCTGACGCTCCAGACGTCTTCCGCCGGCAGGCCCTGGCCGAAGGAGGCGTTGCTGCCGCCGTTGCCAAGGTCGAGGAAGAACAGGTTGGCGTCGGTTGCCGTCGGGAATTCCGTGTAGTTGAACCCTAAGTTGAAGGCGAACTTCGCGTCCTCACGCCACTCGTTGTCCCAATCGTAGAACGGCGTGCCACCGGTGGGATCCCAGGTGAAGAAGATCTCGGCAGAGCGTGCCTCTCGGTTGCCCAACACGGCAAAGGCATCGGCATCGCGGTTACGAGGCGCCAGGCCCGGGTTCAGGATGCCGTCGGGGGTGATTGACGGTTCGATGAACGGATTCGCGTCCACCAGGTTGTCACGGTAGAGAAAGCGTGGGTAGATCATCAGGTTGCCAAAGCGGACGATGGTGCCCGCCTCGTACTCGCGACGGTTACCCAGGCCCGTGTAGGGCAGTCGGGTGGGGTCGATCACACCAAAGGTGGGTACCGGCGCGCCGCCCTCGGCCACCAGACCCATGTGTTGCCCCTGCAGGTAGGTCTCCGTACCGAACAGGCGGAAGGACAGTTTGAGCTTGGCGCCCAGCGTGTCCTCGAAGTCGATCTGATCCGTGATGATGTTGCCGTCGTCATCGACACGCTCGAAGGTCTCGTCGATACGTTCAGGCGCGGACAGGATACCGCCAGCCTCGAGCTTGACGCCGCCCGGCAGCGGAGCCGACGCGTAGAGGGTGGTGGCTCGCGTCTGTCGCTGGGTGGCCTGGGTGGCGTTGGCACCCGTGCCCAGGCGCGAGAAGTCCTCCGAGTGGATGATCGCCCAGTCGATTCCGCGTGTGGCGAATTCGTACTTGATCACTGCCTTGGGGTTGGCACCCCAGAAGATCTCCGGACCGGCCACGATCTTCAAGCCCTCAAGGGGGCCCTTACCGATGAACTCGACACCCTCCGGCGCCTTGCCGTTGAACACGTCGATGCCGGGAATGTCCGTGGCCTCCTGGATCAGGCCGAAGAAGTCACCCTCGTAGGCCCAGTGGAAACGCGGCGTATGGTAGAAGGCTTCGAGATCGAAGTTCTTGCCCGTGTACTTGGCGTTGAAATCGTAGATCTCCACGCGCTCTCGGTCGGACAGCACTACCTGACGCTCCGTGAACGGCTGCTGGACCTGATCCCGATCGACGATACCTGGCGTCACGTTGAGCGTGGGCACGCGAATGGTGAGCGGCAGACCGCGCTGGCCGTACTCGAACTCCAGCGGCTGCTTGTCCGCCACGTCACCGAGCACGTTGAGGGAGAATTGACCCTCGATTTCCTCACTCGGCTGGAAGGCGAAATCGATGTTGAGCTGCTGGCCGGGTGTGAACACCACGCCGTTCTCCCCCAGCTCCTCGATGTCCTGCTCGAGGCCGCGCACGGCGAATTCACCGCGAATGTCCCCGCCGGTGAACTTCAGCAGACGCCGCTCTTCGTTGGCGGCGGACTTGAGCGCACGCACCTCGCCCTTGAGTTCCAGTACGTCGATATTGACGTTGGCGACCCGCGCGTTGATCTCCGCAGGGTTGCTGGCGTACGGATCGATCTTGAAGACCTCGGCGAGCACGTCGTAGGCCATACGCGGGCGGGCCGTGTACACGCCATCGGAGTTCGGCAGGCCCAGGGCCACGATGCCGAACCACTCCTCGTTCATGTTGTTGGCGTCCGGAGCCCAGTCGAACTGATAGGCCTGGTTGGACCAGGAGGCGTTGGTGTCGTGAATCTCCAGATTCTCGATCTGCAGGTACTTCCACCATTCGTCACGCCACTCGAAGATAAAGGCACCGATCGAGTTGCCCTCTTCGCCGTTGCCGTAGGCCTTGCGGTACATCTCCGCCCATTGATCGCGCAGCACCAGGGCCTGCGCCAGCTGGTCCTCCTCCAAGCGTCGCGCATTGTAGGCATCGCTACCGAACTCGAAGAACACCACGGCCAGATCGAGTTTCTTCTCGGCCTCGCTCCACAGGTTGGTGAAGCTGGGGCCGCGGTAGACGTTGGTGCCCAGCAGGTCGAGGTCCGGGCACAGCTCGGCGATCAGATCGATGTACTGGAGATCACCGTTGACGATGGTGAAAGGGTGGTTCGGGTCGATCGATTTACCCGCCTTCACCACCTCGTTCCACAGCGAGTACAGATACCGAGCCTTAGCGGTCTGCTGTTCCCCGTCCGGGAGGTTCTCGATCTCGAAGCTGGACCAGCTCAGGCCGTAGTTGCTCTCGTTACCGAAGGCAAACATGAGCACGCCCGGCGTGTCCTTGTACTGCTGGACGAAGGCCTGCATGTCGCGCTTGAGCGTTTCGCGCGTAAGCGGGTCGGAGTAGTCCGTGAAGGGAATCCACTTGCCGCCGACGTTGTAGCCGTAGCGACCCATGAGCGGGTTCACCACGGACATGATGCCGTGCTCGCGGTAGATGTAGGTGATCCACTTGGGCGGAACCATGGAGAAGGTGCGGATCGTGTTGATACCCGCTGCCTTCATCAAGCCGAACTCGTAGTCCAACACCTTGCGGATGAAGTCGTCCGGCTGACCCCACAGGTTGTAGGTGTAGTTCTGCCCGCGCGGCGAGTAGCCCCACACCACACCCTTGATGTAGTAGTCGGACCCGTTGACCTTCAGCTTCCAGCCGTTCGCGTCCTTGTAGGTGGTGACCTTGTCCACCTGGGCGTGTGCCGCTTCCAGCGGCACGGCCAACGCCAGTAGCAGCGGCAGTAGACAGGCGATGGCCCTCACGCGTCGCAGCAGGCTGTTCCCGGGCATAGTGACTTCCCTATTGTTGATCTGTTTCACGTCCACCGGCCCCCTCACCGGTTCTGGCACCCATGCTGAGCTCATGGGTCCAGAGTCACGCTGACGTTGTCGATGAACACGTCAGCAAAGCAGCCATCCACATCGCCGCACACGACGCCGAGCTGGAAGGTGATGCCGTTGGTAACGTCGGCACCAGCCGTCACACTGTACATGTAGGTGGTCCAGTCCGCGGTCGGCACGGCGATCACCTCAAGGATCTCGTTGGGCGCGCCCATGGCACCCTCGGAGAAGAACTCGGGGAATATCACCCCACCGGCACCGGCTGAGCCCTTCATGTCGAAGGAGATGTTGACCGTGTCGCCGGGCGCTACGGTGCCGGCGGCGAGTCGCTCCTGCTTCAGTACCGGATTCTGCAATCGAGCCGCCACCACGTGCACGGACCAGTCACCGCCGTTGCTCTCCGTGTTGTCGGGCGTGACCATTCCCATGTTCTCGAAGATGGTCCAGCCGGAGAGGTCGCCGGTTTCGAAGCCGCCGTTGACCGCCAGCTCGCCGCCGGGGTCCCCGCCGCCGCCACCGCCGGCCATGACCACATCGATATCGTCGACATAGTAGATCTCTTCGCCCACACCTTCGGCACCGAAGTTCGGGAAGATCGACAGCCTGGTGTAGGAGGCGGCCGGATCGAAGGCCGGCGTGCCCTCCACGGCCGTCGTGAAGTCGAAGGTCAAGGTCTCCCAGTCCAACGCAACCGTGGTACGGACTTCCGCTTCCACGGAGACCGCGCCGTTGTTGGCGTCCTCCACCTTGAGGCGGATCGGCGTATCCGCGGCCGGCGCGTACACCCTGACCGTTATCTGCGGACTCACCGGATCCAGCGGCAGGGCCGGGATCGCGTTCCCCGGCAGCGTTGCATAGGTGGTACCGGCGAAGAACTCCGCCGCATCCGTGCGCACGGACAGCGCCACCATGTTGTCGCCACCGGCCGGGTCGTTGGTGATCGACGACATGTTGCCGCCGAAGTCCGCCAGCGTGTAGGTGGTGTCCGGGTCATCGAAGGTGATGGCCGCGAACATCTCCGTCGGCTCCGCTGCCGGGCAGGCGTCGGAGGTCTGGGAGATGTCGTCGAACTGGAAGGTCCAGGCATCCGGATCGTTCGCCGCGTCACCGGGGGTGCCGTTGTCGAAGATCAGGGTGATACCGGTGACCCCGTCAGCAGCCACGCTACTGAAGTCGAAGCACAACTGCTCCCAGGTACCGCTGCCGCTGTGGATCGCCGTGCGCTCCACACCCGCCGGCTCGATCTTGAAGGTGACCGACACCTCGCGCTGAGCACGCACGCTCATGAGGTAGTTGTCACCTTCGGCCAGCGGGAAGACACCGCCCAGGTCCAGCGTGCTGCCGCCGAAGGGTGCCCCGGCAAACTTGACCATCTGACCGACGTTGGCGCTGGTGTTGATGCCGCTGACGTCGGGGTTGGCGATCACCGTCGCCTGACCGCCTTCGAAGTCGGCAAACACGCTGTCACCACCTTCGAAGTCCTCGGCTACGGGCTCCGGTGCGGGACAGGTCTCCAGCTGCTGGATCTCGTCGTAGTAGAAGGTCCAGTTGTCCGGATCGCCGGCGGCATCGCCGACCACGCCGTTATCGAAGATGAAGGTGATGGCGTTGGTCACGGGGCCTGCCGTGTCGCCCGTGAAGTCGAAGCAGAGCTCCTCCCAGGTGCCGCTGCCCGTGTGGTTCACGGCACGCTCGCGGTTCAGGCCCTCGAACTTGAACAGGGTGGAGACCGGTCGCGCCGACCATACCTTCATGGTGAAGACCTCACCATCGGCGAAGGGCACGTTGCCATCGAGCGTCAGCGTGCTGCCGCCAAACGGCTCGCCGGCGAACTTCTGCATCTGCACCACCTGCGCCGTGGTGTTCAGACCGCTCGCATCCGGGTTGGCGATGACCGTCGAGGCCCCGCCGCCGAAGCCTGCATCAGGTCCGAAGTTGTAGCTGTCCGGCGCGTCCTCGAAGTCGATCGGGAACTCGGCCGGCGGGATGCCGCAGTCGGCCGCCTGTTCGATCTCGTCGTAGTAGAAGGTCCAGTCCGCCGGGTTGTTAGCGGCGTCACCCAGCACTCCGTTGTCGAAGATGAAGGTGATGGCGTTGGACCGCGGCCCTGACGTGGTACCCGTGAAGTCGAAGCACAGCTCCTCCCAGGTACCGCTGCCCGTGTGGCTCAGGGTGCGCTCCTGGTTCAGGCCCTCGAACTTGAACAGCACCGGTACCGGCCGCGTGGCCCATACCTTCATCTTGAAGGCGGGACCGCCCTCGAAGTTGACGTTGCCGCCCAGGGACAGGGTGCTGCCGCCGAACACCTCGCCGGCGAACTTCTGCATCTGCACCACTTGCGCCGTGGTGTTCAGACCGCTTGCATCCGGGTTGGCGATGACCGTCGAGGCACCGCCGGCGAAGCCTGCATCGGGGCCGAAGTCGTAGCTGTCCGGCGCGTCCTCGAAGGTGATCGGGAAGGCAACGTCCGGCACACCGCAATCGTTCACCTGCTCGATGTCATCGAAGTAGAAGGTCCAGTCGGTCGGATTGTTCATCGCGTCGCCGAGCACGCCGTTGTCGAAGATGAACGTGATCACGCTCGACGGCGGGCCCTCGGTGGTGCCGGTGAAGTCGAAGCACAACGTCTCCCAGGCACCGCTGCCGCTGTGGCTGAGCGTGCGCTCCTGGTCAAGACCTTCGAACTTGAACAGCAGCGGTACGGGGCGGGTCGCCCACACCTTGAGCTTGAAGGACTCCCCTTGGCCGAAGTCCACGTTCTCGCCGAGGTTCAGGCTGCTGCCGCCGAACACCTCGCCGGGGAACTTCTGCATCTGCGCCACCTGGGCGCTGGGGTTGAGCTCGTTGATGTCCGGGTTCGGGATCACCGTGGTGACACCGCCGGCGAAGCCCGCCTCGGCCCCGAAGTCGTAGCTGTCAGGTGCGTCCTCGAAGTCGACGAGGTTGATGCCGTCGTCCCCACCGTCCGCTTCGCCGGCCACGGCGATGTCATCCGCGAACCAGGTCTGTGCCCCCACATCGGCGCCGGTCGCGCCGAAGTTGAAGAACAGCACGATGCGGTCGTAGGTAGCCGCCGGATCGAAGGCTGCCGTGCCTTCCGCCTGGTTCAGGAAGTTGAAGGTCAGGGTCTCCCAACCGTCCATCAGGGTGGTGGTCGCCTCCGTCTCCACGGAGATGGCCGGATCCGCCGAGTTCTCGATCTTCAGGCGGATCTGCGCGCCGGCCTGCGGGCCGTTCACGCGCACGGTCATCTCCGGCGCCATCGAGTCGAGGCCGATCACGCCCACGGTTTCGTTATCGCCCGTGGAGATCACCGTACCGGCGAAGGTCTCAGCCGCGTCGGAGCGGATGACCCGCAGCACCATGCTCGATGCGTCGACGGGGTCGACCACCAGGGAGGCATCCTCGCCGCCACCGAAGCCGCGCAGGGCGTAGGTGAGGTTCGGATCGTCGAAGGTGACCGTCTCGAAGGCGGCGGGTGCATCACCGCCGTCATCGTCGCCACCGCACGAGGCCGTCTGCTGGATGTCGTCGTAGTAGAAGGTCCAGTTATCGGGGTCGTTGGCTGCGTCGCCGTTCACGCCCAGATCGAAGAACACGGTGATGCCGGTCGCGGGCGCTCCCTCGGTGCTACCGGCGAAGTCGAAGCACAGCTCCTGCCAGACGGCGCCGCCATCGTGGTCATCGGCGCGTTCCTGGTCGAGGCCTTCGAGCTTGAAGGTGACGGGCACCATGCGCTGAGACCAGACCTTCATGGTGAAGGCTGCACCCTCGGCAAAGTCGATCGCCTCGGGCAGGGCCAGCGTGCTGCCGCCGAACACTTCGCCGGCGAACTTCTCCATGCGCACCACCTGGGCGCTGGTGTTGATGCCGCCGGGCACGGGGTTGTCGATCACCGTCGACAGGCCGCCGCCGAAGCCACCGTCCGGACCGAAGTCGAAGCCGGCCGGGTCACCCTCGAAGTCAATGGCGGTTGCATCGCCTCCGTCGTCGCCACCTCCATCGTCACCGCCGACCACGGCGATATCGTCGAACAGGAAGGTCTGCGCGCCTGCGTCGCCACCGGTGGCGCCGAAGTTGAAGAAGATCGCTACGCGGTCGTAGGACGCCATGGCGTTGAAGGCAGGCGTGCCTTCGGCCTGGTTGGTGAAGTCGAAGGTCAGGGTCTCGAAGGCGTTACCAACGGTGGTCATCGCCTCGGTCTCGACGGAGATCGCCGGATCGGCCGAGTTCTCGATCTTCAGGCGTACAGGAATACCGGCAGCCGGCGAAAGCACGCGTACGGTCATCTGCGGCGCCATGGCGTCGAGGCCGATGACGCCGACGGTCTCGTTATCGCCGGTGCTGACCACGGTGCCAGCGAAGGTCTCGGCGGCGTCGCTGCGGTTGACCTGGCCCACCATGTTGGAGGCGTCGCCCGGATCGGCAACCACCGTCGAGTCCTCGGCACCGCCGAAGCCGCGCAGGGCGTAGGTCACCCCGCCGTCGTCGAAGGTGATGGTGGAGAAGGCGTCGCCGCCATCACCGCCGTCGCCGGGGTCGTCGCCGGGGCACGAGGTGTCCTGCTCGATGTCATCGAGGAAGAAGGTCCAGTTGGTCGGATCGTTGTCGGCGTCACCAACTACGCCGTTGTCGAAGATGAAGGTGATGGCGTTGCTGGGGTTGCCAGCGGTAGCGCCGCGGAAGTCGTAGCACAGCTCTTCCCAGGCACCGGAGCCGCTGTGCTCCAGCGTGCGCTCCTGATCCAGCCCCTCGAGCTTGAACAGCAGGGGCACGCGACGTTCCGCGCGCACCTTGATGCGGAATACCTCGCCTTCACCGAAATCGATGTTGCGGCCGAGGCTCAGCGTGCTGCCGCCAAAGGGCTCCGCCATGAACTTCTGGTAGCGGGCCGCCTGCGGGCTGGGGTTGATACCGCTGGTGTCGGGGTTGGCCGTGACGATGGTGACACCGCCGCCGAAGCCCGCGCCTTCGCCGAAGTCGAAGTCAGCCGCATCGCCTTCGAAGTCTACGTCCAGGGCGCCGTCGTCGCCGCCACCGCCGCCGACGTCGTCACAGCTTCCGAGCTGCTCGACTTCGTCGAAGTAGAAGGTCCAGTTGATGGGATCGTTGGCGGCATCACCCTGCACACCGTTGTCGAAGATGATGGTGATGCCGGTGGGGTCCGGACCCTCGGTCATGCCCGTGAAGTCGTAACAGAGAGCCTCCCAGCGGCCGCTCCCCGTGTGCTCCAAGGTCAGTTCCTGATCCAGGCCCTCGAACTTGAAGAGCATCGGCACGGCGCGCTCGGCGAAAACCGCCACGCGGAAGATAGCACCGTCGTCGAAGTCGATCTCCTCGGCCAGCGCCAGCGTGGTCCCGCCGAAGGGCTGGTCCATGAACTTTTGCATGCGCGCGACCTTCTCACTGTCGTTGGTCGCGTCAGGCCCCGGGTTCTCGACGACAGCCGTCGAACCACCGGCGAAGTCCATGAACATCTCGGCGCCACAAACATCTTCGAAGTTGATGTTGTTCTCGCAGTTGATCTCTTCGCCACCGCCCGGATCCTCTACTCGCGGCGTACCGGGGATGGGTTGTTGTCCCTCACCGGTACCGAAGCAGCCCGCCAGCAGTGCGTAGGCGAAGGGCAGTAGAAACACACCGCGGGAGAACCGCGTATACGCCGGAGCCTTCATATTCAAATCCCTGCTCGTCGTGTTCTGATCGTTATTATTTTCGTAAACGTAGAGGCAGCGGCGCCCCGGAGGCGCCGCCTGCCCAATCCCTATTCGTTGGCAGCGTGCTGGCGTCATTCCTCGCCCGAATAGACGCGCACGTAGTCGACTTCCATCGTCACCGGGAACACCGTGTCCACACTCGGCGCGCCGGGGAAGTTACCGCCCACGGCAACGTTCAGGAGGATGTAGAACGGCTGGTCGAAGGGCGCCGGGAAAGGTGCGGCGGTGGAGGACCAGGCGTTCAGCACGGAGTAGAGAACGTCGTCGACATACCAGCGGATCTCCGTCTCGTCCCACTCCACGGCATAGACGTGGAACTCGTCGGTCACGTCCGTCGAGGGCGTGTACCTCTCTTCCGTACTCAGGTTGTTGGGGAACTCGCCGCCGAAATGGATGGTGCCGAAGACCTGGTTGCCACCGGTGCCGTCGAGGTTGACGGCCTCGACGACGTCGATCTCACCGCTGGCCGCCCATTCGCCGTAAGGGCTGTCCTGGCCCAGCAGCCAGAAGGCCGGCCACAGTCCCTGGCCCGGCGGCAACTTCATGCGCGCTTCGATGCGACCGTAGCGTACGGCCACTCGATCGCGCGTGTTGATGCGCGCGGAGGTGTAGTTGTAGCCATTGGTGGACTGGCGACGAGCCGTGATCTTCAGCGTGCCGTCGCTCACCTGAGCGCTGTTCGGCAGGTACCACTGCAGCTCGTTGTTGCCCCAGCCAATGATCCCGTACTGGGAGCCGTCACCGGTTTCGAAGAACCAGGTTTCCGGGTCGACGCGGTCGCCATCGAACTCGTCGCTGAAGACCAGCTCGAGCGTGTCACCCATCTCCACCTGCGCGTTGTCGAAAAGCTTCAGCGACGGGCTGGCGATGTTCTCGTTTTGCACCGCGTCGGGATCTTCCTCGAACGCGAAGCTCAGCGTCTCCACCTCGGACAGCGGCGTCGGGCGCTCGCTTTCGCAGGCCGCCAGGAGTGCAAGAATCGATAGAAAGATGCTTCGCCGCAGCAAAGCAGAGTATGGACGCGTCATATCCCCCCCAGGTCGCGTCACCGCCACAACGGAATGGTCGTGGCGGCATGATTTGTTGTTGTCGCAAAGAAGTAGCAGGAGCTGACAACGTTGTCAATTTCCCTGCTACTCGATGCCTCGATAAGTCCTCGATCGGGCGTGAAAAAGCCACGTGCAGGATCCCCCACCCGCATCGCTCAGCGTCGGTTGCACCCGTGCATCACCCACGGCGGCGAGCGCTCGACGATGTATTCCGCACTGCCCGGCAGTGCCAGGGTTGCCATCGCGCGCCCGCTCGAAAGGCACGGAAAAGCCCCCGGCCATCATGTGCCTGCGCACTTTCGTGCGGGATTCTGTGAAACAAAGCCCCTTCGCTTGATCATCAGATTCGATAGCCCCGGCACCCGGTCGACCGCGCTCAGGCTACGTGCGGCCCGGTGCGAATACATCGTGCACCGCGACAACCCCGCCCCTCGCCCGGGCGCGCTGTTGGCGATTGCGCAGTACCCGGACACGCTTACACCCTCATCAACGATGCGGACACCTCCTCGAGGGACCGGCCTCGCGTCTCCGGAAGCACGCGCAGCACGAACACGAAACCGACGACGGCACAGGCGCCGTAGAGGGCGAAGGTGGCGCTACTGCCGAGGTGAGCGAGTTCCCACGGAAACACCAGCTGCACCAGGAAACTCACAGCCGAGTTGATCAGGCCGACGCAGGACACGGCCAGGGCCCGCAGGCGATTGGGGAACAGCTCGGAGAACAGCACCCACATGATCGGCCCGAGCGACAACGCAAAGCTGGCCACGAACGCGAGTATGGCGATCAGGATGACGCGCGAGTTGGCACGAATCGCAGCGCTGACCAGAGGCTGCTCCTGCGCGGTTGCTGCTTCCTCGCCGAGCGCCTCGACCAGGGCCTGCTTGAAGGCGAGGTCGCTGTCGAACTCCACATCCACCAGCGGGCCGAGTGCGGTTGTATCGACTTGGGCTGGCAGGGACTCCAGGGCCGCCGCCTCCAGCCGATACGTCGCGGCCCCGAAGCTGCCGGCCAGCACCAGCATGCTCACGGCCACGCCGGCCAGGCCGCCGAGCAACAGCGGCCGCCGCCCCAGACGATCGATGAACGCCATGGCGACCAGCGTGAAGACGAGATTGACCAGCCCCACGAGCACCGCCTGCGCAAAGGCAGCATCGGCACCGACCCCCGTTTGCGCGAAGATCATGGGCGCGTAGAAGAAGATCGCGTTGATACCGCTGACCTGCTGCAGTACGGCGATCACCACCCCGATGGTCAACGCCAGACGCAGGCTGGGAGCGAACAGCGCAGACCAGGGCAGGCGCTGCGCTTCGCCCTCGCCGAACTCGCCATGCAGGGTGCGCAGGGACTGCTCGGCTTCCGTGCGTTCCCCGACGCGCGCCAGCACCTCCAGGGCCTCTTCGTCACGGCCGCGCATGGCCAGCCAACGCGGACTCTCCGGCACCATCAGCAATCCCAGCAGATAGGCCAGCGTCGGCAGCGTTTCCACGCCGAGCATCCAGCGCCAGGGTAACTCACCGAACCTCAGCGCCTCAGCCCAGGAGGCGGATGAATCACCTAGCTGGATTATCAGGTAATTGGAGAAGAAGGCGGCGGAGATACCGATGACGATGTTGAGCTGATTGAAGGACACGAGACGCCCGCGCGCTTTTGCCGGCGCAATCTCGGCGATGAACATGGGCGCCACGATGAGCGCCGCCCCCACGCCGATCCCGCCGACCATGCGCGCGATGACCAGCGTGAGAAAGTCCGGCGCCAGGGCCGAGGCGATGGCGGACACGGCGAACAGGGCGGCGGCCAACTTGAGCACCGGTCGCCGACCGAGCCGGTCGCTCAACGGCCCCGCCATCAGCATTGCCAGGCTGGCGCTCAGGGTCAGCGACGCCACGGCCCAACCGAGGGCAAGTTTGCCGAGCTGAAACTCCGCCTCGATGAAACCCACGACGCCCGAGATCACGGACGCGTCGAAGCCCATGAGGAAACCGCCGAGGGCGACCGTGGCCGCCACTCGCGTGATGTACGTACCCTGCGCACTCATGATGTCGCCTCCTCGGCGTTGCGCACCAACCAGAAGGTGGTGCCCAGATCTGCATCGGCATTGGTGCCGACCCAGAGGCGAAACTCGCCCGGCTCCGTGCGTCGACGCTGATCGCGCCCGTAGAACGACAGGGCCTCGCTGGTCAGACGGCAGATGACGGTCCTGCGCTCCCCCGGCGCCAGGCGAACGCGCTCGAAGGCCTTCAGTTCACGCACCGGACGGGTGACGCTACCCACCAGATCGCGCACGTACCATTGCACCACCTCCTCGGCCTCCACCGCACCGGTGTTCTCCAGCTGCACGGTGGCAATGAGGGCGTCGCCCAAGGGCACCTCCTCACGCTCCAGCTGCAGATCGCTGTAGCGGAAGCTGGTGTAGGACAGGCCGAAGCCGAAGGGAAACAGGGGCGTGTAGCCGGCGTCCAGGTAGAAGGAGGTCATCCCCAGCGATAGCTGCGGCGCCTGCGGATCGATGTCGTCGATGTGTACGATGGTCTCGGGCGATGGCGGCTTACCCGTATTCTTCTGCGAGTGATAGATGGGGATCTGCCCCACCGCTCGCGGGAAGCATGCGGGCAACTTGCCACTCGGCACCGCAAGACCGAACAGCAGCTCGGCGATGGCCGGACCGGCCATGGTGCCGCCGTGCCAGGCGATGAGCAGTGCATCGAAGTACTCCAGCACGTTGCTGAGCGTGAGCGGACGCCCGGCCATCACCACGCCGATCAGGGGGCGACCGGTCGCCGCCAGGCGCTCGACCAGTGCCGCCTGGGCCCCGGGCAGATCGATGTCCGCCCGGCAATGGGCTTCGCCGCTCAAGATCGCCTCTTCGCCCAGCAACACGACCACCGCATCGGCCTCGAGTGCCAGCTCGGCGGCGCGGTCGAAGCGTTGCGTGTCCCGACTGCGCGAGGTGGCAAGGGCGGCTTCATGGGTGACGGACACTTGATCACCGGCGAGCTCACGAATCGCCTGCAGCGGCGTCACGCTCAGGGACGGGTCTCCGTCGAAGATCCAGGTACCGAGTTGATCGTAAGGCGCATCGGCCAGCGGCCCGATGATCGCCAGCCGCTCGAGCGCCTCCGCCTGCAGCGGCAGGGTCCGTTGTTCGTTGCGAACCAGCACCACGGCCTGGCGGGCGGCCTGCCGGGCCACCTCCAGCGCATCGTCAGCGCCCGCCGGCGGCAGGTGCGCAGGGTCCGTGTAGGGGTTGTCGAACAGCCCCAGGGAGAATTTCACGGCGAGGATGCGAGCCACGGCCTGGTCGATCAGCGACAGTTCGATCACCCCATCCTCCAGCAGGGACTCGAGATGGATGACGTACGCATCGCCATGCATCTCCATGTCCACGCCGGCGGTGATCGCCTCGCGGGCACTCTCGCGATCGTTGGCCGTCAGGCCGTGGATCGACAGCTGGCGCACGGAATCCCAGTCGCTCACGACGAGGCCATCGCTGCCCCACTCTTCGCGCAGGATGGTACGCAGCAGCAGTTGATTGGCGCTGGCCGGCACCCCATCGATGTCGCTGAAGGAGGCCATCAGCGATGCCACACCGGCTTCCACCGCCGCGCGGAAAGGCGGCAGGTACACGTTGCGAAGCTCGTTTTCCGGCACGTTGCTGGCCGCATAGTCGCGCCCGCCCTCCACGGCGCCGTAGCCGGCGAAGTGTTTGGCACAGGCCGCGATGGAGCCTGGCAAGGTCAGCGAGTCGCCCTGATAGCCACGTACCATGGCCGCACCCAGCGTTGCCGCCAGGGTCGGGTCCTCGCCAAAGCTCTCGGCGATACGCCCCCAGCGTGCATCCCGAG
>JAAUYD010077584.1_pt1 | contig 13817 bp, 12 predicted proteins | sample 7278101 | NCBI WGS metagenome assembly JAAUYD01 (sample SAMN14350128, study PRJNA611818) | marine sediment metagenome | isolation source: surface marine sediment (0.6m) | place: French Polynesia: Moorea | collected 2018-08
AATTTAAGTACTTTATGATCACCTCAACCTTTAATCCTTCTCCCAACGGAGAAGGAATATGGCCTTAAATTGCCCAACACGTCGATCAAAGTTTTAAAAGCGATTTCCCTGAGCACGGAACAAGTAAGCTGGCTTATGTTACTTTCTGAAGTCTTAGAATCAAGTTTGAGATTCATGGAGGAAACAAGTTAGGAACCAATTGTGTAAACATGCTCATTACATGCCTAATTGATTATCATATACCCAATCTCCAAGCCCTCATATTCCCAAAATTCTTTAACACCTGAAAAAGCTCAACTATCATTGATAAATAACTGAATATGTGATAAGGCAGCTAAAACTGCAGCAAGACCACCCTTAGATCCGTTTGTATCTTTTTCCTGAATCCACACAAGGTAGGCCTTTCTCCTTTATCCGGACAACGCGAAAATGATGAATTTAGATGCAAAGGAATGGTGTAACCGGAGTACTCGGATCCAGGGAATCGGCAGAGTTAGCTTACGAAAATCTTGATCAAATGCGTGACGTCGATGTATTTCTAAAATGTATGCCAGGAGCTTCGGTGCTTCTGCTAAGACTAACGGATTTGAAGCCTGTATATCTTGCAGCAAATACCTGTACACTCTATTTCATTCCAGGTTTAAAGATGAAAGAAACCGGAATGCTTGACTAAAACTTTATAAACCCTATCTCAAAAATATCTAAATATTCACTTGACAGTGTACTAACAACTAAAAATTAAGTTTATGAAAAAGTTAATTGTATTAATCTTTACAATTGCAAGTGTACAATTATTTGCCCAGGATAAACCCAACATTCTGATCATCTGGGGTGATGATATCGGTCCCTACAACATCAGCGCCTACAACATGGGCAGGATGGGTTACAGTACTCCGAACATCGACCGTATCGCCAACGAAGGGATCATCTTCACCGATTCGTACGGCGACCAGAGTTGTACCGCAGGTCGAGCCGGATTCATTACCGGTCAGCACCCCATGCGTACAGGCTTGACCAAGGTTGGGCAGCCGGGCGCCAAAGAAGGAATGCACCCGGATGATCCGACGATTGCTGTAATGCTCAAGCCCCTCGGTTACATGACAGGGCAGTTTGGCAAGAATCACCTTGGGGATTTGGACGAACATTTGCCGACAAATCACGGGTTCGACGAGTTTTTCGGCAATCTGTACCACCTAAATGCCGAGGAGGAACCAGAGCACGAGGATTACCCAAAGGATCCGCAATTTCGTGAGAAGTTCGGCCCACGAGGCGTCATAAGAGCGACTGCAGACGGTCCCATCAAAGATACCGGTCCACTGACACGCAAGCGAATGGAAACGGTAGATGAGGAGTTCCTGGCCGCTGGTCTAGACTTCATCGATCGCGCCCAGCAGCAGAACAAACCCTTCTTTCTCTGGTTCAACTCCACCCGCATGCACGTATTCACACGCCTGAAGCCCGAATCGCAAGGCATTTCCGGACAGGGGCTTTATGCAGACGGTATGACGGAACACGATGGCCACGTTGGTCAGCTGCTGGACAAACTCGACGAACTAGGCATCGCAGACAACACCATCGTCATGTATTCCACGGATAATGGAGCAGAGTTGCTGCTGTGGCCAGATGGTGGCTATACTCCGTACCGGGGCGAAAAGAATTCCAATTGGGAAGGAGGTTACCGTGTGCCAATGATGGTCCGTTGGCCAGCACAAATTCCGGGCAACCGAATTTCTAACGAGATCATTTCACACCAGGATTGGTTACCGACGCTTCTGGCAGCAGCTGGAGACAACCGAGTGAAGGCCAAGCTCAAACAAGGCATGCGAGTCGGTGATCGAACTTATAAGGTACATCTCGACGGATATAATTTCCTTCCGCACTTCACCGGTGCATCTGAAATAGGTCCCCGCAACGAGTTCATTTATACTTCGGACACCGGAGAAATCATTGGCATTCGTGATGGTGACTTCAAGATTGTCTTCAAGGAGCAGCGTGCTCACGGTGCTGAAACCTGGATCGATCCTTGGGTCACCTTGCGCGCACCCAAGATTTTCAATCTTCGCCAGGACCCATTCGAACGGATGGAACACGAAAGCGCCAATTACTATCAATGGTGGGCAGAGCATATGTTTCTCTTCCAGCCATCGATCGTAAAGGTTGCAGAATTCATGGCGACATTCGAGGAGTTCCCACAGCGGCAGGCGCCGGGGAGCTTTGTTCCGAAGAAATAACCACCTCGGACACTATGACGGGTTACCTGCCACGTTTGATGGGGTTGATGTTTCGCCTTCTGGCTCTTCCATGGATTAACAAAATTCCTTCGCCATCTATTCCTCTGGCTGGTCAAAGCTCCTTCGGCAGCGGAGGCCGCCGGTATTCTGAATATTGATAAACGTATGGGTTGGATTCCTCATCACAGCGCATTCAGGTTGTCCTGTTGTAAGTGAGGTGTCTAAATTTCCTAAAGGAGAACAAGAACAAGCCTTTGTCAATGCAAAATACTCCCGCTTTTGATTGATATTACACAAAGCAAGTACCTGATGCACCAGAATCAAAAAAATAGATATGAAAACATCACAGAGCCATTTCCTGAACCTCTCACTTATTCGTGCATCTGGTAATTCGGATGGAGATCTGCAAATACTGCAATATACATCAGTCAGGAAAGGTCCCCGATTTATCTTGTATTTGCATCATACTGATTCTGCTCTTGAATGGGCCTATGATAGGCAATTATCCATTGGTCGATTAGATAAGGGCCTTGATGAAGCTACTGGCAACGGGTGGACAGTGATGGATATGAAGAAAGACCGGAAGCTGATTTATCCCTTTCAACGGGCAAGAAATTAAATCGCTAGTAATATGAACGCATTAGCAGGTAAAGAACTCTCCGACCGCATGTTCAAATCCATCATTGGGAAGGACAAATTGATTGAACGTATCATATTGGTTCTACCGGCCGATGGCAATATTGCTATTGGAGTATCTTCCAGGGTTGACCAATTTATTCAGATCAGCACTAAAACATCGTTATCTCATCGGCCAGAGATGTCTTATTATAAGCTTCAAGTCTTACATTAATTAAACGCCTATCTTATGTTTATCGCTCGTACTATTGCCCATCTCGCTCATAACTTCGCAACCAGAAGTATTGGTAGATTTGACACCATGTGTAAATTTCCGGAGTTGGTGCAAAAAAATTTATTTAAAGGCATTATTGGGAATAATATCGACTCCCAATTTGGAAGGGACCATGGATTTCATGATATCAAAGGGTATTATGGATTCCGCAAAAAGGTGCCAATTTGTTCTTATAATTATCTCCGGTCCTACATTGATGCGGCCTTTGCTGGAAAGCCTAAACAATTAACTACAAAAGATCCGGTATTTTATGCAACAACCAGTGGTACCACAGGTACTCCAAAATATATTCCTGTTACAAAAGCAAACAAAAAGGCCAAAGCTAGTTTACTGCAACTGTATTTTCTCAAACTACTAAAAGATCACCCCAAAGTATTTGACGGAAGAATATTGGCCATGGTAAGTCCGGAGGGTGAATCTGTCTCCCCAGGTGGAAAACCTGTTGGTTCAGAGTCAGGTCATGGGTTCAAGAATGCTCCGGTTTTGCTTAAAAATTTGGTAGCTGCGCCCTATGAAGCCTTTGCCATGAATGATTACGAGGCAAAATACTACTCATTAGTCCGTATGTCAGCCAATTATGAGGTTTCAATGATCTATACTGTAAATCCCAGTACTGTATTGTTATTGGCCCAACGCATGGGTCTTCACACAGAAAAGATCATAAGAGATATCCACGACGGCACCATGGCAACAGACTTTAATATTCCCGATGGCTACCGGGAAATATTTGGCGCACTCACTAAAAAGAATACTGCGCGAGCACAATTTTTAGAAAAAGCAGCCAGCAAAAACGATGGTATTTTACTACCCAAGCATGTATGGCCAAACTTAGAAGCGATTTGCTGTTGGAAGGGTGGGAGTTTGAAAATGTACCTGGATCGGTTTCACGAGTATTTTAATGAAGAGACAGCCGTGAGGGATGTAGGCTTTTTTGCTAGTGAAATGCGGGCATCGGTACCCATGGATGATGTTGGTAGCGATGGAGTATTAGCAATCGGAACCAATTGTTACGAGTTCTATCCAGCTGATGCCGATCAGCCCCCAACTGGTAATGATCTGTTAACAGCTTTCGAATTAGAAGTTGGCAAGCAGTATTATATTTACGTTACTACTTCATCCGGGCTCTATCGCTATGATATGAATGATATCATCGAAGTGACCGGTATGCATTACAAAGTTCCTAAGATCCGTTTCGTGCAAAAAGGTAAAGGTGTCACATCATTTACTGGCGAAAAACTGTACGAAAACCAGGTGATCTCAGCGGTCGATAAAGCTATGGGAGATAATGCTTCCAAGAATGAATTCATAGCAGCCGTAGGTTGTACCAAAGGCCGTAATACGCCACAATATAAATTTCTAATAGAATTTGATAATAATATTAGCCAAAACGAATGCATCCATTTGGCAAACCGCGTAGAGGCGGAGTTGTGTAAAATAAACATGGAATACGAAGCTAAAAGAAAATCAAATCGCCTGGCCCCACTTGCTATTAGGGTTATAGCCATACAAGAATTTGACGCTTACAGAAAAAGGGAAGTGGAAATTAAAGGCCGCACAGATGGCCAATTCAAGATCCTCAAACTTACAAAGGACGAAAGGTTTATAGACGAATTTAAATCTATTGGTGAATTTGAAGCTCAAGATCATTAACCCATGGCGAATAACATCAACATAACACCGGATCAAGGACAGCTAGATATGCTATCCGGAAATGACGGTGTTGATATCCCAGTAAGAGCCTATGGCATTACTGGCGATAAAATCCCGGTTTTGATGATGCACGGGTTGGAAAGCCACTCCGCATGGTTCTGGCAGTCCGGCATGTTTTTAGGAGGCCTGGGTCATCCCACTTACATCATAGATCGTAGAGGTTCAGGTAGAAGTAAAGAGCCACGGGGCGATTGTAAGGATTACGCTGATATGTTGGCTGATATTCAGTCAGTAATTAAGAAAGTGACTGTAAACAGAGACACAAAAGAATGCATTTTGTTCGGTCATTGTTTTGGAGCCATTCCAACTACCATTTTTTCCATGCTAAATTCGGATCAGGTTAAAGCTTTGGTATTATCTACCCCAGCTATTTTTACTTTGGCCGACTTGCATTTAGCGGAGAAATTAAAAGTTTTTGGATCTAAGCTTACTGGTAACACAACTTTGATCCCCACACCTATTGCGGACCACAACTTGTTTACCAAGGAACCCAAATACCTGGACTTTATTGCCAATGACAAACTAAAACTAGAATTGGTAACTGCCCGCTTCTATTGGGAAGTATTGCGCGCCCGTATTTATATTCAAAAACATATAAAGAAATTAACAATACCCCTATTGATGGCCACTGCGGGAATGGATGAAATATGTGATAATTATAAGAATATGGATTTCTTCAATCATATTGCTTCTGCAAATAAGTCCCTCCTGAATTATCCTAACGCGGTACATATTTTTGAATATAGCCCGGAAAAGGAACATTTTTTTGCTGACCTAAAAGGTTGGCTGGAAATCATAGATCGAAACTGAATGGCACGCATAAAAACATTTGAAATTTTCAAAGTAGATCTTCCGTTTAAGATCAAATTCAAACATGCAGCGGCTTCCAGGCAATATAGCAATAGCCTTTTTGTGAAAGCAACTGCCGATGATGGAAGTATCGGATTTGGTGAATGTTTACCTAGGAAATACGTGACCGGAGAAACCCAGGATAGTTGCTGGGATCTACTAAGATACAAGATTTTACCTCGGGTTTTGAGAATGGATTTTTACAGTTACGAGAATGTACAGGGCTTTTTAGACCTATGCGATGGCGGTCCCCCGGAAGACTGGGTCGCTTCCGGTATCCCTCATTCTTCGGCCTGGTGTGCACTGGACTTGGCTTTATTGGATGTCTTTGGAAAGGTTTTTTCGCAGCCAGTGTTTCCTGATTCGGACCTGCAAGCAAATTCCGGTTTCAAATATAGTGGTGTAGCTTCTGCAGACCTGGGTTGGAAGTTCATTAAAACCGCTCTCAAATTCCGGCTGTATGGGTTGAAACAAGTCAAGCTAAAGCTCAACAACCAGGTTGATATCCAGGCAGCCAAGAAATTGAAACTTATACTCGGCGCCAATGGAGATGTTAGAGTGGATGTAAATATGGGATGGAGCGTTGATCAGGCACTAGAAAAGATGAAGAGTTTGGCAGAAATTGGAGTTACCTCATTCGAACAGCCTTTGCCAGTACATGATCTAGAAGGTCAAATACGGCTTGTTAAAGAAACCAATTTAGATGTAATGGCCGATGAGAGTCTAAATACCAAAACTTCATTGGATCAATTGATTGACAAAAAGGCGTGCACAGCCTTAAATATTAGGGTTTCAAAATGCGGAGGGCTGATAGCTGCAAAAAATCGCTGCAGACAAGGACGTAAAGCAGGTTTAAAATTACAGGTAGGTTGTCAGGTAGGTGAGAGTTCTATGCTTTCAGCGGCTAATCTCTATTTGATTCGGTCAGAATCCGGCATTACCTATGCCGAGGGCTGTTATGGGTTAAATTTGTTACATGAAGATCCTGCCAAACCCTTACTTCAATTTAGTTATGGAGGCAATCCACCTAAGTTGCCTCTGGGGCATGGGATGGGTGTAACCATGGATGAAACTATTCTTCGCAGATATGCTGAAAAGTCAGTGGTTATAGAGTAGAAAATTTATTTAACTTGGATCATTCGATAGTAGGAACTAAAGAATTCTCGACATGCATATTCAAATCCATCATTGGACAAAAAAGTTAATTGAACACATTATCCTAGTACTATTTCGTGGAGGGGAACATGGTGTTGGAAAGCCTTTTTCAGCCTAGTGAAGCCCCACCATATGCAGCAAGTCGAGCGCATTGCTAATAAGATGGCCGGCATGTAGCTGAAGGATATAGCGGAATATACAGCTACCCAGAAATTCTTTGGAAAACCTGAAACCCAACTGGCATCCAAGTATATAAGAGGAGTTTGAATAGCTCCAAGAATGTACTGTTTCCCATAAAATGGACAAGGTAGAGATTACCTCCTGCCCCGCCCTTCTTAATCTGGTTGCAACTTTACCCTCGAGCAAGATTAGAAACAAAGTTCAAGTTACCCTATACAAATTCGAAGAATCAGAATATGTAGCAACACCTGACAACTAATAGTGAAAAAATAACCAACGACTAATGAGAAATAAGAACTAAAGACTAATGAGAAAATGAACAAGCAAATGAAAAGAATAGCTAGAGCCAGCCTTTTTGCTGGCATTGTGATACTGTTTGCCGGATGCTATCCGGATGATGGTGGGTTGACAACTGAAGAGTCGGTGATAGTGGTTACTGATTATGACCAGGATTTCGATTTTGGGGCGGCAAATACCTATTACATGCCTGATACATTGGCTTTTTTAACCAACGTAGAAGATCCCAAAATCGATCAGGAGCAATTAGCCGCTTACGAGCGAACCGTGTTGTCCACCATAGAAACTAATATGACAGCTAGGGGGTATACTCGAAACGATGAATCAGCTACTCCTGACAATACCGACTTGATCATTAATGTAGCAGCGATCGGGCTCACAAATAAAGGGGCCGCTTGGTACCCGGGGTGGGGATATTGGTACCCCTACTATCCTCCAGGCTGGGGATGGGGTCCCGGTTGGGGGTGGTATTATCCTCCGGGCTGGGGTGGCTATCCGGTTTATTATTCCTATGAAACGGGGACAGTAATTATATCAATAGGATCTGCTGAGGAGGCGTCAGTATCCGCAGCCGGTACCGACAATGGATTGGTGCCCATCCACTGGACAGGGGCTATAGACGGTTTACTTTCGGGGGTAATAACCACTGAAGATATATCAAGGCGGATTAACCAGGCATTTGAACAATCCCCCTACATCCAATCGAACTGATCAACAAAATAGAATATAACGATGAAAAAAAATATAATACTTATCCTAATTCTGCTTGTCCCTTTTTTCACGAAGGCGCAGACGATCTTTAGTGCAGCATATGAAACCGGCTTGCCAGTAGGTGAGACTAATGACTATATTGGTGCATTTAGCGGCCGGGGAGTTACCTTCCTCGATATTCGAGCATTTGTCAATCCTAACCTTACCTTAGGAGGGGCTATTAGCTGGCAGGTCTTGTACGAGGAAAAAACAGGAACCTTCACCAACGAAGAGCAGCAAACCATAACAGGTACTACCAAACGCTATATTAACTCTTTTCCATTCATGGCACATGCCCATTACTATTTTGGACAGGACGATGGTTCGCCAAATCCCTATGCCGGGTTAGGCTTAGGGGCATTTACAGTGGAACAACGAACAGAAGCAGGACTCTTTAGCTCAACAACGGACGAATGGCACTTTGGAATCGTGCCGGAAGTGGGCATTTTGTTTCCGACAACCGATGACACAGCGGTCATCCTCAAAGTAAAATATAATCATGCCTTTGAAAATGGAGGAAACGTGGGCCCTTACCAATATTTCAATTTCGGATTGGGTTTTGCCTGGTATTAGAATTATTGAGTACCAAATACATAGCCGCAATAAGCAGAAAGTAGGGAACATATAAACCCTGGTGAGATACTTATAGAGATCATGGTCTGTGCCTGCATGTAGATGTGCTCCCACAGGCCATGAACTACTACCATCGTGATCACGACTTCAGTTTCTTGAAAAGATGCTTCTTTTTGCTGTCATCACCGTGTAGTTGTTCAGTAATAGCAGCATTTATCACCTTAAGGGCGATCACATTTCTTCAGTCCATTTCTTGAAGTGAAACTTCTAATGGGTAAGGTATTCTCTTACGTTATGTATATGCGATCATGGTACCTATGGGATTACAATTTTATTAATGGAGTTAAACATTTTTTCAAGTCTAATACCATCGATAAATATGCTGTAGAGGCGAAAAAAAGGAAAAGTCCGATTTGCAAGGTTATAATTTTATTACTGATCATCCATAGCTGCTTTCCAGGCTTTTCTCAAAAAGCTGGTCTAACAGAAACAATGTTAACGGATACTGCACGGACCAAATCAGGCTACAGCGATTTAGCAGTGACGGGTGGTGTGAATTCAATCGACGCAGACCTTAAATCAGATGATGCAATAAAAGCCTCCTGGCTCAATATCGATGTATCGAAGAAATTATTTAGACGTTACTATTCCTTTAAGCGAAAGATCAAGCGCAAGTACCAGATTGCTATGGGTACCGATTACATGTTTTTGAACCAGTTCGCATCCTTTAGTTTTTCGGACAAACAGGCTTCCAGTGGGATTTATCGATTCTTTAGTACCTGGGATGCCTTTCATACCAAATGCGGCACCCGAGGTTCATTCCTCATAAAAATCGAGAATAGGCATAATATTGGCCCGGGAGTTATCCCAAGAAACCTGGGTTATGAAGCTGGATCTGCACTAAGTACAGCCAGTTTTAGTGATTTTGACTGGGGGCTGACTAACTTATACTGGAAGCAGCTGATTAAAGGTAGTGACTACGCATTTGCTTTTGGTATCATGGACCCGGGTGAATGGCTGGATCACTTTCCTTCGCTAAATACCTTTAAGTATTATCTAAGTGAAGCCTTTTCGAACAGCCCCACCATGGCGCTTCCCAGCCAGGGAGTGGGCTTTACCTTCGCAATTTCACCTATTTCTAATTTTTATCTTGCCGGTGGTATTCATGATGCGAATGGGCGGCCGGAACATTTTATCGCTAAAAACTTTGATTCCTTTTTCAGCATACGTGAATATTTCACCTGGATTGAGGTGGGGTGGAAATTGGGTTCATTTATTTCCGGTGAGACCGTGCACGTAACCTATTGGCGGCAGGATGCCAACAAAGAACAAGGAATTGGTGAAAGTGAGGGGTGGAATTTCTCCATTTCCACTACAATCCACGGTTACATCCCATTTATAAGAGTAGGTATCTCAGATGGGAAGGCACCGACGATGCGAAGACTGATCCAGGCCGGGATCAGCACAAAGGTCTTGAGAAAAGATTACCTGGGGATTGGTTTCCACTGGGGAGGCCCCAGCGATGAGACCCGGCGAGACCAGACGGGGATCGAAATATTCTATGCCTTTCAATTAACACAGCACCTGAGCATTACACCTGACATTCAATGGACGTTCAACCCTTCATTTAATGAAAGTGAAAAATTTCTGGTGGTGTATTCAGCCGTAAGAATTAGGTATGCAATGTAATGAACTTCATAAAAGGTTTCCGACATACATTTTCTCCAGAAAGTTTATTTATGATATTTAACTATGCCACTAAAGATCCAATGATATTATGATGAGGTTATCGAGACAAGTTTTCAACAATGTTAGGCTTAAGGTCTTATTTTTAACAGCACTGATATTTGGTATGTGGGCCAATGGAACAAATGCACAAGCTCAACAAAAATTATATCATGAGTTAAAAAAGTACACGAGAGAGCATATTATCCCTGTAATGAGTGAACAACGTCGCACACTTGATACATCGCTATCGGAAGAGGAAGAGGAAAGGATCAAAAGGTTAAGATGGCAATTCAAAGAAATTGTGCAACTGGACGATGCTGACATAGATCTAACCTCCGATGATGCCTCCGCTGATCTGATCATTTATTTTGGCAATAATCAGGCATTGATCGAAGCGCTACTGTGGGAAGCCTGGGAAATTGCGGATGATCATAGTGCCATAATAGAATCGTTGTTAGAACCTCTCCGCCAAGAGCAGAAAAAATGGAAGAAGGACATAAAAAAAATACGACAACAGTACAAGAGATCTGGCGAAGCAGTGAATAACAACCCGATAAGTGGTGACTTCAAAAAAATATTTACACCTGCCTTTTTTCTATTGTGGACTCCGGAGGGTTTGATCTTTGACTACCAGCAAACCGGTGAATTCAACAAACTGGATGTTCAGTTATTGCCTAATCCTCTTGTAGGAAATAAGGTGGAGTTACACATCGTAGTGGATCAGCCCGGTACTTATGAGGTCAGCTTTTTAGGTCCAAAAGGCACTATTGAAAAAACAGCAATATTCAATTTTTCTACATCCGGATCGCACCATCAGCCAATAGATCTGTCCAACCTACAAGCAGGAGCATATAGGGTAAGGGTCTACAGTAATTTTGCGACTACCTTATTGAGATTTAAAAAAAATTGATATTCCGGCTTGCTGTACAGGCTGCCAATTGCCTATTGCCCATTGCCCATTGCTTTTGCTCTTTTGCTCTTTGCCCTCTGCTCTAGGCCCTTAGCTCCACGCCCTTTGCTCATTCTGACTTAGCTACTCTATGTCACCTTGCCAATGTCTTAGAATCCGGGTTAATCTGGTCTTCTAAAGATTCCAGACTCTGCCATCATTCTTGTACAACTTCTTAAAAGATGAACGCCCCTGTTGGATCTAATCATGAGTTCTTTTGTGTATCTGCATACATTGGCCACAAGTGTTGACCTGTTTTGTCAAATGTACATCTAAAATATACATACATGAGCTTAAGATTTGTACCGATAATGATCCACTATACTGTGATTATACTAATGCTATGTATGTTACCGACCAACTCTGCTTTTTCACAAATAACTCGAAATTCTTCCGGGTCAATTCAGTTTGATCTTTCTTCTGGTTTCATTCCTAAACATAAAGAAGAAATAGCACATCTTACCACGGACTACCCCACCAGTATAAGCGTTTCCGTTGACAAGAAGGTTTTTGGTGAGGGCGCATGGGAAAGATACTACAATTACCCGGATGCAGGATTAGCATTTATTCATTTCAATTACCATAATCCTATGATTGGCAAGTCATGGGCGGCCATACCTTATTACCGGTTTTACTTTGGCAAGAACCCAATGGCAAGCGGACAATTCATTCTCCAGGCGGGGTTGGGCATTGGCATCAATACAAAGAAGTATACCCCGGAAACCAACGAGGGAAATATATTAGTAAGTACCGCCATTAATTTTGGTGTGATGATCAAATCAGGTTATGAACATAAAATAGGAAGAAAAACTTTTTTGACTTCTCAATTATCTCTGATACACTTTTCAAATGGGTCTATTAAGAAACCGAATTCGGGAATTAATGTACTAAGTGCCCACTTAGGAATTAAATATATCCTCTTGGGCCATGATATCACTGTTGATTACTCAAAACCTTCCACGTCCGTAAAGAAAAAATGGGGATATCTTGTTTCTCTTTCATCAGGAAAGCATGAACCAAAAAACATTGGAGATGGATCATTTCCATTTGTTGTTCTGTCGGCATTCATTGACAGAACGATCAATAATAAAAGTAAGTTTGGAATCGGCTTGGAGTGGTTTTATTCCGAAGCGTTAAGGCGAAATCTTATGGATTCGCAATCGCTGAGATCACCAGACCCGAGTCGAATAGGCTTAACGGCTAGTCATGAATTGGTATTTGGTTGCGTTTCATTAGTGACCCAGGCAGGACTATACCTCTATGATCCGTATGCTCTATTTGATACCGTGTATTTAAGAGTTGGTTTAAGGAAGTACTTCAACCACTTGTTTGCCGGCATCTCAGTCAAATCGCACGCTGCTCGTGCTGAGGCAGTGGAATTTACCTTAGGCTTTAGGGTGAGGTAGAAGGTCTTGATCAGGCTAGGTTTATTTTACCTGCCTCGAACAAATATCACAATCCTCTTCATCCGGCTAATCCTAATAATCCCGGACAAATTTCACAAAATACTTGCTATTGGGTAAATAAGGCAGTATGCACCTTCTACCTTTTTGTATCTCATCCGGTTGCAACTTTGACACGCCGCAAGTTCACGAACAAGTCATGATAGATTTTGACAATTTCAAAGGCTGAAATGAGAATGCCATTGGTATTACTAAACGGTTTTTAGACGACCGCTGGATTCAAAACATACTCCAGACAGATTGGAATAAAACCCAGTTTGCCACCAAATCAAGGTTGACGAATGAGACAGAACTGGCGGAAGAAATACATTTTACGACGGGAACACCCTTAGCTTTCAGGTTTTAAAGGCAGGTGAAATCAATTCGTTACTCCCCAATTTCTTGAACGAATTGGACACCTGACCCTGGCCTAACTGTTTACATTCCAGAAAAGGGCACAATGTACAGGCAAAATGAAGGGTTCAAGGTATGATAAGTCACTAATTTCAACGAAAGAATAACGCCAAGCAGTTTCACCTATACTAAAACATCTGCATCATGAATGAAGTCAAAAATATATTCATCAGTTTACCCTTCGTTTTGATGGCTCTAGTAGTAATGCTTTCAACTATGTTACGGGCTCAAACCAAACCAAATGTTGTAATAATGGTAGCCGACAATGTTGACTATGGCAATGTTGGTGGAACCTTTCAGAATGGAGAGATCCGTGGAGTTGTCACTCCACGGATTGACAAATTGCAAAGCGATAGCCTTATCCTTGCCCAATTTATTACCAAACCCGGATGTACACCTTCCCGAGCCGGGCTTATCACGAGACGTTATGCTCATCGCAGTGGATCAGGGTCGATCATTGCCGGAGGAACCACCAATACCTTAAAACACCAGGAAATCACCCTGGCGGAAATTTTTAAAAGCCGTGGATATGCTACAGCCATGACTGGCAAATGGCACCTCTGTTTGGAAGAGCAAAGTATGCGAGTATGCATAGGATTGTTCAAGACCACTGATGACACTAGGTTTGA
>JAAUYD010069926.1_pt1 | contig 13811 bp, 13 predicted proteins | sample 7278101 | NCBI WGS metagenome assembly JAAUYD01 (sample SAMN14350128, study PRJNA611818) | marine sediment metagenome | isolation source: surface marine sediment (0.6m) | place: French Polynesia: Moorea | collected 2018-08
CGAATCATGGAATTATTGAAATCGGGCCCAGAAGGTTTTCCGGGAAAGCACATAAAGGTCCAAATTGATGACCCGAATCTTGATTTAGAAAAGGCAAAAACATTTGCCCGGAATAAAGCACTGGAAAAATGCGATGATCCGATGTTGCTGTCATGGTATTGCGGCGAAACCGGTGAGTCCTATCCGAACCTTGAGTGCGGTCCTGGTGATAAGCCGGCCTGGATCACATATGCAGAATCAAGGGGTGGCGATATAACCGTTGATATCAACAAGGGTCAATTCGTTTTTATATTTCTTTCATTTTTATAATGACCTTAATTCTGCAGATATGAAAAAGTCCACCAAGCGCAGGTTAACTGAAAAACAAATATGCTAAATTTTCTGGATAAGATACCGTTTTCCGTTCTCATCATTGCCGCCATATTCATGTTGCTTGCACCATTTCGCCCGATGCCGCATGTGGTTGAGAAGTTGATAATGCTTAAAAATGGCACTTTGACCCAACCAATAGACTTCTTTGATCTATTCTATCATTTGATTCCTGTATTTTTTCTCATTTTGAAAATATGGAGAAATTTCAATAAATAATCAGTGGGCAAAATCGCCGCGATGATTTGAGAATTTATAGATTCGAAGCTTGAATAGTAAATAAAAAAAATAACTTCTCCGTTCGATCTTTGGCGAAAGTGGAGTGCTGCAGCATTAATCTATCGATCCACCATACTCCCAGCGGTCAAGAATGCGAGAAACTTCCGGATACACCTTCTCACGCGCATCCCAACGCTCGACACCTTTTAGCAGCAATTCATCATAATCGGTTTCCGCATGCCGGACGTGTGCGGTCACGGCAAGTCGGACCGCCTCTTGGTCCAGGGCCTTAGCGGCGGCACTCCTACCCACGCGCCCACTGTATTTCCGGCAGGCATGTTCGGCAATTAAGCTCTCTCTTCCTGTGGGACAGTAAGCGTATATTTTGCGTACACGACCTGCAAAGCTGCGGATGTACTCCTGGTCCAATTCGGCTCGACGGGCTGCGGCCCTTGTACGAGCGAGCTTTCTGGCTTCCTCGTCGCCGGCGCACTCTTTTTCTGCACGCTCCAGGGCTTCGCTTTCAACAAGCAGACCCTGCCGTTCAAAACGTTTACGGGCTCCCGACCATTTTACGACCACTGCCAATAGTCCGGAATACTTGCGGGAACGGCGGGTGAGCGCGGTATCACCGGCGGGAAGAAAAACCAGGTGATCCAGATCAGCGCAATTCAGACAGAAAGCGTTTTTCTTCTGGTCTAAAGTTATCCAAGCTCTGCGCCCGAGCTCTTGCTTGCATTCCCAGCAAGTTGATTTGCGGGTCGAGATAAAAACGACGATATCATTGCTTTTGGACACCAGATTCAGCCTCACTTATTCTTTGAATTCCTATTTTCACTGCACCGCATTGGATGTGACACTGATGGTAACAACTCAGCCGACGATGTGCAAAGAAAAATATGGCATAAGGGTGAGCAGTAGGATACCGATTTAAACAGCGCCATGCCGGCGTAACGGAAAATTATAGATCAAGCAACAGTGCCTCCCTGACAGAAAACCGCGGTCTAAAACCAATAGGACCATAAAAATCAGCCAAAAATAACTGGTTAACGGCTGCAAGATTTCGATTAAGGCGGTTCAGATCAATAATCGCATCATCCGAAATAGGATTTAGTTTGCGGAAGTTTTTCTGGCAAAATCCGATGGAGTAATGGCTCCGATATTCAAGCCGCATCGGCAGGCCATGGGTTCGGCAGATAATAAGCCGCGATCCATACATCAGGCAGGCACCTTTTTCGAGAAGCGGGCAGGGACCAAAACTATTTGTGATTCTGGCTTTCTGGCGTATGTGACTTCGCACTTCACCGGGCAATTTTTTCAAGGCGGTGGCAAGCGAAATAGCTTCGACAGGAAAAACCGATAGATGAATACGGCAGCAGTTGCCGGCGCAGCCCATTTCACAGGTAATGTGTTCGGCATACTTCTCCTGTATCCGGCGACAGTTATTTTCAACTTGATCAACCAACTCGTAGTAATTTCTGAGTGCTTTCAATGGCCGAACCTTATCCAATGAGGCAGTTGCTTTTACCAAGTGAATTATTATTCATTAGACTCACCCTTCAAAAGGAATTCCCTGCGCAGCTAAATCCAGACAGCCCCGGTATCGGCCCCGCCGACCGTTTTCCGATATGCTGAAAGCATACCTGTTGCTTTATGATCGGGACGCGTCAGCCCTTCCGCCCTTCTCTGTTTCATTTCGTCATCGGACACCAGCAATTCGACGCTTCCTTCAGGGATATCAATCTCAATCAAATCTCCATCGCGGACATAGGCAATCGGCCCGTCGTCCCAGGCCTCCGGACAGATGTGCCCCACACAGGGGCCACGGGTGGCTCCGGAGAATCTCCCATCGGTAATCATGGCGACCGAGGTGTGCAACCCCATTCCCACCAACATAGCAGCCGGTATGGACAACTCCCGCATCCCGGGCCCGCCTTTAGGTCCCTCGTAACGTACGACAATGACGGCGCCCGGTTTGACGGTGCGCTCAATCAGGAAACGGCGAACATCTTCCTCGGAGTCAAAAACAACGGCCGGTCCCCGATGAACGCGCATCGAGGGCTCTACGCCCGTTTTTTTGACAACCGCTCCTTTTGGAGCCAAATTTCCTTTTAAAATGGCATAACATCCATTTTTTTCCAAGGGATTATCTGCCGTACGGATGATTCTATCGTCGGGTACCTGCAGGAGTTCTAGGGCATTGTCGAGGCTGCCCCCCATTGAAAGTTTGACATCGAGATAAAGGTAATCTTTAATGGTTTTCAAAAGCGCGGGCACACCACCTGCCTGATGGTAATCGCTGATGTTAAACTGCGATGAAGGCTTAAATTTGCCAACCACAGGAACGGAAGCCTGAATCCTGTCAAAATCGGTCAGATCCATATCCAATCCCATCAGCGAACCACAGGCCATCAAATGCAATACCGCATTGGTGGATGCACCCGATGCGGAAATATAGCGGATACCGTTTTCAAGATTTCTTTCAGTCAGATAATCGAGCAAACACTTTTTTTTCCGGACTAGTTCTACGATGCGTTCGCCCACATCACGAGCCTGCCTGACTTTGGCCGAGTCAAAAGCCTGCAGGGTTGCAGAACCGAACGGTGCCAATCCGGTAGCCTCAAGAAAACACCCCATTGTATTTGCGGTTCCCATCATGGAGCAGGTGCCTGTAGATGCGCAAAATTTTTCCTGCCAGTTGAGAAACGTTTCCTGATCGATGTCACCCTTAAGGCGGGTTCCAATCGCCTCCTTGAGGTCTGGCGTCACCACGGTACGACCATTCTCAAGCCGACAGGGCATCATTGCGCCTGCGGTTAGAAACAAGGTCGGAATATTCAAACGCACAGCAGCCATGAGCATTCCCGGCAGAATTTTGTCACACGATCCCAGCAGGACGCCGCCTTCAAATCCGTGCGCCTGTACCATGGATTCGATTGAAGCGGCGATCAGGTCTCTTTGGGGCAGAACGTAATGCATCCCCGCACCCTGAGCCATACCATCACAGGGCGCCGGGACATTGAACTCGCAAGGACAGCCTCCGGCGGCCCAAACGCCTTCCTTGACCCGCTCGGCGAGCTTTCTTAAGGGTTCATGTCCGGGATTGGCCTCTGTCCAGGAATTGATGATGGCAATCTGCGGTTTTTCAAGATCTTTTTTTCGATAACCCACCGAATGCATCAGTCCGCGGTAATATGCCTCGGTAATATCGGCTGGGTTTCCTCGACGTGGATTCACTGAACCTCCTTTACAGCAGTTTCTTGTGGACCGCTGGATTTTAATGATATAGGATTTCTCATGCTGAAAAATTCCAGACGACCATTCATCCTGATCGCCTGCGCCTGCGCTGTTTTCTGGCCAGGCGCGTTTATCTTTGGCTTTCCCGGAGTCATGAGCCAACACTGGCGGATGGCCTTCAGTGTTAACGATAGTGAGGTCGGAAGGACGATTTTCTTCATTCTGATCGGGGCCACCTGCTTTATGTACCTTTGCGGGCGCTGGCAGGAAAATTTTGGCCCCGGAAAACTGGTCGCCTTTGGGTCCCTGTTGTGCGGTAGCAGCGTAATATGGCTGGGACGTATTGAGAGCATGACATCAGTTTATATTTGGGGGTTTTTAGTCGGTGCTGCATCGGCATTTACTTATGTCCCGGCATTGACGGTGGTTCAGCGTTGGTTTCTTGAAAAGCGCGGCCTGGTTTCAGGATGTCTCAATATGGCCTTTGGGCTGTCAGCCGCAATCCTATCCCCGGTCGTGCCCCCCCTTTTGTTACACCTGGGCTATGAAGCGATCAACCTGGTGCTAGGCTGTTTAGCGCTTTGCGTTGGTCTGGCATCTTCCATCTTTATCCGATTTCCAGAGGTACCAGTCGTGTCGTCAGCTAAAGATGTGGCGATCGAACCGGACGGGCGCTCGGCATTTGAGGCCTTGAAAAGCCGTCAATTCTGGTGTTTATGGCTTACCTGGGCCCTGGCCGGAGCTGCCGGCGCCAGCATGCTGGTGCTGGCCACCAAATTCGGCCTGGCCAACGGTCTGAGTCTGTCAAAAGCGGTCGTTATATTGACCGGATTCAATCTGACAAACGGGTGCGGCCGGTTGATAAGCGGATTTCTATCTGACCGGTTTGGACGCAGCCGGACCATGGCGTTTAGCTTCATCTGCGCCGCTACTGCCTACCTCACCATGACTCATTTGGAGGGCATTTGGCTGTGGACCACCCTGGCGGCGGTGATCGGTTTTGCCTTTGGAACCCTGTTTGCCGTCACCGCACCGCTTGTCGGGGACTGCTTCGGCCTGACTAATTTTGGGGCCATCTTCGGGCTGATTTTCACAGCCTACGGTCTTTTTTCCGGTCCACTCGGTCCGTGGTTGAGCGGTTATATTCTGGACGTCACTAACAGCAATTACACCCTCGTTTTTTCCTATCTTGGTTTTATGTATCTTATTTCCGCTGGATTGATTTTACTGGTACGACCCATGCGGGAATGCCGGTTGTAGTAAACAAGGATGGTAATGGTAAAGCGGACTTTAATTATCGCTGGTATTCGGCTGGTTGGGGACAAGCCAATCTATGGCTTCTTGTCGTTTGCTAAAGCCTTTTATATTCCATCCGCGGTTCCGGCAGACGGTCACGAAAAACTGCACATCCTCTAGCGCTTGCGGGGCAGTCGGCAGTATCAACGCAAGCCTGCTTCTTCGGTTTGCTTTCACATCGTCATAGAACAGAGGCAGTTTATAAATTTCTGTGGTTGACACACCGATTTCAAGATTGGCATCGTCAATAAGAATTCTATTTTCTTTATGGCTTCTGGACATTGAAATGACCTTATTCGTGGCTTCTTTGAATTCGTTGAAGGTGACGCGTCCAGTATAGACAACTTGAATGAAGCCGAGATCAGAATTATAGTCCACACTCCAGGCCATATGATTTTTTCTCCAACATCATGTGAAAGGTGCTCAAATGACCGGTCAAGATTCGGTAAACCGGTTGTAAAGCCATTGGTAAGGACAGTTCAGCGTCCCATATGTCTCCCCAATTGATCTGCCCGTCGGAGTGCAGCTTCAGCGAGAGCCTGATCGATTCGCATCGGTTCGTTGTGAATAATCTCGCCGGGGCGAGTGGCGCGGGCGGCGATGCGCGGAATAGCGTGATCAGTATCATGAATGCCTAAATCCGCCAAGGTAACGGGCAGAGCAACGGATTGGTTGAATCGAGCCAGTTCCAGAATCTCGTCATCCGATCGGTCATTCAAAGCCAGTTCGGCCAGCACTCCGAATGCCACTTTTTCGCCATGTAGGGCACCATGTGTCTCGGCAATATCCGCTAGCCCATGGTGAAACGCATGCGCCGCCGCCACACCACCGGATTCGAATCCAAGACCAGACAACAGGATGGTTGCTTCCAGCACATCTTCGAACTCCGGTGAGGGATTATTCTGGCGGCAAGCGGCAAGTGCAGCCGGCCCTTTTTCCAGGACCGTGTCCAGGCATAGTCGAGCCGCGGCATACGCCAATTGCGGCCCTTTTCCTCCGCATAGATTGGTAGCCCCTGCACGGCGGCAGGCATCGGCTTCATAGAAGGTGGCAAGCGCATCGCCGATGCCAGCCGAGAAAAAGCGCTCTGGTGCCTTGGCGATTACCATGCTATCGACCAAGACTAAATCTGGGTTTTTGCGCACAAAACGGTCCTGAACGACGTGGTCGTCATTGTCATAGATCACTGAAAGTGACGAACAGGGGGCATCTGAGGCTGCGACCGTAGGTACCGAGATATAGGGAAGGCTCAAATCATCCGCTGAAGCACGGCCCAGATCGATGACCTTGCCGCCACCAAATCCCGCGATTATGTCCACGCCCGCTTGCCGGGCATTTCCGGACGCCGAACGAATGGCAGCTTCAGTGCACACCGGGTTGACATCATAGCGCCTAACCGTCACACCCTCGGGGTTGAACTTATCGAGTGTATCGCGCGGCAGCGTGTTATCCACGATCATCATTACCCGGCGCCCCAATCGGGCGGCCTCGACACCAAAACGTTTGAGAACTCCAACACCCTGAACATATCGGCCAGGGAAGACAGCAATGCGCATGATTTTAGACCTCCAATCAATAAGGAAGCACCAGCTAAATTTATATCTTTTGGAGCATATCTCCTAATTCGGCCTGACTGCTGGCGGCTTTTTGAAAAATTGTCAGTAACCGTTTATAGACGGCCTGATTTTTCGGATCAGGAAGGATCTCACTCTCAACTTCGTGGATTGTGTCAATCACCGAAAAATCCTTCCACCAGCCAAGCCCAACAGCAATTGTTGCAGCGGCGCCAAGTGCTGCTGCCTGTTGATCAATATTGGTTTTGACCACTTTCATGTTATAGACATCGGCAAAGATTTGCCGCCAGAAAGGGCTGCGACTGCCCCCGCCGACCATCACCATCTCATCGCCAATGTTTGTCAATCGGCGTAATTCATCCAAAGCCAGGCGAAGCCCCATGGCGATGCCTTCCATTGCAGCGCGGATCAGGTCGGATCGTGTGTGTGCCAGGTCCAACCCCATGAAGGCACCACGGATGTTGGGGCTGTCATCCTGTGACGTGCCCCCGCTCAAGCTCGGATTGAACAATAACTTGTTGGCACCTACCGGTGCTTGGGCAGCGGCCTGGATCATGGCTTCAAACACATTGCTGTTGTCTTTTTGAGCTTCTGCGATCAGATCCCGGCAAATGTGATCACGGACCCAGTTGAAACTGGCACCGGCAGCAAATATGGAAGTGGCCGAGGTAAAAAAACCCGGCATGACGTGGGCAAACACAAATGGCCGTACCTTTTGGTCTAGCAGGGGTTTGGCCGAGCAGGCGGCAATCCAGCTAGAAGTTCCCAAAGAATTGTAAACTCGGCCTTCTTTGATGTTCCGGGCGCCGAGTGCCATGCACGAATTGTCAACACCTCCGGCAGCCACCTGAACCGTTGTGGGCAGCCCCAATGCCTCGGCGGCTTCGGAGGTAAGCGTTCCGACGATCTGGGAAGACGGGACGATTTCCGGAAAATACCGGCCAGGTATACCGCTGGCAGCAACAAGGTCGGAACTGTAGTTCCAGGCATTGAGGTCATACACGCCGCAGCCCGAAGCGTAGGAGTGGTCGGTAACCAACTCCCCGGTCAGCTTGAAATTGATGTAGTCTTTGGTCCCCAAAAATTTGTCGATGGCTTCAAATAATTTTGGCTCGTGATCACGGTACCACATCAGCTTGAAAACCGAGTACAGGTGAGCCGGAAACCCGTTGCCGGTTGTCAAATACCAGTTGTTCTCATCCGTATTTTCAAAAAACTGCCTGGCCTGGTCTATGGCCCGGGAATCAGACCAGATCGGGGTTTGGTTTCTGAGCAGTTGCCCTTTCGCGTCTACTGGAACGACACCCAGCGAGTGCCCGGAGATACCGATGCCCGCAATGTCAGAACCATTTGCATCGCTCTGGTCGATCAGTTTTCGTGTGCTGCGAACGACCGCGTTCCACCAATCTTGGGGATCCTGTTCATGCCAGCCGGGTTTGGGATAGTGGGTGGTGTAGGGGATGAAACTTTCTGCACAGCACTTGCCGTTTATGTCATACAGGGAGGATTTATTCCCGCCTGTCCCAAGGTCATAAGCAATAATATACGATCCCATAAGCCCCCCAGAGGAGATAAAATTAATAAAGACAGCCTTCTATTTTACACTCGTTTTTATTCTGAAATTTAGGATATACGCGACGGTCGCCCAACGATCAGCTCTTTCACCACAAGAGGCCGTCTCTAAGATAGCGCCTGACATTCTTCTATGATATCGATGGCCGAATTTTGATTGATGCCGAAACGCGCGACCCCCATCGCATGCATCTTCAAAAGGGTATTTAAATCACGTATCCCCCCCGCGGCCTTGACCTTGATGGCATCCCCGACCGAGCCAGTTATTAATTCTATGACTTCCAAGGTCGCCCCGCTTGGGCTCCAGCCAGTGCCCGTCTTAACAAAAGCGGCACCGCCATTGATGCAAAGCTCGCACGCCGTTTTAATCTGGTCGGTGTTCAGGTAATGCACTTCCATGATCACCTTGAGGGGGACATTGCCTGCGATATCAACAAGTCGGGCGATTTCCGATTCGACATAGTCATAATCACCAGACAGAAATTTCCCCAGGTTCATCATCAGGTCCATTTCCTGGGCACCGTCTGCAAGAAGCGCTTCTGCCTCTGCGATTTTCGTATCCGTTTTGTGTCCTCCGGACGGAAATCCGATGGGACCACCGACGAGAATGCCGCTATTCTCTGGAGTCAGACGTCGAACATCACCAACCCAACATGGAAGCGTATGAATCGAAATAAAACCATATTGCCTGGCGTTTTCGATCATTTCCATGATTTCGGTGATGCCATGAAATGCCTGAACGGCGCTGATGTCAATCATTCCGGCTATGCGCTGGGGGGTCAATTCCATTCTTACCTCTCTACCACACTCAAACAGCTAGTGCTGGTCTTCATGATTCGGAAATAGCAAAAGCTGCTTGGGGTCTATCGATACTGCCACCGTTTCGCCTCTGTCCGGTCGCTGATGTGGTGGTGCGATTAAAGATATCTTTAAGTTACCAATATCAACGAAAATTTCGTTGTGATCTTGCAGCTCTTCCGTAATAAAAGCGGTGCCCTGCAATACGATCGGCGATTGCGACCCCAACGACATAAAATGCGGTCGGATCGCTGCAATACCTTCAGCACCAATATTTTCGAGTGCCGTTGTCAACTCATCAGGTACAGAAATTTCGTTATTTTCAATTAGAATTTTACTTTGACCTAGGGACTTTAATGGTAGGAAATTGATCGGTGGTTCTCCGACAAACCCAGCGTCAAACATGTTTTTCGGTCGCATATAAATTACTTCCGGGATATCCATCTGCTGTATTTCACCATCAGACATTACCATGACTCGATCTGCGAGTGCCAGAGCTTCCTCCTGATCATGGGTTACATAGATCATGGTATAGCCGAATTCCTGGTGTAGCGATTTGATAAACCGACGCATGCGGTAACGTTGGCGTGTATCGAGGTGGCTGATGGGTTCATCCAGCAAGAAAACAGAAGGATCACGTACCAAGGCTCTCGCTAAACCAACACGCTGAGCTTGGCCGGAAGACAAACCACCAGGTTTCAGATGCAGCATATCGGTAAGTTCCATCTTTTTGGCGATTTCACGAACACGTTGATCTACCTGGTTGTCGTTCTTGCCGGCCGATCTCAGAGGAAAAGCAATATTTTCATATATTGTTAAGGGCGCATACAGGGCATAATTTTCGAATGACATGGCGACATTCCTATCCCTGGCACGCACATCATTGACCGGTTTTCCATCAAACAAGATGGTTCCATCTGTTATCTCTTCCAGCCCTGCGATCATGCGCATGGTGGAGGATTTTCCGCAACCGGAAGGTCCCAGTATGGCTATAAACTCACCATCAGCAACCTCAAAATCAATTCCTAGTACTGCTTTCACAGGTCCGTAATGTTTTACCAATCCTTTTGCTTCGATATGTGCCATATCTTAATGCGTCTCCACTCCAAGTGCCTTGGTGTCCTGGAAGAGGTGCACCTGCCTCGAATCAATGGTTAGTCCGATATTCTCTCCAGCATTGACTTTGGCAACAGCCGGCAAAGAGACCGACAAGGTATCATCACCGATATTGACAACGGCAATATTGGTATAACCCAGATGCTCTACCACATTAACGCGCCCGGGCAAGGTACCTTTGACGCCTGGATCTTGAATTTGGATAGCGTTGGCGCGAATCCCCGCCTGCAATGGCCGATCTGCCGGCAACGGATCGGTCGTTTTTGCAATCACGGTACCTCCACTGGCTTGAATTTCAGTTTGCTTGCCCGCAGGTTTGGGTGTGACCGACAGGAAACTCATCGGCGGATCGCCCACAAATGAAGCCACATAGGTATTGGCCGGTGAATGATACAGCTCATAAGGCGATCCGACCTGCTCCAGTCTCCCTTGGTTCAAAACAGCGAGTTTGTCAGCCAGGGCCAGGGCCTCCTTACTGGAAGTCGTTGTAAAAAGAACGGTGGCATCCAACTCGGCTGCTAATGTTTTTAGCTCTGCTCGCATGCGGTGACGCAGCTTGGCATCCAGATGGCCGATGGGTTCATCCAAGAGGTATATGCTGGCCGGGCGAACGATGGCCCGGCCAAGAGCGACCCTTTGACGTTGTCCGCCGGAAAGATTACCAGGACGTCGATCCAGGACGTGGGTAATGCCCAGGACCTCGCTGATTTTCATTACTTTTTTTTGGATATCGTCACGTTTCAGGCGCGCGGCTCTGAGGGGAAACGCTAGGTTTTCGAAGACACTGAGGTGGGAATAAAGAGCGTAATTCTCAAAGGCCATTGCCGCGTCGCGTCTTTCCGGGGGCAAATGGGCTATGGATTGCCCATCTCGCCTCACATCACCCTTTGTCGGCCGGGTAATCCCTGCAAAAAGGTTTAAAATAGTGCTCTTTCCAGCTCCAGCCGGACCGTAGATCACGCAAAATTCCTGGTCGGCGATTTCGAGGTTGATTTTGCGCAAAGCAACTGTCTTTAGACCGTACCTTTTATGGACGTTGACCAATGAATACATCACCCTTCCTCCGCTAAAATGGCAGCCACCTCTGCATCAGCCTCTTTTTTAAGTGCAATGAACTTCCGTCTTCTCCACATAAAGAAAAAGGCTGACAAAGCCACTGCAAATACGTTCATGCAGACCACGGAAACGGATTGACTGGGAAAATACCTTTCTACCGCCATCAGCCAGAAAAAGATAACCCCGACATAAATCAGTATTGTCCTGAAACCGGTATCCCACCCTTGGGAAAAGCTCATACTTCTACCCCCTTACCGCACCAAAAGTTAACCCGCGGACCATATAGCGCTGCATCAAAAGCACGAACAGCAGCATGGGCGCCACGGCGATCGTAGCGGCGGCAGCCACAGGCCCCCAAAGAATTCCCTGCAAAGTGAAAAAGCTCTCAACTCCCACGGTAACAGTGGAAGCCAGCTTGCGCGTAAGAATGTATGCGAATAGAAATTCGTTCCAGCAAAAAATCAGCGTGAACACAGCAGTAACCGCGATGCCCGGAGCAGCCAAAGGAAAGGTAACTTTTTGCAACACCCGCAGGCGGCTCAAACCGTCCATTCTGGCCGAATGTTCCAATTCGCGTGGAATATCCTGAAAGAAGCTGACCAGCAACCAGATGGCAAAGGGTAGATTGAAGATAACGTAGGATATGATCAAGGCGCCATGTTGATCCAGACCGACGTGCAAGAGCTTCCCGATAGTGGTTTTTCCAAGATCCCTGAAAATAAGAAAATAAGGAAGGATTACTGCAATCGCAGGCATCATCTTGGTCGAAATGATAAAGAACAAAATATGTCCGTCACCTACGTTGAAGCGGGCAAAACTGTATGCCGCAAGAGAACCTACAAAAATTACGATTGCAGTTGATATGCTTGATATAATCAACGTGTTTTTTATATAGAATAAAAAATTCTTTTCAACCAGCGCGTGTCGATAGTTCTCCAATGTCGGATCAAAAAAGAACTGGGGGGGGGACACCATGATGGCGGCTTCCGGCTTGAAGCTGGTCAGCAGCAGCCAAAATATTGGAAAGAAAAAAAAGCCCACCACGAGTACAACCAGTCCATAGCGAAGCACTTCAAAAGGCCATGATGTGTCATGCTTGAGCATATTATGCCTCCGTTGCCCGAGATGTGAATTGTTTCAACAGGGGTGCCAGTGCGAACACTGCTGCCACCAGCATCACATACAGGAAAAAAACCGCCATCGTAGACGCATAGTCCATGCGGAATATTTTAAGACCCGTTCGATAGAGATAATAGGTCATGGTCTCGGTGGCGGTACCCGGCCCGCCACGCGTCAGCACGGCCACGGCATCATAAAGTCGAACACAATCGATGGTTCGCAAAACGAGCACGAGTAACAGCACCGGTTTCAACAAAGGGAAGGTCAATGTTTTCAGTATTCGCCAACGGGAGGCCCCGTCAAGTTCCGCGGCCTCAAAAGGCTCAAGTGGCAGAGATTGCAGACCGGCTAAGGTGATCAAAGCGACAAATGGCGTCCATTGCCAAATGTCAAAAATCGCGACTGACCACAGGGCAATGGTAAAGTCACCCAGCCAGTTGGGCTCAGGCAGACCTATTAGGCCAAGAAACCAATTGATCAGACCGAATTGCGTATCATACAAATACCGCCAGAAAAGGCCTGTGACCGCAGCGGCTGTCGCCAGTGGCAGAATGATCAGCGACCGTACGATGGTTTTGCCCAAGCCGATACTATGCACCAAAAAAGCGATTCCGATACCCAAACTCATTTGCACGCCAACGGCCACTGTTGTGAATTTGAAAGTAATCCAACAGGTTTGCCAGAATGTCGGGTCGGCGAATACGGTTCGATAATTATCCAGTCCCAAATAATCCCCCAGACCACCGCGGGTTAGGTCCGCAAACCGGAAAGACACGTTCAGGGCATAGCCGAGAGGAAACAAGGCAAAGATCAATATCACGATCATGGCTGGCATGATGAGTAGAATCGAAAACCACAGGTCGGACATGCCCGCGCCTTGTTGCCTGACTTTTGGTTTGGACATTGTTTTAACCTGTATTTCTGATTCTGTTAGTGTTTGAGATGGTGGCATTTAGACTCTCCCAGTGGTGTCAGGAAAAACCTGGGTCAAAAGGCTGTGGCGACCCAGGTTTGTCGTTTATTATTTAGGTACAGGGCACGGTCCACCGCAGATTTTTTCAACTTCCTTCGCCAGTTGCGCTACGGCTTCTGCTGCAGTTATTTGACCGGCCGCTGCGGACTGCAATGGAATATGCATGGTATTGTAAATCTTGGCACCAAAGGGACATTTGAAGAGATTGGAATTAAATCCTTCCATACTTTTGAACACCTTGTTCAAGGTCGCATACTGACCAGTGGACTTGCGCTGCTCTGGCGTGTTGAACACCGGATCCGTCAACACACTCGTCAAAGTTGTCGCACCGCCCAATTTAGCAAATTGATGCTGAATTTCCGGACCACCGATATGGGCGACGAATTTCATCGCCATTTCCGGATTGTTCGAACTGGACGATACTGCCAACAAAAATCCACCGACGTAGGCCATCTTGCCGGGTGCTTCAAACGAGGACATTA
>JAAUYD010092308.1_pt1 | contig 13810 bp, 10 predicted proteins | sample 7278101 | NCBI WGS metagenome assembly JAAUYD01 (sample SAMN14350128, study PRJNA611818) | marine sediment metagenome | isolation source: surface marine sediment (0.6m) | place: French Polynesia: Moorea | collected 2018-08
ACGACATCCTCTTCGTCGCCGACGAGGTGATCACCGGCTTCGGGCGGCTCGGCGAGTGGTTCGCGAGCGGGCTGTGGGACCTCGAGCCCGACCTCCTCACCCTCGCGAAGGGCGTGACCAGTGGCTACGTGCCGATGGGTGCCACCCTGGTGAGCGACGAGATCGCCGAGAGCCTGCGCTCCGGGGGCCTCTTCTCCCACGGACACACCTACAGCGGCCACCCCACAGCCGCCGCAGCCGCGCTCGCGAACCTCGACGAGATCCAGGAGCGCGGCCTGCTCCCCCACGTGCGAGAGACCGCCGGCCCCCGCTTCCAGGCCGCCGTGGCGTCGCTCGCCGAGCACCCCCTCGTCGTCGAGACCCGCGGCGTCGGCCTGATCGGCGCCGTCGATCTCGTGCTCGAGGGCGAGCACCCGCCGCTCGGGCCCCTGCTCTCGGCCTGGATTCGCGAAGAGGGCGCGATGGTTCGCGGGATCCGCGACGGGCTCGCCTTCTCGCCGCCGCTTCCGATCGACGAGGCCGAGATCGACCACCTCTTCGGGTGCGTCCGCCGCGCCCTCGACCGCCTGCTCGCCAAGGGCATCCAGGAGAACGACACATGAGCGACTTCACCCTGACCATCGACGGTCGCGGCGAGAGCGCCGAGGCGGCCCTCTCCGTCGTGAACCCTGCGACGGGCAAGCCCTTCGCCAGCTGTCCCGATGCCAGTCGCTCCCAGCTCGACGCGGCCATGGCCGCGGCGGAGCGCGCCTTTCCCGGCTGGGCGGCCGACGAGTCCGCGCGCCGAAAGGCGCTCCTCGCCTGCGCCGAGCGGCTCAAGCAGGAGGCCCCGCGCATCGGACGGGTGCTGACCCAGGAGCAGGGCAAGCCCCTCGAGAACGCCGTCGCCGAGGTGATCGGCGCCTCGGTCTGGTTCCAGGCCACGGCCGCGCTGCCGCTCGAGCCCGAGGTGCTGCAGGACGACGAGAGCCAGCGCATCGAGCTCCTGCGCAAGCCGATCGGCGTGGTCGGGGCGATCACGCCCTGGAACTTCCCGATCATCCTGGCGGTGTGGAAGATCGCGCCCGCGCTCCTCGCCGGGAATACGCTCGTGCTGAAGCCCTCGCCCTATACGCCACTCTCGAGCCTCCTGGTGGGCGAGTGTCTGCGCTCTGTGCTGCCGGCCGGCGTCTTCAACGTCGTGAGCGGTGGCGACGATCTCGGCAAGTGGATGACCGAGCACCCGGCCGTGCGCAAGATCTCGTTCACCGGCTCGGTCGCGACCGGCAAGCGCATCGCCGCAGCGGCCGCGCCCGATCTCAAGCGCGTGACCCTCGAGCTCGGCGGCAACGATCCGGCCATCGTGCTGCCCGATGTCGACCCCAAGCAGGTGGCGGAGAAGCTCTTCTGGGGCGCGTTCGCCAACAGCGGCCAGATCTGCGTGGCCATCAAGCGGCTCTACGCCCACGAGTCGATCTGCACCGAGCTCTCGCAGGAGCTGGCCGCGCTCGCGTCGAGCGTGCCCGTGGGCGACGGCCTCGAGGAGGGCACCAAGCTCGGGCCGATCAACAACGCGCCGCAGTTCGAGCGGGTGCGCGAGCTGGTGGACGACGCGCGCGGTGCCGGCGGCAAGGTGCTGGCCGGCGGAGAGCCCCTGGATCGAGACGGCTACTTCTACGCTCCCACCGTGATGACGGACGTCGCCGAGGGCGTGCGCCTCGTCGACGAGGAGCAGTTCGGCCCGGCGCTGCCCGTGATGCCATTCCGCGACGTGGACGAGGCCCTCGAGCGTGCCAACGCCACCCACTTCGGGCTCGGCGGCTCGATCTGGACGTCGGATCTCGAGCGCGGCGCCGATCTCGCCCGCCGGCTCGACAGCGGCACGGGCTGGGTGAACCAGCACGCGAACCTGGTGCCCCACGCGCCCTTCGGTGGCTTCAAGTGGTCGGGGATCGGTGTCGAGAACGGCAAGTGGGGACTCGCGGCGTTCACCGAGCTGCAGGTGATCCAGGTGGCGCGCTCCTGATCCCGACGCCGGCGCCCGATCCGGGCGCCGGAAGGCGCAGCGCGAACGCAGGGAGGCGGCAGTGTGCGCGCAAGTCGCGCCACCGTTTCGCTCGCAGGGGGCACCCACCAGGACCGATCGCCACGTTCTGGAGGGTTCCCATGTCCCGACCCGATGCCGCCGCCGTCTCCGCTCCGCACGAGGAGCACGGATTCCCCCTCGAGTTCGAACGCCGCCTGGAAGCCCGCACGCGCTGCAGCCTGCCCGTGCAGGTCGAGCACGAGGGGCGCGCCATTCCGGCCACCATCGAGTGCTTCTCCCGCCGCGGCCTGCTGCTGCGGTCCCCCATCGAGGCCGCACCCGGCAGCCAGGTCGTGGTCCACGTGCCCGAGATGGACGTCTCCGTGCGCGGCCAGGTGCGCTCCCAGATGGGCGTGCCGCTCTCGCTGGACGGCCTGCAGTGGGGCGCGCTCGGGGTCGAGGTCTGCACCCTGCCCCACGATCTCGCGGCCCGGCTCGAGGGGCGACTGGGCTAGCGTCCCCTTCGAGGAGGGGACATGGCCGACGCTTCCGATCTCTTCGATCTCTCCGGGCGCGTCGCGCTCGTCACCGGCGGGAGCCGGGGCCTGGGTCGCGAGATGGTGCTCGCCTTCGCCCGCAAGGGCGCGGACGTCGTGATCGCGAGCCGCAAGCAGGGTGCCTGCGAGGCGCTGGCCAAGCAGGTCGAGTCGGAGACCGGCCGTCAGGCCCTCGCGGTGGCCGCACACGCCGGGCGCTGGGAGGACTGCGACGCCCTCGTCGAGGCCGCGTACGCGCGCTTCGGGCGCGTGGACGTCCTGGTCAACAACGCCGGGATGTCGCCGCTCTACCCCTCGCTCCCGGAGGTCACCGAGGAGCTCTACGACAAGGTGCTCTCGGTGAACCTGAAGGGGCCCTTCCGGCTGTCCTCGGTGATCGGCGCGCGCATGGCCGAGGGCGAAGGCGGCAGCATCATCAACGTGAGCAGCGTGGCGGCGGTCACGCCGAGCCCCGCCGAGATCCCCTACGGCGCGGCCAAGGCCGGCCTCAACAACCTGACCCTGGGCCTGGCCCGGGCCTTCGGTCCGCGCGTCCGCGTCAACTGCATCATGCCGGGGCCCTTCCTGACGGACATCAGCAAGGCGTGGGATCTCGAGGCCTTCCAGGCCAACGCGAAGCGCACGATCCCGCTCGGTCGAGGTGGCGAGCCCGACGAGGTGGTGGGCGCCGCCCTCTACTTCGCGAGCGACGCCTCCCGATACACCACCGGTGCGATCCTCAAGATCGACGGCGGCGCCGTCTACCCGGCGGCCTAGGAGCGGGGACGGCTAGAAGGGCGCCGACAGGAAGTCGGGCTTCTCCTCGAAGCGCGAGCTGACCGAGACGTCGAGCTTGTCGCGGGTGCCCACCAGCAGCAGGTAGTAGGGCGTCGCCATCTCGAAGGGGTGGCAGGAGATCGAGATCGGGACGCCGTCCATCAGGGCGGGTGTGGAGCCGACGGGCAGGTTGCTGATCAGCACGTCCACCTGTCGCCGGAAGTACTCCATGGTCGGCTGGAAGGCCCACTCCGGGAGCTTCGAGAGCGCGTAGGACTGGGTCGCGACGGTGCCCCAGCGCAGCATCGGATGCTTCGACTGCTTCTCCAGCTGTCGCACGATGGAGGGGATCGGCCCGCGCCGGATCCGGGCGGTGATCACGCCGTAGCGGTTGCGCGCGTCGAGGAAGGGGAAGAACACGAGCAGCCCGGAGACCAGGTAGGGGAGGTCGGGGTGGCGCTCGAAGACCTGCTCCAGGATCGCCGCGGCCGAGACCAGGTTGAAGTTCGCGCCGAGCTCGTCCTTCAGCACCCGGATCGGCGCGGTCGGCCACTCGTGGATCAGCCGGGTCTCGCTCTCGTCGCAGCGGGCCCTCAGGTTGCCGCGGAAGGACATGCGCCGGAACGTGGCCGGCAGCCCGGCGAGCTCGGGCAGGAAGGCCGGCGGCGTCGGGAGGTCGTCGTAGGTGACCAACGGAGGGCTCGGATCGAAGGTCGGGCGCAGCGCCTCCCAGAGCCCCACACCGTCCGTCTGGGCGTGGTTCCAGACGACCCGGATGCGTCCGGGCTCGTCCAGGATGAGGCGTACGCCGCGGCGGTCGGGCAAGAGGGCGTCGAGGTCCGAGGAGCCGCTCAGGAAGAAGCCCGCGTCGTCGTCCCGGGCCTCCTCGAAGAACAGGCGGTGCGCGACGTCCGACTCGGCGATGTGGGCCTCGAGGCGGGAGCGGAAGGTCTGCTTGACGAAGGCGTCGTCGGCCTTGGCGAAGTGGAACGCCATGTCCATGTTGCAGGCGTCCCAGTCGTCCTTGCCGTAGAGCGCCATGAAGCGGTCTTCCTGACCGGTCAGGCGCCGGCGCAGGTAGTCCCGCGCGGCCAGTGAGCCCCCCAGTGTGGCCGCCGCCGCGGACAGCGCCGGGACCCAGCTCGGATCGTCCATTCCCACCCCTCGGAGAAGGTGCCTCCCAGTTCCTGGGAGGTCGCGCCTGGGAGATAGCGGTCCGACGGCCGGCGTGTCCAAGCCGTCGCCGGCAGGAGAGGCGCAGAACGCGGAGATGTCCCGGCTTCGTCAAGGAAACGCCGCGGCCAGACCCGGGGGGCGGGTGGCGCCTCCCGTTCCCCGGTATCGTCGCAGGCCGCGTCTCCGGCCCAACGCCACCTCCGGACAGGAGCTTCCATCGATGAGCGATCCCGGACCCGAGAGCCCGAGCGAGATCCCCGGCGAGATTCCGGGCGTCGACCTCGGGATCCTGTCGGCCTGGATGGACGAGCAGGGGCTGGCCGGCGGTGCCCTCGAGCGCGTCGAGCTCTTGAGCGGCGGCACCCAGAACATCCTGGTTCGCTTCGAACGCGGTGGGCGTGCCTACGTGCTGCGTCGGCCGCCCCTCCACAAGCGCAAGAACAGCGACGAGACCATGCGTCGGGAGGCGCGCGTGCTCGGCGCCCTGGCCGGCAGTGCGGTTCCGCACCCGGCCCTCATCGCGAGCTGTCCCGACGAGTCACGCATGGGCGCGGCCTTCTACCTGATGGAGCCGATCGAGGGATTCAACGCGGCGAGCGGGCTCCCGGAGCTCCACGCGGGCAGCCGGGAGATCCGCCATCGCATGGGCCTCTCGATGGTGGACGCCATCGCCGAGCTCTCGAAGCTCGACCCCATGGCCCGCGGGCTCGAGGGGTTCGGCCGGCCCGAAGGCTATCTCGAGCGGCAGGTTCCGCGCTGGCGTCGGCAGCTCGAGAGCTACGACGAGCTCGACGGCTACCCGGGCCCGGAGATTCCCGGAGTGGACGCGGTCGGCGAGTGGCTCGAGGCCCACCGCCCGGCGTCCTTCGTGCCCGGCATCCTGCACGGCGACTTCCACTTCGCCAACGTGCTGTTCGAGCTCGACGGCCCCGAGGTGGCGGCGATCGTCGACTGGGAGCTCTCGACCGTGGGCGACCCGCTCCTCGATCTCGGCTGGATGCTCGCGACCTGGCCCGACCCCGACGACCCGGGTGCATCGATCGGCGTGCCCCAGGACGGCCAGGCGACGCCCGAGGAGCTCGTGGCGCGCTACGCGGAGCGCTCGGGCCGTTCCGTCGACCACGTCGCGTGGTACGAGGTCCTGGCCTGCTACAAGCTCGGCATCATCCTCGAGGGCACCCACGCCCGGGCCTTCGCCGGCAAGGCGACGAAGGCCATGGGCGACCTGCTCCACGCCCAGACGCTCGGCCTCTTCGCGCGAGCGCGAAAGCGCATCGGGATCTCGTGAGCGTGTCCCAGCCGACTGCCGCGGGCCTGGCCGACGCGCTCACCCGCTTCACCGTCGCGCGCATCGAAGACCTGGTCGCGGCGCAGATGCCCGCCTTCCGCGTTCCGGCCGCGCTCGCCGGACATCGCGTCGGCCCCGACGTGCGGGCCGATCTCGTCTTCACCTTGGGGATGCTGCACGACCTCGGGGTCGAGCACGTGGCGGGCGTGCCGGTGCCCGACGCCATCCGCACCGTGCTGCGCCCCATCGACGGCCCCGGGACGCACACGTTCTTCTCCTACCGCGTGGCCGAGACCCTCGCGCGCTTCGGCGCCTTCGAAGGCAACCCGCTCCTCGAGGGCCTGGCCGAGAGCGAGCGCCTCGCCGTGGATCAGGCCACGGACTCCGGCAACTGGCTCGTCATCCTCGACAAGGGGCTCCTGCCGCGGAACTACAACGCGGTGCTCGCGCGCTGCCTGTGGGGCCGGCGGCGCCTCGGGCTCGAGATCGACGAGGCGCGCCTCGACGCCCTGCTCGAGGGCACCCGGGCGATCCTCGGCGAGAATCCGCTCGGCGCGCTCGACGACTCCAACACGCGCATCGCGCGCTACGACATCTACACCGCCGACTTCGCCCTGTTCACCGAGCCCCTGGCCGAGGCGTTGGGCCCCGTCTGGGCGCGGGGTCTCGAGTCGGCGCTCTCCCTCGTGCGGCGCACCCTGGCTCCGAACGGCGCGGCGATTCCCTGGGGCCGCTCGACCGGCGTGCTCGCGACCTGCCTCACCCTCGAGCTGGCCGGGCTCGCCGTCGCCCGGGCTGCGACGGGGGCAGGCGAGTCGACCGACTCCGCGGACTGGCTGGCTCGCGCGAAGCTCGCCTACGACGATCTCGAGGGCTGGTTCGAGGGCGGCATCATCCAGGCCCACGCCCATCGTTCGCCCTACGCCTACCGGGGGCCGAAGCGCCGCCTGCAGATGACCCTCGACGTGCTCGGGAAGCTGACGGACGCGGCGCTCCATCTGCGTCACGACGCATCCGGCGACGAGGCGAGCCCGCGCTCGATGATCTTTCCCCCCCGCGACGAGCTCGTGCCCCTCGGCGAGCGTGACGGCGCCCACCTCTGGGTGCACCGATCGGATCAGCTCGCCTTCCTGCTCCCGCTGGTGGGTGCCACGGTGACCGACTACCTGCCGGCGCCCCGGGCACCCGGCCTCTTCGAGGTGCCCGTGGACTCGGCGCTCGCGAGCTTCGTCCCGGTGGCCTGGCGCGGCGAGAAGCCCTTCACCAGCGGCATGCCGCCGAGCTCCCTCGAGCACGGCGAGGCGCGTCTCGAGGCGGCCTGGGATCGCTTCGTGCCGGCCGGTCTCTTCGAGTGGCCCGAGGACGCGGAGGTGCTCGAGGGCCGCCGCCGGGTCCGCTTCCGCGTCACGGGTCGCCGGCTCGAGGCGGAGGAGGAGCTCGAGTTCCCCGAGGACGCGCTGCCCGATGCCGTGACCCTGCAGATCCCCGAGGCCAAGGGGCGCCCGCTCGCGGTCGCGTTCGAGGCGGAGGCCGAGCACGCGACCAGCTGCGTGCCCACCGAAGGCCTCGCAGAGAACCGGAGCTTCTGGTCGGAGCTTCCTCGGGTCCACCAGCTCGACCTCGCGCCCGCCCCCCGCCTGCGCTTTCGCTGGAGCGTCTCGCCCAAGCTGCGCGTCGCGACCACGGCCCACGGCGAGCCCTACAACCGGAGTCTCTACGACGCCATCGGCGACCGGGTGGAGGAGTCGGCCTTTCCCTTCGTCCATGGGCGCGATCTCGAGAAGCTCCCGGAGCGCCTGCGGGACGTGGACATCGTGCACGTGCACTGGCCCGAGTGGACGGCGCCGATGCGGCCCGCCCTCCACCGCGAGCTCCTGGATCGGATCCACGACGCCGGGGTCGCCGTCCTGTGGACCCAGCACAACGCGACGCCCCACCGCCACGAGGAGCACAGCCAGGAGATCTACGAGATCTGGACGGCTGAGGTGGACGGCATCATCCACCACAGCGAGTGGGGGCGGGCGGAGATGCACCGGCGCTACCGCTACCGCGGCGACGTGGTCGAGCGCGTGATCCCCCACGGCCACTGGGGACGCCTCGCGGACGAGACGCGTGCGACCTCCCGCGAGGAGGCCGAGGCGGCGCTCGGCCTGGCACCCTGCGAGCTGCGCATCGGCGTGGTCGGTGCGCCGCGACCGGGAAAGGAGACCCAGCAGCTGATGGAGGCGTTCGCGGCCTGCGATCGACCCGACATGCAGCTCCTCGTGACGTGTCTGGCACCGGACGATCGCGTGCCCGACGACCCGCGGATCCACGCCTTCGCCTACGAGCACGTCGCGCGCAGCCTGTTCAACCAGCGCATGGCGGCGATGGATCTCCTCGCGATTCCGATCCGGGAAGGCCACCAGCTCACCACCGGGGTCGTGGCGGACGCCCTGGCCACCGGGCTTCCTGCCCTGATCTCCGAGTGGCCCTTCCTGCGCGAGGTGATGGGGGACGCCGGCATCGTGTATCGCGACGGCGAGCTCGAGAGCCTCCTGCAGGGCCTCGACCGCGAGACCGTGGAGCGGGCCGCGGCGGCCTGCCGGGAGCGACGGCCGCGCTACGCGTGGTCTGCCCTGGCCGAGCCGACCCTCGAGCTGCTCGACGCCCTCGGCACCCGCAAGATCTAGCGGGTCAGCGCGGTGGCCGGCTCCTCGTCACGTAGGGCAGGGCCAAGAGCTCCTCGACGCGCGCTTCGAGGCGGGGCCACTCGAGCGGGACGAGACCGTAGAGCGCGAGGTGCTCCCACATCGCGGTGAGATGGAACCCCGCGTACGTGGGCTCGCCTTCGAAGAGCGCGCGGCCTTCGTCGAGCCAGTCGAGACCCCGGCGGATGGTGATCCGCTTCTTGCGAAACCGCTCGAGCCGATCGACGTCGATCCCGCTGCGTTTGGCCAGGAGGATCTCCACCTCCGCGGCCATGACGCCGTTCATCACGGCACGTGCGTTGAGGAGCCGCGCGTCGGTCGTCTCGACCTGGAACTCGTCTCCTGGGTCGAGCTTCCGGACGAGGTAGCGGGCGATGTGATCGGAGTCGAAGACCACGGTGCCTTCGTCGCGCAGCGTCGGGACCTGCAGCAGGGGATGGTCGCCGAAGCCGCTCGCGTCGTCCTCTCCGACGTCGCCGGCGTCGATCAGCTCGACCGGCCGGTTCCAGGCGTCGAGCAGGATCCGGACCTTGCGGGAGAAGTGCGACCGCGGCGTGTAGTAGAGCTGCATGCCCGAACGGATAGCAGCCGACGCGAGGCTCCCCTTCTGCGAATTCCGGCTACGAGCGATCGTCGATGCCCGGTCCCGGCGCGTTGCCGAAGTCCGGGCGCAGGAAGCCGAAGAAGTCGTTCGGTGCGACGCTGCCGTCGCCGTCGAAGTCGGCGGGGGCGCAGGCCGGCACGAGCGCCGTCAGGGCTCCCAGGCAGGGGCGGAAGGTCGAGAAGAAGTCGCTCGGGCCGACGAGCCCGTCGTCGTCGAGATCCCGATCGCAGGCGTCCCCGTACTGCTGGATCCCGGGCAGCGAGCTGTCGTCGTCGAAGCCTGCGTCGACGTCCTCCTGTCCGGGGTTGGCGACGTCCCGGCAGTTGTCGTCCGAGTCGGGGAAGCGGTCGTCGTCGCCGTCGAGGCCGGCGAGCAGGGGGTCGGTGGGGCCCGGGGCCGGCGGGGCCAAGGACAGCCCGAGGATCGACTCGTTGCCGGCACCGATGGCGAGGATGCGGATGGCCTCGGCGAGCCAGTCGCCCAGCAGGTCCGGATCGTCGACGTCGCCGAGGGGCGGCGCGGACAGGATCTCTCCGATCGTGAGCCCGTCGCCGTTGGCATCGAGCAGGCGCGTCACCTCGGCCGTGCCCGGGAGGTCGCCCATCCGGAGCGCCTCCTCGACGGCGATCGGATCGAGCGCGATGGCCGCCCGCAGGGTCGCGAAGCCGCTCGCGACCAGCTCGACCAGGGCAGCGGCCAGGGCGCCGTCCGCGCCGGGGGCGGGCAGCGACTCGGAGACGCCGGGGCCGAGGATCTGGATCTCGTTGCCCGTCAGCCCCGGGGCGACGGGCTCGGCCCGGGCCGTGCAGCCGTCGACGAGGCTGAACTCGTGCCCCGCGAGCGTGCCGCGGGCCAGCGCGGGATCGAGGTCGCAGTCGACGTCGGGCAGCGCACAGAACGCGAGCAGGTCCGCCAGCGAGGTCGGTTCGGCTCCGTCCCGGCTCTTCTTCTCCTCGGCCGCGTCCACGATCGCCTGCAGGGTGTCGCTCGCGATCTGCGCGTTGAAGCGGGTGCGCTCGTCGCCGGCCCTCGGCAGGAGCAGGGCGACGAGCACGGCGATGATCGCGATCACCACCAGCAGCTCGACCAACGTGAAGCCGCTTCGGGTTCGGGGGGTGGACTCGTCGCTCATCTCGATCCTCCGCTCAGCATGGGCCGCGCCGCCGCGTCCCCGTCGCCCTGGGGCGTTCGAGGAGGCGGAACGATGTTCGCCCGTTCCGCGGGCCGCGGCTCGGCAGCGCCTCTCCCCGAGGGGGTTCCCGCTGCGCTACTCCCGCCGTCTCCTCCGCGGTAGCATCCGAGCGATCAGCCTGGCCCCGTCATGGAGGAATGACCGGATGCGCCTGCGCGATCTCCTTGCTCCTGCTGTCCTGCTCCTGCTGCTGCTCCCGGTCGGGCCCGCCATGGCCCAGACGGGTGAGATCTGTCCAGACGTCTGTCGCGACGAGGTCGACTGCCCGGCGGAGCAGATCTGCTTCCCGCCGACGAGCACCTGCCAGCCGCCCTGCCAGATCCAGTGCCTCGTCGCCGATCCGGTCTGCGGCGACGACGGCGTCACCTACTTCTGCGGGGAGCCCGACGCCCACTGCAACGGTGCCGAGGTCGTGTCCGAGGGGCCGTGCGACGAGCTCTGCGTCTGCCCGCAGATCTACGCGCCCGTCTGCGGCGACGACGACAACACCTACGCCAACGCGTGTCTGGCGCGCTGCGCCGGCGTCGAGGTGGTTCACGACGGCGACTGTGGCGAGCCTCCGTGCCAGGGCGCCTCGGACTGCCCCGACGGCGAGATCTGCTTCCCGCCGACGGGGAGCTGCCGCGAGCCCTGCACCGTCAACTGCTTCGCTCCGGACCCCGTGTGCGGCGACGACGGCCAGACCTACGCGTGCGGCGAGATCGACGCGAACTGCAACGGTGCCGAGGTCGTCTCCGATGGGCCCTGCGACGGCCTGTGCGTGTGCCCCCACGTCTTCGCACCCGTCTGCGGCGCCGACGGCCAGACCTACGCCAACTCGTGCCTCGCAGACTGCGCGGGCACGACGGTCGCCTCCGAGGGCCCCTGCCCGCCGGGAGGCTGCCAGGACAACGGGGATTGCCCGCAGGGCGAGATCTGCTTCCCGCCGACCCTGCAGTGTCAGCCTCCTTGCGACGTGGCCTGCTTCACCCCCGACCCCGTGTGCGGTGCCGACGGCCAGACCTACTTCTGCGGCGAGGTCGAGGCCCACTGCAACGGCACCACCGTCGTCGCCCAGGGACCCTGTGACGGTTGTACCGACGACGCCGACTGCGCTCCCGGTGAGTCGTGCGGCGGCAACGGCCAGTGCGGCCCCTGCGTATGCCCCCTGGTGATCGATCCGGTCTGCGGAATCGACGGGGAGACCTACCTGAACGCCTGTCGCGCCGACTGCGCACGGGTGGAGGTGGCCTTCCCTGCCCCCTGTCAGCGCGGCTGTCGGAGCGATCTCGATTGCGCTCCCCAGACGATCTGCGAGAACGACCAGTGCGAGGAGTGCGATTGCCCCCAGGTGTCCGAGCCGGTCTGCGGCGTGGACGGGGTCACCTACGACAACGCCTGCGAGGCGCGCTGTGCCCAGGTGGAGGTCCGCCGGCCGGGGGCCTGCGAGATCTGCGACGTCGACGACGACTGCGAGCTGAACGACGTCTGCATCGACCAGCGCTGCCAGGACTGCGTCTGCCCGGCGGTCTTCGATCCGGTCTGCGGCGTCGACGGACGGACCTACGGCAACGCCTGTGAGGCCCGCTGTGCCCACGTCGAGGTCGCCTCCGAGGGGCCCTGCACCTGCAGCGGAGACGACGATTGCCCGACGGGCCAGGTGTGCACCGACGAGGTCTGCGAGGCCTGCGTCTGTCCCGACGTCTTCGATCCGGTCTGCGGCGTCGACGGCATGACCTACGGCAACGCCTGTGAGGCGCGCTGCGCCCACGTGGCCATCCGACACGACGGGGAGTGCGGGTCGCCTTGCGACGAAGATTCCGACTGTCCGGTCCAGCAGGTCTGCCGCGCAGGCGAGTGCACTCCCTGCGCCTGCCCCGAGATCTTCGATCCGGTCTGCGGCGTAGACGGCGTCACCTACCCGAACGCCTGCGAGGCACGCTGCGCACAGGTCGAGATCGCCTACGAGGGCGAATGCGTCCCGCCGATCTGCTTCGAGGACGTCGACCAGGATGGTGTCCCCGACGCGCGCGACAACTGCGTGGAGGTCCCCAACCCGGGCCAGGAGGACTTCGACTTCCCGGCCGACGACGACTCCTCGCTGCCCGGCATCCAGCACTACGGAGATGCGTGCGACAAGGACTTCGACGACGACGGATTCGTCGGACCGTCGGACTTCTTCTCGCGCTTCCGACCCTGCCTGGGTCAGGATCTCTCGCTGCGGCCGGAGTGCGCCGAGGCGGATTGCAACGGCGACGGGTTCGTCGCGCCGAACGACTTCTTCGGGTTCTTCCGCCCCGCACTCGGGACGGCTCCGGGCCCGGGGGTCACGGAGTAGCTCCGGGCCCGGGGGTCACGGGCCCCCGGGCCACGGCCCCTATAGCAGCTCCTCGGCCAGCAGCTCGAGGGCCTCGGGCTGGGGCGTGCCCACGTTCATGGTGTGCACCCAGCCCTTCTTGTTGGCGTCCCGCCAGGCGCCGAGGCGGTCCTTGATGCGGTCACGCGGGCCGACCAGGTGGACCGCGTCCACGAGCTCGTCGGGCACGGCGGCCATGGCCTCGGTCTTCTTGCCGTCGAGGAAGAGGTCCTGGATCTTGACCGCGGCCTCCTCGTAGCCGAGTCGCTTGGCCAGGTCGTTGTAGAAGTTCTTGTTGCGCGCTCCCATGCCGCCGATGTAGAGCGCCATGTTCGCCTTGACCGGCATGCGCGCCTTCTCGACGTCGTCGCTGATGATCACCGTCACGCCGGGGAGCACCGCGAAGTCGGCCAGGGACTTGTTCCCATCCGCCTTCGCGAAGCCCTCCTCGAGGAAGGGCAGGTACGAGGTGTCGAACTTCTCCGGGTCCATCATCATCGGAAACACGCCGTCGGCGACCTCGGCGGCGCAGCGCAGGCCGTTCGGGCTGATGGACGCCGTGTAGATCGGGATGTTCGGGTCGCCGTGCAGGATGCTCTTGAGCGGCTTGCCCAGACCCGTGGTGGTGTCGGGAATCTTGTAGTGCTCGCCCTCGAAGGTGAGCTTCTCCTCGCGCGCCAGGATCTTGCGGATGATCTGGATGTACTCCCGGGTGCGCGTGAGCGGCTTGCCGTAGGGCACGCCGTGCCAGCCCTCGACCACCTGGGGGCCCGAGGGCCCGAGGCCCAGGATGAAGCGCCCGCCCGAGAGGTGGTCCAGGGTCATCGCCGTCATGGCGGCCATGGCCGGCGTGCGCGCCGGCATCTGCATGATGCTGGTACCCGCCTTCATCTTGGTGGTGTGGGCCAGCACCCAGGTGGCGGTGGTCACGGCGTCGTTGCCGTAGGCCTCGGCGGTCCAGGCCGAGTCGAAGCCCAGGGACTCCGCCTTCTGGATCAGTTCGATGTTGACGTTGGCCTTCGGACCGAATCCGATGGCGCCGATTCCGAGCTTCATGATCTCTCCTCCGCTCCTCAGGTCTGGAGCGACTTCCTTGCGTTCTCGGCGAACTTCTTCGCCGCGTCGTCGTCCTTCACCAGGCTCCCCACCTTGAAGGGGACCTCGCAGCCGCGCCGGCAGGCGGGGCGCTCCTTCATCGCGTCGAGCC
>JAAUYD010102853.1_pt1 | contig 13805 bp, 13 predicted proteins | sample 7278101 | NCBI WGS metagenome assembly JAAUYD01 (sample SAMN14350128, study PRJNA611818) | marine sediment metagenome | isolation source: surface marine sediment (0.6m) | place: French Polynesia: Moorea | collected 2018-08
CGCGCCTGCTCGACCAGCACGCGAGCACCGACGACGGCAACGTCGCCTCCTTCACCTTTCTCAACATCGACGCGCCCATGCGCAAGCAGCTCCGCGAGATCATGAAGACCCAGGCGGCGCACGGCAGGATGCTCGAGCCCGGTGGTCGCGGAGCTGCTTGCGCATGGGCGCGTCGATGTTGAGAAAGGTGAAGGAGGCGACGTTGCCGTCGTCGGTGCTCGCGTGCTGGTCGAGCAGGCGCGCGCGCAGCTCGAGCTTGCGGCCGGCGGTCCATGCGGCGGGCAGTCGGATGGTCACCTCTTCGGGCGTGAGCAGCTGATCGAGGAGCAGACCGCAGCCGCGCTCCGAGAGCTGCAGCATCATCGCACGCCGGCTCCAGAAGCCCGCCTTCACCTTGACCTCACCGCCGATCATGGCGCGCAGACCGCGCCGCCGTTCGGGACCGCGATAGAGCGAGTGCTCGATCAGCGCCCGCATCGCATCGGAGTCGACGGGCAGCTCGACCACGAACTCGCAGGGGTGCCGCTCGAGCTCCTTGCGCAGGGTGCGCGAGAGACCCTCGCCGACGACGATGTGGGTGGCGGCACCGACCTTTCCGCGCAGGCCGGTATCGGCCAGCGCGGCCCGGGGCGTCGAGATCAGCAGATCGGCGAGCCCGTCTTCCTCGGGCACCCCGTCGCACCAGGCGATGCCGAGCTCGTTGAGCAGCACCCGCGCCGAGACCAGCTCGCCCCCCGAGTCGATGACGCAGACACGGGGCTCGACCAGGGGCATGGCTTCGGCCATCTCGGATCTCCAACGGGCGACGGGAGCCCGCAAGGGCCCCGAAATAAAGGCACGCTGGATGCATCGGCTTTCGCCAGATGCGCCTGTAGAGTCAAAATCAAGAGATCCCCACCCATTCGAGGGGCGGGGGAAGGTGCAGCAGGGGAGGCGCAGATCGCTGGAGAAGAGCCGAGGTCGGGGCCGTCACGACTCAGGGAAACACCCGATGAACAGGCCGCCCAGCGATCTCGAGGCCGCAAGAGCGCCGGAACGTCGGATGGGTCGGTACTGACACATGACCGGTCAGGACCCGCCGCGCGGCTCGATGCCGCCGGCCCGTCAGCGCTCAGCCGGCTCGGCGGTCTCGTCGGGCACCGTCCGGACCACCATCGCCCTACCCTGGCCCCGAAAGACCTCGACGCCCCGCTGATTTCGCAACGAGAAGCGCGTCGTCACGATGCCGCGATCGGGCTTGCTGCGGCTCGGGCGCTTGTCGACGACCTCCGACTCGAGCACCAGCTCGTCGCCCGGGTAGACCGGGCTCGTCATCATGCAGTCCTCGAAGCCGAGACCGGCGACGACGTCGAGCCTCGCCGGCTGATCCATCGTCAGCTTCCCCATGATCGCGAAGACGTGCGAGAAGCAGGCCGAGATGCGGCCGAAGAGCGTCTTCGCCGCCGCCGCGTCGTCGAGGTGCCAGGGCTGGGGATCCCACTTGCGCGCGTACTCGATCACCTCGTCCCGGGGCACGACGTAGCCCGCGCTGCGCGTCGGCACGCCGAGCTCGACCTCTTCGTAACGGATGAGCTTCACGTTCAGCCGGCGTCGCCACCGAGCGCCTGCGCGACCCGCTCGAGCCGCGCGCGCGCGTCGCGGCCGACGTCGGCGACGAGGGGATCGTCACCGAAGCCGCCGGCCTTCATCATCTGCTCGGGGTCGGCGATGCGCACGAGGCTGCCCCCGCCCTCTCTCTCCTCGACGGTCACGTTGCAGGGCAGCATCAGCCCCGCCTCGGGCCGCTCCTGCAGCGCGCGCGAGGCGAGCTGGGGGTTGCAGGCGCCGAGGATCGCGTACGGGCGAAAGTCGAGATCGATCTTCTTCTTGAACGTCTCGCGCACGTCGATGTGCGTCAACACACCGAAGCCCTCGTCGGCGAGCGCCGCCCGCACCCGCTCGAGCGCCTCGTCGTACGACTCGCTCATCTCGATCTCGAAACCGATCGACTCGGCCATGTTCTCCCTCCGAAAGGCGGAGCGCGGGCTCAGCGATGGCGCTCGAGCCACGCAGCCTCTTCGCCGGGCTCGGGCAGCAGCTCGCCGCCCTCCATGTTCCATCTGCTCGGGACGTCGGCCGTGATGACACCCACCTCGGCCTCGCCGCAGCCGAGCGTCTCGGCGAGCGCCCGCGTGAGATCGGTGACGATCTCGGCCTTCTGCTCGTCGGTGCGTCCCCAGCGGATCGAGCCGAGCATGAACGCGGCCTTGCCCGGTGGCATGTCGCTCTCGGGGCGCTCCTGGAAGAACGCGTGTACGAACGACGGCGGCGCCCCCGTGACACCGCAGTGCACGCGCACGACCTCCTTCGCGATGTGGGCGCGCTGATCTTCGGTGCTGAGGCCTTCCCGGATACTGCATCGGTAGAGGGGCATCGACAGTCCTCCTTCTTATAGCTGGATCCATTCCGTCGCGGTCGCGGCGCCGGCTACAGCGGCAGCGGCCCGTCCCACGCGGTGACGACGATCTCGTTGATGTGGCAGCCCGTGCGCTCCGCCCAGAGATCACAGACGCTTCGCAGGAACGACTCGCGCTCGTCGTCGGGCAGCCCTGCGGGCACGCTGCGGATGATGAGCGACGACGTGCTCGGCTCGCCTGCGGTCCAGGCCCAGCCCTTCTTCATGACCACCCAGTCGACCTCGGTCGCCGACGGATCATCCCCGAAGCGCTCTTCGCCGAGCGCGCGCAGCGCCGCCTCGAGCCCGGCCTTCTCGCGCTCGGCCGCCTGCCCCTCCTGGATGATGCACGTGTACTTCTTCGCCATGGCTTCCTCGTCGCGGCCCCGGCCGCAAGCTCGACACTACCGCGTTTCGGGGGCGACCTCAGCTGCCTCGACTTCGCGGTGCGGCAGCACGTTCGAGAAGGTCTGCCCGTAGATCTCCCACACGGTGATGAAGAGGGCCGCGATGATCGGGCCGACCACGATCCCGAGGGCGCCGAAGAGCACGAGCCCGCCGAGCGTCGAGAGCAGGATCATCAGGTCGGGCATCTTCGCGTCCCGCCCCACCAGCACGGGACGCAGCACGTTGTCGGCGGTGCCGACGACGGCCATGCACCAGGCCGTGAGCCCCACGGCCGCGAAGAAGTGATCGATGGCGACGAGATAGATCACGGCGGGCACCCACACGATCGCCGTGCCCAGGCCGGGGATGATCGAGAGGATCGCCATCAACGTGCTCCAGAAGGCGACGCCCTCGATGCCGACCACCCAGAAGGCCGCGCCCGCGAGCGCGCCCTGCACGATGCCGATCACCAGGGTGCCCTTGAGCGTCGCGCGCGTCACCGACACGAAGCGCTCGACGAGCATATCCTCCTCGTCGTTGCCGAGCGGTACGTAGTAGAGGATCCGCTCCATCACCTGCTTGCCGTCCTTCAAGAAGAAGAACATCGCGTAGAGCATGATGAAGAGCGTGATGAAGAAGCTCGCCGTGCCCTTGGCCGCAGCGGTCAGCATCGAGACGACGAGGGCGCCGATGCGGCCGGCCCACTCGCCGATCTTGGTGGCGATCTGACCCTGATAGGGCGCGATCTCCTTCTCGAGCCACTCGGGCAGCGGCAGGCTGTCGAGCAGCTCGTTGCGGTCGTGGGGGGCAGCCAGGTTCTCGTTCACCCACGGACCGACCGACTGGCTCACCTGGAGCGCCTCGGTGGTCACGATGCTGAAGAAGAACGTGACCGGGGCGATGATCACGAAGAGCACGAGCAGGATCGTGACGATCGAGGCGGCGCTCTCCCGGCCGCGCAGCAGCTGCACCAGCCACTTGTAGACCGGCTGGCAGAGCCCCGACGCCAGGGCCGCCATCAGAATCGCCATCAGGAAGCTCTGAATCGTGACGAGGAACGCCGCGCTGATCACCAGCACCAGCGCGACGAGAAAGCCCTTGCGAAAGAGATCTCCCTCGGGCCGATCGGCTGCGACCTCGGTCATGCCTCACTCCTTCTCGGGATGCGCCAGCGTCTTCTCGAAGCCGACCGGCAGGTGCTGCCAGGGGTAGCCCGCCTCGGCACGCGCGCGGGCGAACTCGTAGAGCGCCTTCATGTAGCCGGTATCGAAGTCTTCGGGGTGCGGCTCGTCGAAGCTGGCGGGGATGTAGGCGAGGTTGAACGCCATGTCGTAGCGCTGGGCGACGGTGTAGATGCGATAGATGTCGCCGATGCCGCCCGCGGTGAAGAGCATCGAGTTCGATAGGAAGAAGATCGGGAGCGTGCTGCGCGCGACCTCGGAGCCCTTCTGCTTGAACTGCGCGTTGCGAATCAGATAGACCCGACGCTCGCGCTCGGCGATCAGCTGGCGCTCCTCCAACGCCGTCGTGAACGAAGGCGGAAAGAGGAAGCTCTGCGCGGCGACACCGCCGTCGACGTGCAGCTCCTGATGGGGCTCGCCGTCGAGCTCGACGTCGAAGAGCACGGGCGGGAAGAGCCCCGGCAACGACGCCGAGGCCAGCAGCACCTTGCGAAAGAGCTCGAGCGCCTCGGGCGAGCCGACCTTCGCGATCTCCCCCATGTTCCAGATGACGGGGCGCCGCGCGTCGAGGTCGGCCGTCACGACCATCAGCCAGCGCCCGCGCTCGTACTGAACGGCGATCTGCTCGAGGAGCTCGGCCGTCACGTGCTGCGCGATCAGCGCCTGGAGCGGCGCGCTGTCGGCCATGGCGTCGTTTCGCAGGATCGCCCACGTCGACCGCTTCTCGTAGATCTGCTCGGGGCCGATGCCGGTGTAGACCGCTTCGAGCACCGGGTCGTAGTCGGGGCCGAGATAGGCGAAGGGCGCGATCAGCGAGCCGGTGCTCACGCCCGTCACGACGTCGAACTCGGGGCGCGTGCCCGACGCCGTCCAGCCGTTCAGCAGGCCGGCCGCGAAGGCGCCCTTGTCGCCGCCGCCCGAGATCGCGAGGAAGTGGCGCGGGGCGTCGTCGGCGAGCCCGCGCGCAGCGCGATCGGCGGCGCCCCGCTCGGTGGAGGCGAGCGAGTCGGCGACCATGCGATCGACGTCCTCGCGCAGGAAGTAGCGGGCGCCGGGCATGCCGGGGATCGTCGCCTCGGCCGTCCGCTCGAGCGGCACGGCGGGCCCTCGGCTCGGCTTGGCGCAGCCGAGCGCGAGCTGGGCGACGATGAGCAGCAGGATCAGGAGCGAGGTCGTCACTGCCCCGCGGCGGAGCGTCGGCCGGGTCGTCACGCGTGCGATCCCCCTCTCGAAGCGGCGCCTCGAACGGTCACCGCGCGAGCCCCAGCGTAGCGCCGCACATCCGAGTCGGTCACGACCGGCTCAGCCCTGCGGACGGTTGTCCAACGGCCTCAAGGCGCGCTGCTCGGGGTTCAGCAGGCTCTCGTGCCCGCCGTGATACACGAGCGTCTCGACGACCTGGTGCGCGTTCGCCCGACTCACGTAGAGACGGCTGGTCAGCTGCAGGCCCACGCCCGACGATCGGGTCGGGTTCATCCGCCAGCGCCTGGGATGTACCGGCAGCATCCGCCAATGGAGCGCCTCGTACATGCGCGGCAGCGCGAGGTAGGCCTGCAGATCGAACCATCGGGTCAGGCGCGAGCGGCCATCGGGTGCGGTCACGCGATCGAAGTCGATCCAGCGGCCGTGGGGCTCGTCGTCCTCCATCGAGAGCAGGTAGAGGACGGCGAGATCGGGGTCGTCGATGCTCTCGACGATCGACCACATCTCGTCGTACCACCCCTCCGCCAGCTCGAGGTCGTCCTGCAGGCTCAGGTGGTAGGGCGGATCGAGCCAGCGCACGGCATCCATGAGCTGCTGGTGCAGCTCCCAGAAGTCGGGCTTGCCGAGGTGGCGCGTCGATTGGATGAGCACGCCGCGCTCGCCGAACTCGCGGGCGAGCGACTCGACGACCGCGCCGTAGTCGCACTCGCCGACGTCGCGCACGACCAGCAGGATCGGCTCCACGCCGGCCTTTCGAGCGCACTCGCCGAGCGACGCGACGAGTCGCGCACACGAATCGGGACGCTCGTGGGTGGTGATCGTCCAGAGAGGCGCACCGCGGCCGGCCAGGGCTTCGATCCGCTCTCGAACCGACCGGGTGTGACACGGGATCTCGAACGGGGCCTCGCTTCGCGCCACCGTGAGCAGGCGCGCGCTCCAGATCAGCGACTGCCAGCTGCGTGCGAATGAGCGGAGCGCCATCGATGCGGGGTCCCGGTACCTGGAGTGGAAGCCGGACGCGCGGCGACGCGTCGTCGACCTGCCCGGGCGGGCGAGGTGCTGGCGGAGAGGGTGGGATTCGAACCCACGAGGGCTTGCACCCTGGCGGTTTTCAAGACCGCTGCCTTCAACCGCTCGGCCACCTCTCCGGGCTGAGGCCGAGACTAGCGCCTCGGGGGAGGGCAAGCCGCCGCGCAAGACGCCTTGCACGACCGACGACCGTGCGCGATGCGCAGACTCGACGTGGCACGACGCCGCGCGAACCCGGGCACGTCGGGACCCATCGCCCCGTTGCCGGCGGCGAGGCGCCACAGGCGCGTGCGTAGGACGGCACACGGGTTGCACGCTCTCCTGTACGTGTATGCAGGTGTCCGGAACCCACCGGGCCGTGCGACGGCCCGCGTGCCGTACTGCGCGGGCCGAGGAGGGGTCGACATGACGCCTACCCGAATACGAGACCTCGGCAGCGATCTGCGGCGAATGCGCCGCCGGGTCGCCTCGACCTTCCAGTCCGAGCCCACGCGCGCCCCGGAGCGTCCACGCCAAAGGCCGCGCAAGCGAGACCCTGTGCCCGTCAGCCTCTCGATCGCGGACGTGATGGAGCGGAATCTCGCCACGGTCCTTCCGGGCAGCCCGCTGCGTTTCGCCGTACGGCTGATGATCGAGCACCGCATCAGCAGCGTTCCCGTCGTCGACGTCGAAGGCCGTATCGTCGGCGCGCTGAACGAGGGCGACCTGATGCAGGTCTTCCATCAGCCGGGCGTGCACTGCGTCGCCGACGTGATGACGCAGGAGCCGATCGTGCTGCCGATCGACGCGCCGTTCATCGACGTGATCGATCAGCTCATGTCGTCGAACTTCCGGCGCGTGCTGATCCACGAGCACGGCATGCTGGTCGGCGTCATCACGCGCTCACACGTGATGCCGGCGTTGCTCGCGGCGCTCGAGCACCGCGTGAGCGAAGACGCGTCGCACTAGCAGCTCACGGCGAACCGGTGCGGGGTGGCGACCTGCCCTACGGGTCGGAGTGATAGAGTGGGGCGCAGTCGCAGGCGCTCCCGCCGACCGGTCCCGATCCGGACGGATCGGCGGGCGGTGGGCCGGCAGGCGGTGGAGAGCCCCACGAATGAAGAAGGCATCGACGCTGCAACGCAGCATCGGTCCGGCTGCGTCACCCGCTCGCGTCGGCGCCTGGCTCTTCGTGGTCTTCGCTTTGCTCTACGCGCTCACCATGCATGGGCGCGCGTTCTCGGACAGCCGCTACCACTTCGAGCAGATCGAGACCTTCGTCGAGACCGGCCTCTTCGTGATGTGGCCCGCCGATCGCGGCGAGCTCCCCCGCCGCCTCGAGGCGTGGACGGGCCAGGGCGTCGATGGCCACTGGTACTCGCTGCTTCCGCCGGGCCAGGCGCTCAGCGCGACGCCGCTCGCGCTGATCGGGCGCACGGTCGACTGGCCCGAGCTGCGCACGGGTGCCCCCGGTGTGAAGAACGCGCCGATGATGTTCTGGGCGAGCCTGCTGATGCCGCTGGCCATGGCCGGGATGCTCGTCGCGGTCTTCCACGCGACGGTGTCGACGACCGGCCTCGTCTCGCGCGGCGTGCAGGCCGCGTGCGTGCTCGGGCTCGCGACGAACACCTGGTTCTACGCCACCACCTTCTGGACCCGGCCCCTCGCCGCGGCGTGCATGGTGGGCAGCGTCGCCCTGCTGCTCCACGCCCGGGAGCGCTCGCTGCACTGGGTGCTCGCGGGCGTGCTCCTCGGCTGGGCGCTCGTGGTGCGACCCGACATGGTCTTCGCGATGCCGTGGCTGGTCGGCCTGGGCGTCGCCCGGGGCTGGGGGCAATGGCGCCGGCTGGTCGCGTTCATCGCACCGATCGGCGTCGCCGTGGCCGGGCTCCTGCTCTGGAACGAGCATCGCTTCGGCGACTGGCTGAGCACGGGCTCTCCGCATCAGACGGGGAGCCACTACAAGCTGCGCTACCTGCGCTGGGAGCTGCCGCGCATCCTCTTCGGCGAGAACGGCGGGCTCTTCCGCTACGTGCCGGTGCTGGTGCTCACCGCGTTCGCGATCCCGGCGGCCTGGCGAAGGCAGCGGGCGCTGCTCGTCGCGTGCCTCGGTGCATCGGCGACGCTCGCCGTCTTCTATGCGGCCTATGTGTGGGGCCGCTCGGCGCCGCCCATCGCGTGGGGCGGGCGTCACGTCTATCCGATCGTGCCGCTGCTGCTGCTGCCCGCCTTCGTGGTGCGCGAGCACGCACCGCTGCGCGCGTGGTGGGCGTGGCTGCTCGTCGGCGCCTCGATCCCCTGGCAGCTGTACGGCGTGTGGCAGAAGGAGCCGACGGATGCGGTCTTCTGGTGGCTCGCGCAGCCTTCACACGGCATCGCCGCCGCGGTGCTCGCGGCGTGCCTCGCCTTCGCGCTCTACCGGATGATCGTGGCGCTCGATCTCGGGACGATCGGCGAGCGATCCGGTGAGCAGGGAGTAATAGAAGAAGGAGGTCCGGGCACACCCCGGGCCCCGTAGGGGGCTGTGTGATCCGCAAGGCGTCGCGCCGCCCCGGTCGCATGCCGGGTGTCCCAGACTGCCCCAGCTCGAGGGCGCCGAGCAGACCTCGCGCTGCCCTCGACGCTTCGTGCGACACGCCGGCACTCCGTTGCGCTCGAGCTGCGTACTCGTGATGCCATGCGACGTGAGCGCGCGGCCGACAGCGCCGACCTCATGACTTCGCGCGGATGAGTCGAGCGCCGATCTGATATGATCGGCCTTCGCTGCGCCACGGTGTCCAGCACACCGGGCCGTTCGCCAGACGGCACCACGGTGTCCACTCCGCCGGGCCGTCCCCCACACCGCGTCACGGTGTCGAGAACGCCGGGCCGCTCGTCCGCTGCGCAGAGGTTCCCGAAGATGGCATTGGTGAGGCGCGAGCACCGACGGCGCATCGCGCTCATGTCGCTGCTGATGCTCGTGCTGGCGTTCTCGTTCTGGAGCGGCTCGCGTTATCCCGTGCTGAACGAGAAGGCGATCATGGGTGGCGAGACCGCCGCCGAAGATCCGCTCACGTTCATGGCGTACATCCAGAACCAGCGCGGCGACCCGCTGCCGAAGCGCGTCGTCGTCTCGGCGATCAACTGGGGCATGGAGAATCGCAAGGGCATGACCTTCGGGTTCCTGCTCGGCGCCGGGTTCCTGACCATCTTCAGTCTCTTCGATCGACGCGGCACGCAGAACGCCTTCGTCAACTCGTTGATCGGCGTGGCGAGCGGGGCGCCACTCGGCGTATGCGTGAACTGCGCCGCTCCAATCGCACGGGGGCTCCACTCCTCGGGCGCCCGCATCGAGACGACGCTCTCGGCGATGTTCAGCTCGCCGACGCTCAACGTGATCGTCGTGACGATGGTCTTCGCGGTCTTCCCGACCTACCTCGTCGCCATCAAGCTGGGGCTCACGCTGTTCTTCCTCGTGCTCATCGTGCCGGTGCTCTCGCGGACGGTCTTCCGCGACGAACGCATCGAGACGTACGACGACGGATCGTGCCCGATCGAGGTGCCGGTGGTCGTCGGCCAGGAGTCGTGGCCCGAGGCGATCAAGGGCGTCGGCATCCAGTACCTGAAGAACCTCTGGTTCATCCTCAAGACGACGCTCCCGCTGATGGTGGCAGCGGGCTTCCTGGCCGCGCTGGTCGTGCACATCGTCCCGCTCGAGCAGGTCGCGAACCTGCCCGTGTCGGTGCCGGCGCTCATTGCCGTGGCGCTCTTCGGCGTGTTCCTGCCGCTGCCGATCGCCCTCGACATCGTCATCGCGTCGACCCTGCTCGCCGCCGGCGTGCCCATGATCTACGTCGGCACGCTGCTCTTCACGCTCGGCATCTACAGCGTGTACTCGTTCTCGATCGTCTGGACGACGATGTCGCCGCGCGTCGCCGGCACCCTCGCGGTCGTGCTGATGGCCCTCGGCATCGTCGGCGGCTTGATCGCCGACCAGGTCCACCAGCACGAGATGAACGTCATGCTCGAGACCCTGGACGAGTTCAATTGATCCATCGCATCTCGCTGCTCCTCGCCGTGCTCGTCCTCACGAGCACCCATGCCATGGCCCAGGTCGAGCCGCCTTCGAGCGAGGCGCTCGCCGCCCGCATCGCCGCCGCGTCGATCGACGCGCCGCACGTGTCGCTGCAGGGCCAACCCCACACGAAGCGATCGTCGGCGGGCGACACGCCGTACACGCAGAAGCAGGGCAACGTCGTCGGCGTCGATCACATCGATCACATGACGCCGAACCACTTCTTCCCGCCGTTCTGGAACGGCCGCGGCCTCGGGGCCGGCGACGTGAATCGCGATGGCTACCAGGATCTGCTCGTCGCCACCGAGTTCGGCCCGCGGCTCTACATCAATCAGCAGGGCCTGATCTTCACCGAGCAGAAGATCGAGTACCCCGGCAAGTCCGAGCACGGAGTGCACTCGGCGGCGCTCGTCGACGTCGACAACGACGGCTGGCTCGACGTCTTCTTCACCACCTACCGAAACGGCAACCACTACATCCGCAGTGACGAGGGCCGGTTCCCGGCCGAGAACCTCGTCGCGGTCGAGGGCAGCCCCCGCGTGCTCACGATGGCGCTGTCGTTCGGCGACATCGACGAAGATGGCGACCTCGACGCCGTGCTCGGCAACTGGTTCTTCGGCTACGCGAAGCAGGAGCCCGCGGTCGAGGCCACCAATCGGCTGCTCTTCTACGAAGACGGCCGATACCGGGTGCAGGATCTCGACGAGATCCCCGGCGACACGCTGAGCGTGCTGCTGACCGACCTGAACCTCGACGACCACCTCGACCTGATCATCGGCAACGACTTCAAGCCGCCGGACTACTTCTACCACGGCGACGGTGCGGGCGGCTTTCGCATGATCCGACGCGCCGACGGCATCGTGCCGGCGAGCACCGACACGACGATGAGCATCGACACGGGCGACTTCGACAACGATCTCCGCCCCGACATCTACATCGTGCAGATCGCGTCGGCCGGTACGGGCGAGGCCTCGCGGGTTAGGCGACGGCCCTTCCGCGAGTACTGCAGCGACCTCAACCGCGACGCCGATCGCCGGCGCTGCGAAGAGAGCGTCGCCCAGTCGTTCTACTTCGAGTACGGCTCCCAGCACCAGCCCAGCAACATCACGAAGTGCAAGCAGATCCCCGAGCAGAAGACCCGCAATCAGTGCGCCGCGCTGATGGTGCTGCTGACCGCGGTGCAGTCGAACGAGCCGTCGCTCTGCGACCGCATGCCGAAGGGCCAGGAGGAGACGGCGTTCATCTGCCGCAACTACTTCATGCCCGCGGTGCGCGGCAGCGACGAGCAGTACGCCGAGACCGTCGAGATCGTGATGAACCAGAACCTGCTGCTGCGGCTGAAGGCCGACGGCACCTACGAGGACAAGGCCGAGGACCTCGGCCTCTCGGTGACGGCCTGGGGCTGGAACGCGCGCTTCTTCGACTTCGACAACGACGAGTGGCAGGATCTCTACGTCGTGAACGGCACCTGGATGACCGATCGCGGCACGCCCCAGAAGTTCGCCTTTCGCAACGTCGAAGGGCGCAGCTTCGAGGACGTGACCGACGCCTCGGGCCTGCAGAACTATCAGCTGCAGAACAGCTACGTCACGATCGACGTCGAGAACGACGGCGATCTCGACCTCTTCGTCGAGACCGCCCACGGGCCGGTCTGGTTCTACCAGAACAACGAGATGGATCGTCACGCCGTCACGTTCGAGCTGCGGGACGGGCGTGCGAACCGCTACTGCATCGGCTGCAAGGTGCGCGTGCGCTACGGCGCCGAGGGCGCCAGCGAGCGGGCCCAGCTGCGCGAGGTCAAGGCCGGCGGCGGCTTCCTCTCGTTCGATCCCAGCGTCGTGCACTTCGGTCTCGGCGACCACGACGCCATCCGCGAGGTCGAGGTGACGTGGTCGACGGGCGAGAAGACCACGGTCACCGGGCCGCTCCCCGCCGATGCACGCTATACGATCACCCGCGGACCCGAGGCGGGCGCGCCCTAGCCGCGAGCGACGACGCTCCCCGACGCGAGCCAGGCAGGGAGGCGAGCGGGATGACGAGCGACGAGACACCCTCCTTCCCCGGCGCCGTCGGCGTCTCGCACCTGCGCGTCTACGACAGCGAGGCGCCCGACGGCCTGCGCGGGGGCACCCCCCACGTGCACTCGGTCTGCACCGAGGCGTATTACGTGATCGCGGGGCGGGGCGCCGTCCAGACCATCGACGGCCAGGGCTATCGCGAGACGCCGCTCGAGCCCGGTGTCTTCGCCTGGTTCACGCCCGGCACGATCCACCGGCTCATCAACGGCGACGGCGCGCTCGAGATCCTCGTGCTCATGGCGAACGCGGGCCTGCCCGAGGCCGGCGACATGATCATCACGTTCGCGCCCGAGGTGCTCGACGACGCCGACGCCTACGCGAAGGCGCACGCCCTGCCCGATGGCGAGCAGACGACGGGCGGCAGCGGCGACGCTGCGCGCGCGCGACGTGACGCGGGGGTGCGCGGTTTCGGCGCGCTGCGCGATGCCTGCCTGCGCGGCGACGACGCAGCGCTGGCGCGCTTCCACCAGCAGGCGGCGCGGCTGCTCGCGCCGCGCACCGTCGAGTGGAAGACGCTCCACGAGCGCGGCCCGCTGGCCGCGGCCCGAGAGACCGCGCGCCAGATCGAGGCGATCTCGCGCGGCGACGCCGCCCACCTCGGCGCGGCGACGCTGCACACGCTGCCGCCGCCCCCGGACGAGCGCCGCATGGGCTGCTGCGGGACACTCGGCGTCTACATCCATGACGCCGGTGCCGGCGCGAGCGACGGCGAGCGCTCGAAGGGATGAGCCCGGGGAGTCGGCGATGAGCGCGCTTCGATTCGCGGCGGTCGGCCTCGATCACCCGCACGTCTTCGGACAGGTGGCGGCGCTGCTCGCGGCCGGCTGCGAGCTGGTCGCGTATCACGCGAGCGAGCCCGCCCAGGCCGAGGGCTTCGCGCGCACCTTCGGCAGCGCCCGCCGGGCGAGCGACGAGCGCGAGATCCTCGAGGACGACTCGATCCAGGTCGTCACCTCGGCGGCGATCCCCGGCGACCGCGCGGCCCTCGCCGTGCGCGCCATGCAGCACGGCAAGGACGTGCTGATGGACAAGCCGGGCGCCACGACGCTGGAGCAGGTGGCCGAGCTGCGGCGCGTGCAGCGCGAGACCGGGCGCATCTTCAGCGTGTTCTTCTCGGAGCGCCACGAGAGCCGCGCGACCGTGAAGGCGTGCGAGCTCGTCCGCGGCGGTGCGATCGGCGACGTCGTGCAGGTGCTCGGGCTCGGGCCCCATCGCGCCAACCTGCCGATGCGGCCGCCCTGGTTCGTCGAGCGCGAGCGCTACGGCGGCATCCTCTGCGACATCGCCTCGCACCAGGTCGATCAGTTTCTCTGGCTCGCCCAGGCGAGCGACGCGGAGATCACGCACTCGCTCGTGGCGAACTACAAGCACCCCGAGCATCCCGGCCTCGAAGACTACGGCGAGGTCCACCTGCGGGCGGGCCGGGTGCACGGCCTCGCCCGCGTCGACTGGTACACCCC
>JAAUYD010123002.1_pt1 | contig 13805 bp, 14 predicted proteins | sample 7278101 | NCBI WGS metagenome assembly JAAUYD01 (sample SAMN14350128, study PRJNA611818) | marine sediment metagenome | isolation source: surface marine sediment (0.6m) | place: French Polynesia: Moorea | collected 2018-08
ACCGTCGTCCCGGCGTTCGAGGCGGTCGAGATGGTCTTCGGACTCGGGTCGATCATCTGGTTCATCGGCGCCGGCGTCACCCTGCTCCGGCAGAGCAACGACGTGGCCTCGTCATGACCGCTGCCTCCCGGCCGTTCCACGCGACGCAGCCTGGAGGCGTGTCAGGAGCGGGCATGCGAGAACGACCGGTGTCGGTGCGTTCGGGCGACGTGGAGCTTGCAGCGACACTCACGCTCCCCGATGGCGACGGTCCACTCCCGGGGTGCTTGCTGCTCAGTGGCAGCGGACCGCTCGACCGAGACTCCAACAAGCCCGGCCAGCGTCTCGACATCGCCCGCTCGCTCGCTGCGGCACTCGCCGACGCAGGCGTGGCAACGCTGCGCTACGACAAGCGCGGCGTCAGCGGGTCGACCGGCGACTACCTCAGTGCGAGCTTCGACGACGAGACCGCAGATGCCATCGCCGCTCTCGACACACTCCGCGCCCTCGACTACACGACCGGGCGTGTCGCCGTGATCGGCCACTCACGCTGAGTCTTCGACCGCTGAACGATCCGGGTACGGCACATGCTGAGCGGGCAGGGTCCCTCGGCCCCCGCCCTGACTCCGGTCATCAACGCGGCTGCTCCCACCGCATATCCGGCGTTCCCTCGCGCTGGAGCCGCCCATATCTTTGGGCCTCCGAGCTAGTCCGACCCGACCGGGATCGGCACGACTGTGCTCGTCGATCGGCTCGATACTGCACGTTCGTGGTCTCGACCGACAGCGAACTCGCGGTCACCCGAGCGGTATGGGCCTGAGCGCTCCGCTCGTGAGGCCGAACATCCAGGGGCCCTGCGGGTTCTCGGCCACGATGGCGCTGATTGCCGTCCAGTGAGTCTCGAGGATCGCAAGGCTGTCGGCGGTTGCCTGGCTGCTGCGCCCGGTCAGTACGAAGCCTCGGACCTGGTGCGTGACCCACGCTTGCTTCTCGACTGGACGGTAGCGGATCTTCTTGTCGCGTGTGATCACGACGAGACGTCGGCGCCCGATGACCTCGAGCCAGACGTCGTCCTCGGTCTGCCTCGGAACTTCGGGCAAGTCCGGGTGGCCGGGGTACACGACGTCACCGTGGAGTGCGGCGAGTGCTTTGCCGAGCGCCAGGTCGTTCTCGTCGACGAAGAACCTGGCGACCATCGCTGGCTCTACGCCGCCAAGGTGCGGAACTGTTCCTCGTAGGCCACGGCGGCCCTGACTTGTTCCAGATCAATGTCGTAGCCGTCGGCGATTGCGGCGAGCGGTTCACCAGCGTCGAAGAGCTCCCACAGCCGTTCGGTCGCGACACCTTCGACAGCAGGCTGGCCGAATCGAACGAGCGGATCGATGACCACCGGCGACGCAGCCCCCGCAGGTCGAATGCGCAAGGCGCTCGCCGACGCTCCAGGGTCGAACTCCACCTTCTTGAAGAACCGATTGGTCTCCGGCGTCATCATGATCTCTTGGCCCGAGCGAATCACGATGGCGATCGACGACGGAACGCCCGCACGCTCTTGAACGTCGAGCACCAGCTCCTTGTCGAAGACATACGGCTTGGCTGTTGCGAGCGGGTACGGCGTCCCGAGGACTCGACGAAGCTCCTCGATGACCGGTCGGAGCCGCTGAAGCGGCACGTCCTTGCGCCGATACTCACGGAGATAGCCGAGCTCGACGAACTCACCCCACGTGACGACCTCATCGCCTGTCCGTTCAGGTCGGATCACCGGCGCATACGAGGTGCCGGCTCGCTCGTACCCGTCCAGCCAGGCCCGCGTGCGGTCGGTCCGCAGACCAAGGAGATGCGCTGCCTCGCCGATGCCATACACCGGACGTTCGAGGATGGAAGGGGCCGAGCTCACGCCCCAATCATGCCCGAGGGGTGTCGCCGATTGGCTGTTCATCGCACGTTCAGCGTTGCCGGAGCCAGGCGCCGCGAAGAACCTCAGCCTGCCCAGCGGATGTTCATCGACGGAATCTGCCCTGGACAATGACCTTCTTACAGCGTTTCGAGCGGGGCGCCGTGCCTCAAGCGTGCCTCACTGGCCGGGAGGGCTGTGACCTGGGGAAACGTGCGTTGTGCTGGTGATTCGCTTGCTTCGAGCACTGCCGACGCTCCCCGGTGTTGACCGCTGTTGACCGTTGCGTGAGGCACGGCTGAGGCACGGCCTCGAACGCGCAGCAGTGCCCGTGTTTCTTCCAGCAGAGCTGGGAGTTCAGATTGCGGACGCGATGAGCGCTACCCCGAAGACCCCGAAGAGCGCAGCGCTGCCGCTGCGGACAGTGCGGTCGGAGAGCCGGCGTCCCACAGCCCGTCCGGCGTAAACGCCAAGTGCGCCCGCGAGGAAGATGCCGACCGTGGCGCCCACGAACACCGCGACCGGATTTCCACGCGATGCCAGGGTCGCCGTTGCCAGCATCGTCTTGTCACCGAACTCGGCGATGAACATGGCAACCGCTACGGATGACACCACACGGGTCGCGCCGCCCTCTGCCGCCCGGGCCACTTCCGAGCCCGTCTCCTGGTTGCTGCTGGGCTGCACAATCGTCCAGATCGCGAAGCCGATGAACAACAAACCACCACCGATGCTCACTGCACGCGTCGGGAGCGCCGCCCCGATCAGGGCGCCGACCGCCACCGACACCACGCCTGCGGCGAGATACGCGATCGCAATTCCCGCCAAGACCAATCGCAGCCGATAGCGAGCACCGAGACCGAGCGCGACGAGCTGCGTCTTGTCGCCGAGCTCAGCAGCGAACACCAGCATCATCGCGGGAACCAGATCGGCCATGGCCCCGAGCCTTCCACCGCTGCCGCCAAGAGTGCAGGACAACCCGCTCGTGCTGTACGGGACGTGAAGGCGCTCGAGGGGCGAGGCCCTCACTCCGTGTGTTGCGGTGATTCGGCTAGGACGCTGCGGCGACGAGCCAGGCGGTGACCGTGACGACGAACACGAGCACGATGGCCTCGGCGGTCACGGTGGATCGCAGCTCGGTCTGCAACTCGGGCGCGTCCGGGTCGGCATCGAGTGCCGGCAGCAGCCGGAAGTGGTTGTACGCGCCACCGACGATCGCCAGACCGACTGCGGCGCTCTTGAGGAGCAGGATCTTGCCCCACTCGGTGCTCGTCAGCTCCGAGAACGAATCGAGGACGAGGAACGCCATCGCAGCCCCTGCAGCGAGGACTGCAACCAGCGCGATCGTGGCGATCTTCGAGAATCGGACCACCATCTCCGCTCCCCGCAGCGCCTCACCACGGCGGGTGCGCATCCACAGCACGGCGGCCATCGACAGGACCCCACCGACCCAGACGGTCCCGGTGGCGACATGCACGGTGTTCACGAGGGCGTGCAGCGGGCGGAATCCCTTGCTGACGGTGTGGCCGTCGAACCAGAACGACGCCAGGATCACAGCGGCGCCGCCGAGAGCGGGCCACGACCTGCTGTCGGGAATCCAACGAACCAGTCTCGGAGCAGGGCTTCCCTCGGAAGTCTCTGCCGGCGGGCGTTCGTCGAGCGCCATGGCCGACAGCGCCCGAGCGCCCGCAGCCGCCGACGGCCCCGTGGGTGTGAGCGTGCCGGCCAGCCCGGCCGCGAGACCGAGACCGCCGATCAGGCGGAGCACGGTGGCGAACCCCGATGTCGTCGACCATCCCTCGGTCAGCGATTCGCCGGCGATTCGGCTCACGCCGACGTACTCGATCACAGCACCGACGGCGATCACGACCCCGAGTGCCCGAACTGCGATGAGCATCGTGGTGACCTCGCCGCGCCTCCCTCGCAGGGTGGTCGCGGCGAAGGCGAGCGCTCCGAGGCCGACTGCCACACCGATGAGTCCGATCACCCGTCCGACGGTCGCCGTGGTCTCGCCGGGCTGGGTTGCGTCGACGCTGAGGAACTCCTCGAGTGTCGTGCCGCTGGCGGACGTGTCGGGAGGTGGTGTCGTCGAGGTCGGTTCGGCTGCGGCGACCGGCTCGGCGGCCGTGGTCGCCGGCGGCTCCTCTGGCGGTGCGGAGGTTGCTGGCGCAGTGTCGGTCTCGATCGTGTTGTCGGCGGCCTCGTCGACGGCGGGCGCCAACGTCGTGGTGGTGGTGATCGTTGTCGTCGGTGCGGGTGCGTCGACGGTGAAGGAGAACGCCCCGTCGATCGGATGGGCGTCTGCGGCTTGGACGTTCCACCGGATGCCGACCCTTCCGCCGGCGAGTGGTGGGTCGAATCGGACGGCGAAGACTCGATCGTCCGTGGTGGTCACGTCGATGGGTTCCTGCAACTCGCCGGCGGCGTTCAGTGCCACGAACTCGTCGCCGACCGGTGTCGCCTCGCCGGTGAACGTGATCGTGACGACGTCGACCGGCTCGGTCACGACTGCGCCGTCTGCGGGGTCCGAGGACTCGAAGCCGGTGTGCGCTGCAGCGGGCTCAGCCGCCACCAGGACGACGGCGAGGATCGCGACCGTGATCGCGAGCAGGCGCCGTCCGATGCGCCGACGGTGCTGTTGGTGCCGCTGCGACATGGCGGGCCACTCTACGACGTGATGTCGTACTTTGCGTCGCGCGGCGCACGAGCACGATCACCCGTCCCGTGCGCCCGGTTGATCCGCGTCTCGGGCGTTGGAATCCGAAGGCCGCCGGGCAATCGACGGCTTGGCCGGTCGCTGATCGGTCAACAAGGCCCAGGCGATCGCGAGCAGTGTCACTCCGAGCACGAGGAGCCCGATGCTCATTGAGGTTCCGCTCGGTGTGTGTGGCGCGTGCTTCGACGGTTCCTCATGTGCCCGGCGCCGGTCGATCCACACGAGCGACACTGCGACACGATGTAGTTGTAGAGTTCTCGGGGCCGCAGGTTGAGAATCCGCGCGCCTCCGAGTCGTAGCATGATCAGCGCTGCGAAGGAGCCGGCTGGCGTCGGACACCAACCCGGAAACGAGTCGATGACGACATGACGAGACGACAGGACGGAGCGCTCGAGGCGGACGTGCTCCGAGCGCTCTGGGAACTCGGTCGCCCGGCCTCACCCGCCGACGTCATCGAGCAGATGCAGACCGATCTCGCGTACACGAGCATCGCGACGATCCTCGGCCGGCTCTGCGACAAGGGCCAGGCATCCCGGGAGCGTCACGGGCGCGTCTTCCTCTACACCGCGGTGAGCGAGGCCGATCTGACTGCGAGCCGTATTCGGTCCGTGCTCGACGCCGCTCAGGATCGAGCCTCCGCGCTCGCTGGCTTCGCCAACTCGCTCGACGCGGACGAAGCCGCACAGCTCCTCGAACTGCTCGACGGGACCCGATGATCGACTTCGTCGCGCTTCCCCTTGCTGGCGTGCTCGTCATCAGCATCGTCGGCAGCCTCGCCGCTGGCCGCCTCGAGCCTGTGGTCGGCGCTCGCATCCACGCAGTCCTCCTCGCCAGCGTCGTGACCGCAACCGTACCGACGCTGTGGCTGATCGGTCTGTCGGGTATCGCCCACACCGATCTGCACAACCCTGTCGTCGACTGGTCGTACCATCTCTTGCCCGACCACACGCCCGCGGGTGCGATCATCGGTGGGGTATCGCTGGGGTTGGCGATCACCGGCACCGTACGCGCCGTTCGGGTGGTGCTGTTGCATCGCCGCCTGCGTTGCGTCGACACGCCACCGATGCAGACCGTCGAATCCGACGACGCGTTTGCCTACACCATCCCGGGGCCGGCCGGGACGATCGCCGTCTCAACTGGTCTCCGTCGCGCACTCGACGACGACGAGTACGCCGTCGTCATCGAGCACGAACGAGCCCATGCTCGCCACCGCCACGATCGCTACAAGCTCCTCGGTCTGCTCGCGGTCGCGTTCGTCCCGCCGACGCATGTGATCGCTCGCCGGCTCGACTTCGCGCTCGAACGGTGGGCCGACGAGGCCGCGCTCCGGCGAACCGGCAACGATCGGCGGCTCGCTGCGCACACGATCGCCAAGGTCGCGATGGCCACGACCGTCCCGGCCGGCGTGCTCGGGTTCGATGGCCGCGGGCCAGCGGCCCGCGCGTCGGCACTGCTCGAGCCGGCGGCGCCCTCGGTCACATCGCGCCTGCAGGCCAGCGCACTCACGATCGTGACACTTGCCCTCGCCCTCTACCAGCTCCATCACAGCGCCGTGTTCGCGCACCATCTCCTGCCGTAGCCGTACTGCGATTCGACGCCGAGGGGTCAGTAGCCGAACGCCGTCAGCGCGCCGTCGCGGCCGATGGCGAAGACGTCCTGGGTCGACCAGGTCGACTCGTCGCCGCCCATGCCGGGTGAGTCACCCGGCATGCCGGGGACGGTCAGCCCGACCACGTCGGGCCGGTCAGCGAGCAGCCGTTCGATCGCCTGGATCGGCACGTGCCCCTCGATGGCATAGCCGGCCACGAGAGCGGTGTGGCACGACGCCGCAGCATCGGGGATGCCCAGTTCCTGTCGACGGCTGCGGCGGTCCGGATCGTCCTCGACGGTCACGTCGACGTTTCGTTCTGCCAGGTACCCGACCCAGCCGGTGCAACATCCTCAACCCGGATCGCGCCACACCTCGAGCGGCTCGCCACCGAGAGCTCGAGCACCGTCTCCAGCATCGCTCGCAGGGGAGGCCGCCGACGGCAAGGAGTCACCACTGGCACCGCAGGCCGCCACGATCGCGCCGATGGACACGACAGCGGTACCGCGCAGCAACGCTCGCCGGCTCAGTTCCCGGTTGCGGACTCGGTCCGAAGACGTCACCCACACGATACTACGACACATCGTCGGAGTTCCGTCGGCGCTGACGGGACCTCGTTGGAGACGAGGTGTTCAGCCTGATCAGCGATGTCGAACTCGACACGGTCGAGTTGTCACGTGGTGCGCTCGGGTGCGAGGTCGAGGCGGCGAAGGAGTTGAGCGTTCAGGGCGACGATGATCGTCGACAGGCTCATCATCGCTGCGCCGACAGCCGGCGGGAGCACGAAACCGATGGGTGCGAGGACGCCCGCGGCGAGCGGGATGGCGGCGGCGTTGTAGCCAGTCGCCCACACGAGATTCTGGATCATCTTCCGGTAGCTGGCGTGCGACAGCGCAATGACGCCGACGACATTGCGCGGGTCGGAGGACGCGAGCACGACGCCAGCTGATTCGATCGCAACGTCGGTGCCGGCGCCGATGGCGAGGCCGACGTCCGCGCGGGCGAGGGCCGGGGCGTCGTTGACGCCGTCGCCGACCATCGCAACGCTGCGTCCGCCACGCTGCAGTTCGGCGACGATCGCGTCCTTGTCCTGAGGGAGTACCTCGGCGCGGACATCGTCGATGCCGAGCTCGTCGGCGACGTGGTTGGCGACCGCCTCGGAGTCACCGGTGATCATGCCGACCCGAACGCCGCGGCGGTGGAGTCGCTCGACCGCGGCTCGCGCTTCTGGCCGGATGGCGTCCTCGAGTGCGAGCGACCCGACGACGGTGCCGTCTGCGACCACATGGAGCACCGCAGCGCCGCGTGCTTCCCATTCGGCGATCTGACGTTCCGAGTCTTGGGGTGGTGCGAGATCGAGGTGGCGGAGCATGGCGGGCCCGCCGATCGCGATCTGCTGCCCGTCGACGACGGCGGTCACGCCGCGGCCGGTCATCGACTGGAAGTCGCGCGCCGGCGGCGGGTCGATCTGGCGATCGCTCGCCGCACGGAAGATGGCGCGGGCGAGCGGGTGCTCGGAGTCGGCCTCGACAGCAGCTGCCACGGCAAGGAGGCGCTCGGAGTCACCGTCGGCGGCGGCGAGATCGGTGACCTCGTGTTCGCCCGCGGTCAGGGTGCCGGTCTTGTCGAACAGCACCGTGTCGATCGTGCGCATCCGCTCGAGGGCGAGACGGTCCTTGACCAAGATGCCGTTCCGCGCCGCCTTGGCAGTCGACAGCGAGATGACGAGCGGGATCGCCAAGCCCAGGGCGTGCGGGCAGGCGATGATCAACACCGTGATCGTGCGGATCAGCGCCTCGTCGGGCTCACCGACGACGAGCCACACGATCACCGTGATCACCGCTGCGGCGACAGCGACATAGAACAACAGCGCCGCCGCCCGGTCGGCCAACGCCTGCGCACGGGACCTCGACGTCTGCGCTTCGGTGACGAGGCGCTGGATGCCACCGAGCGCAGTGTCGTCACCGACTGCGTCCACGCGCATCCGGATCGAGTTGTCGGTCGCGACCGATCCCGCCACGACCTGGTCGCCTTCGTCCTTCGCGACCGGGTTCGACTCGCCCGTGAGCATCGATTCATCGACCTCCACGGCACCGTCGAAGATCGTGCCATCGGCCGGAATCCGTGCTCCGGAGCGGACCAGCAGCCGGTCGCCGACCGCGAGATCGGCGACCGGCACCGTGTCGATCTCGCCGGTGTCGGAGATGCGTTCGGCGTCGTCGGGCAACAGCTCCGCCAGCGCCGCAAGCGCTCCCTGCGCCTGGCCGATGGCCTTCATCTCCTGCCAGTGACCGAGCAGCATGATCACCACGAGCGCAGCCAGTTCCCACCAGAACTCGAGGTCGATCAAGTCGGTGAGCGACACGACCGACGCAACGAAGGCGACGGTGATCGCCATCGCGATCAGCAGCATCATGCCCGGCTGCCGGGAGCGCGCTTCATCGACGCCGCCGGTCAGGAACGGGCGGCCGCCGTCGAGGTAGATGACCGTGCCCAGAACCGGTGGGATCCACGCCGATCCCGGGAACTCCAGGGTGTACCCGAACCAGTCCTGCACCATCTCGGAGAATGTGATCACCGGGATCGCCAGGACCAAGTTGCGCCAGAACAGCCGCCGGAACATCTCGGCGTGATCCCCGTGACCCTGGTGCTCGGCGTGATCCCCTCGGTCGTCGTGCTCGCCGTGATCGCCGTGATCGCTGGACGGGGTTGTGTCGGACTGGTCGCCGTGGTCGCCGCCCGAGTGCTCGTGCACCAGCGCATCGACCCCCGGAGCAGCGGCGGCCGCCAGCGTCACCGGATCGGTGTCGGTTCGATGAGAAGCCATGTCTGCGTCCTTTCGCGTTCCACTGCGGTGAACGGGAACCACGCTAGAAACCTCCCCTCAGGGGCAGGACAATATGACGTTCGTCACATCACGTCTGCCGAGGTGCTGCGTCTCAGCGAGCGGGCTCGCTCGACAACACCTGGCAGCGGTGCGGATCCGTACACGCCGACGGATCCAGCTCGGCAGCCCGCTCAGCCAGCGTGGCGACCTCACGGCGCGTCACCCGCAGTTCCTCCATCTGGGCATCCAGGTGCGCGAGATGATCCTCCAACAGCGCACGGGTGTGCTCACACGAGCGGCCGCCAGCGTCCTTGATCTCCAACACCGAGCCGATCTCGGTCAACGATAACCCACTCGACTGCGCCCGACGGATGAACCCGATCCGATCCACCATCTCCGAGCTGTACACCCGGTGACCAGCCGGCGTCCGCCGTGGCTCGGGCAGCAACCCGATCGACTCGTAGTAGCGGACCGTCTTGATCGACACCCCCGCAGCACGAGCCAACTCACCGATCGACACACGACCACGGTAGCCAGGCGACTCGCCATGCCGTCCACGGTGCGAGGGACCATCAGGCAAGACAGGCTGAGAACGTATGGCCGTCCGTGAGGCCGCACGCCGCTGACCAGGATCTTGCCTTGAAGGAGGGCGGCCGTCGAGCCAGGAGACGGCCGGTCGTGCCTCAGCGGTGAGGCACGCCGGCTTCGAGAGGCTGGCCCACTGCAGGCTCTCAGCTCATCGATCAGGTGTTGCTGGGAGCGGGTGACGAGAATCGAACTCGCGTTCTCAGCTTGGGAAGATGATGTTCCGACCTCGCCGACCGGCCTGTCATGCTGCACTTTCGCACCATGACCTGGTGGTTTGTGGACTGTTGCCCGTCCGTGAGATTAGCCGGTCCTGACCCCTGTTGACCGTTGAGAATGGCACACCCATGGCACGCCGCCACACCTTTCAGCGGATGGTTGCGATCAACGATCGAAGCCAGAGCCGCCATTGCGGTTCCGATGTGGTGCGGTCGTCGGGGCACGCTCGGACGCGGCCGCCAACGATGAAGTAGTGACATCTGCGTTCGGGGCCAGCGGCAATGACGGACGGACGAACCGAGATGTTGGCTGGGTCAAGCGTCCAGGATGGGTGTCGCTGTACGTCCATGTTGAGGTGGACCTCGTGGCCGGTGTCGCACGGGCACCGGAAGATCAGCCACTTGTTCGGGAGCAGTACAAGTTCGCGACGAGCGATGTCGCCGATGTCTGCGCGGCGGTCAACCTGTCTGATGGTGGTGAATCGGGGTCGCCGACCGATCATGACGCCCAGAGCAGGTCGAGGTCGACCTCGGCTCGACCGGTTCCCCATTGGATGGGTTCGTTGCAGATGCACCCAGTGCGCGGGTGCGGCTTGCTGCGCCGCTTCTTGTGTGCGCTGAGTTGCAGAAGGGTTTCGGATGCACCGTCGTGGGAGTGGAGGTCAAGGAACCGGTCGAGGAACTCAGCGACTCCTTCGGCGGCGACCATCGTGGTGTACGCGATGACCGAGGGAGCGGGTTCGTCGAGGTCGGGCACATAGCCTTCGGCAGCGAGCCGTCGACGTTCGGTTGGGTCGAGCGACTCGGTTGCGGCGATCTGGGGGTCGATGTGCCCGCCGCACAACAGGCAGGCCGCTCCGGGTGCGGCCCATGTCACTCGGCCCCAACCGTTGAGCCGCCCGGCCGTGTTGGCGACGACGACGCCGAGGTCGATGACGGGTACGAGGTGGAGGTACGCGAGTCGGGAGAGCACGATTCGGGAGGCGTGGCTGTCGGTGCACCCGAACACGACGTCGCATTGGGCGAGCGCCAGTCTCGATGACTCTGTCCGGATGTCCTGGTTGAGCGCCACGACTGTCGTGTCCAGCCCCATCCGGGCGATGTGCTCGGCGACGACGTCGACCTTGGGGCGGCCGAGGTCATTCAGCGTGGTGCCGTAGCCGCGCGACACGGTCGAGGCGGTTACGACGTCGTTGTCGATGACGAGTTCTTCACCGACGCCGAGGCGGGCGACCTGCTCGATCGCGGGCGAGCCGGTACCACCGGCGCCTGCGAAGCCAACTCGCAGCGAGCCGAGAGTGCGCTTGCCACGCTTGCCGAGCGCCCGGATCGCTCGGTCGTGCACATCGTCGCGCAACGGTGCGGCGTCGTCGGGCAGGTGGATGTCGACGCGGTCACCCACGATCCGAATGACGTCGACACCTCGAAACTGGTCGGCTGTGACGAGACGTGCGACGAAACGTGGCGCAGCGGGTGTGCCGGCGACGACGACGGACACGACGACGTCGCTGCCGGCCGTTCGACGGAGCTCGGCGCCGACGGTGCGGTCAAAGGTGTCGTCGCGTGCCGAGAACGCCGCCGACCCGTTCGGGTGCGTGTGCAGGAGGACGGGGACATCTCCGGCGAGCGAAATCTGCCGGCAGACCGGTGACCATCCCTCGGGGCGGAGTGTGAGGTGCGTTGCCGAGCGCTCGAGGTAGCCCTCGTCAGCCACGAAGGTGATGTCGGTGACGACCACTGTGTGGTCGTCAACGCTTCGTGTCAGGCGGCCTCTTCCGATCGCGGCGGTCTCGACGGGGCCTGCGAGCGCTTCGATGAGTGGGTTCGCATCCCGACAGTGGAGCGCGAGTCGGGACCTCATGCTGCCGCCTGAGCTGCTTGCGCCATCGCTTGCGCGACGTAGCCGAGGTAGCTGGCCACGTTGTCGATGCCGGGTCGCCACGCTGCTCCGATGTGGCGGCTCCAGCGTTGCCACGTACGGCCGTCGAACTGGTTGCGGACCTGCGTGGCTGCTGGTGCCGCCCCGTTCGGTCCGACGACGGGCGGGTCGCACCAGAACATGTCGGGCGCGGCCGCGTTGAACGTGGCCGGAAGCCGGATGAGCAGCGCCGTGACCTCGGGTTCGAGTCCGCTAGGAACAGGCCAGTCTTCGATGATTAGGTTGACCATCTCGCCGTCCTGGTTGGCCGACCAGGTGAGGCCGCTCTCGTCGAGGTACTGCTCGTCTGAAGCTCTCATCGCGAACACCGGCCGGCCGTGATGTGGGGCACTGAGAAGAACTCGGCCCCGCGCCGCAGCGTGACGACCTCGTCGTGATCGATGCGTTCGTCGGGCGCACCATCGATGTCGCGGTAGAGCGCACGGTCGGTGGGGATTGGCGGGTCGACGAGCTGACGCAGCTGCGTCTCGGTCATTGATAGCGCTTCGACGTCGATCTTGCTGCCGTCGATAATGATCCACAGGTCGCGGGGGTGCGCCCCATCGGGGCCCGCGGAGTAGAACACGTCGCCCCGACGGACCGTGACTGGCTCATCCTCGACGAGCTGCTCGTCGACGCCGCCGTCGGTGTCGCGCCAGAGCTGTGTCGAGTCAGCAAGGGGCGGGTCGACGAGTTGGCGCAGCTGTGCGGGAGTGACGGGGTGACGGGGCACACGGATCCGGTGGTCGTCGAGACGGAAGCGCTGGCGGCCCCGGTTGTCGTGATCTGGCATCGTGCTTCTCGTTTCTACGAGGCTCGCCGGTTGGGGCGAACGAGCGGCTGCGAAGGGGTCTTCGCAGCACCACCTCTTGAGGTGACGTCGACCACTATAGTGGTCAGCCATGGACGTCGCAACCTCTTTGGTGTACGATCACAATCATGGTGTACACATCGACCGGGACGACATGCCGTGGCCAGCGAACTCGGTGAGCAGTTGCGCAGTGTCCGCTCGGCCTTGGGGCTCTCGCTGAAGGCCGTCGCCGAACCGGCAGAGATCTCGACGACGTACCTGCAGAAGCTCGAGGGCGGCGAAGTCCGGAATCCGTCGCCGAACATCTTGCATCGGTTGGCCGCGACCCTGAACGTGCCGTACGCCGAACTGATGCGCCTCGCTGGCTATGTGGTCCCCGACGGCGGCAGCGGCGCCGCGAGTCCGTTCGAGCATGCGTTGGCCAGCTCGGATCTCAGCGACGACGAACGCCGCGCAGTTGCTGCGTTCATCTCCCACCTTCGAGATCAGCGCAGTTCGGAACGCGGATAGGGCAAGCTCGGGTGCTGGGCGATCTCGACAACGGCGACGACATCGCCTCGAGCGTTGAGCGGCTGCTGCGGATCGCAGATGTCAACGAGCGGCTGCCGACGCCGGTCGCAGACATCGTGTCCGCTGCCGGGCTCGTGAAGACCGACCAGGTGCTGCTGTCGGACTCGATGATCGCCAAGGCACCCAAGCATCTCCGCAAGCTGTTGCGCAGTGCGGCCCGCAAGGTTGTCGGTGTCCTCGATCGTCGGGAGCGGGTGATTCAGATCGACCCGAGCAGCTCGGCCGGTCGTGAGAACTTCGTGACGTGTCACGAGGTCGCCCACGACATCTTCCCGTGGCAGCGCGATCTGCAGGTTCTTGGCGACACATCCCAGACGTTGGCCGCGACGGTCACCAACCGATTCGAGCGCGAAGCCAATCAAGGCGGCGCGGAGATCTTGTTCCAACTCGACCTGTTCCGACGCGTCGCAGGCGACTTCCCGATCGACCTCGCCACACCGGTCGAGCTTTCAGCCATGTTTGGGGCATCCATTCATGCGTCGTTTCGACGCTGGGTCGAGGGCCTCGATGTCCCTGCATGCGGTCTGGTCATGGATCCGACGCTCGACGTGGGCGGCCGACGGCGTCGACACGAGCACATCGATTCGGGTCCGTGGCGTCGCCAGTTCGGTCGGCGGCGGCTTCCGACCCGGATCGGCGTCGACGACTATGCGTTTGCGGGCGCCGACAACGGTGGGGGCGACATGCTGCTGACCGATCTCGCCC
>JAAUYD010106181.1_pt1 | contig 13789 bp, 7 predicted proteins | sample 7278101 | NCBI WGS metagenome assembly JAAUYD01 (sample SAMN14350128, study PRJNA611818) | marine sediment metagenome | isolation source: surface marine sediment (0.6m) | place: French Polynesia: Moorea | collected 2018-08
AGAGAGCGGGACCTCTTTTAATCCACAACTGGTCCGGAATTTCCTGCGGCTTATCAAGGGGTAGTCCTAAGTTTAAAGAGTAAAGGTTAAAGATTAAAGGGTTGACGGCCGTCGATTATAAGTTGTCATAGCTTAAGCATACCGAAGATACGAATCACCGGACGCCGCAACTGGGATGGATTTTTCAATAGACAGGATACCTTTGCTTTAAGCTTTATTCTTTAAGCTTTGAACTGACGCACACACAAATAGGCCACCATACTCAAATTCTCCTTGTTAACTGACATTATTACAAAGGAATGTCACACCGATCATCTTGGCTAAAAAGGGCCGTTATTATTCGGGCAGACTAAAATTAACCACACCGGCGATGAGAACTGAAATGGAGAAAGGCGCTTTAGTTCTTGACTTGAGCGCCGTGGCTCTCTATTGTGGGTACCTTTTTTCAATGAAAAGGCATATTAAGTGGGTGTGTCATATAAATATTGTAATATCAAATATTTAATATATTAGAGAGGCATTAGCATGACCGAATTTGCATATCAGCCCATGTTTCCGCTGGGTAAGGATGACACCCCTTACCGCAAATTAACCGACCAATATGTTTCGACCACCACCATTGAGGGCCAGGAGGTCCTGAAAATCGATCCGGAAGGGTTGACGTTGTTGGCCGAAGCAGCCTTCAAGGATGTCTCTCACCTTTATCGGCCGGCCCATCTCGATTCTTTGGCCAACATTTTGAAGGATGCGGAAAGCTCCGAGAATGATCGCTTTGTGGCCACTGAAATGCTAAAAAATGCCGTGATTTCCGCTGAGATGGAGTTCCCTATGTGCCAGGATACCGGCACGGCGATCATCATGGGCAAAAGAGGCCAGAATGTTTGGACCGGCGGCGATGATGCCGAAGCGCTCTCCAAAGGCGTGTTCAATGCTTATGCGCGGAACAATCTGAGATATTCCCAAAATGCCCCATTGACCATGTACGATGAAAAAAACACGGCCACAAACTTGCCGGCCCAAATCGATCTTTTTGCCACCCAAGGGAACGAGTATAGCTTTCTGATGTTGGCCAAGGGGGGCGGATCTGCCAACAAGACCTATCTGTATCAAGAGACTAAAGCTGTGTTAACAACCGACATCCTAGTGGACTTTATGGTGTCAAAGATGAAATCCTTGGGCACGGCCGCCTGCCCCCCCTATCATCTGGCATTCTGCGTTGGGGGGACCTCTGCCGAACTCAATCTTAAGACGGTAAAATTGGCATCGGCCAAGTATCTGGACACTCTGCCCACCAGCGGTGGCGACGGAGGCCATGCTTTCAGGGACTTGGCCCTGGAAGCGGAGTTGCTCGAACGCTCCAGGGAGTTAGGGATCGGCGCTCAATTCGGTGGCAAATATTTTTGTCACGACGTACGCGTCGTGCGGCTGCCGCGCCACGGAGCCTCATGCCCCATTGGTATTGGCGTGAGTTGCAGCGCCGATCGAAATATAAAAGCCAAGATCACCAAAGAGGGCATTTTCCTGGAACAGTTGGAGGCCAATCCGTCCCAATATCTGTCGGCATCTTCAGGGCTGGATACGGAGGCGGTTCACATCGATCTCAACCAATCCATGGACCAAGTCCGGGCGATTCTAACACAATATCCGGTGGCGACCCGGCTGCTGCTTAGCGGAGATATCATCGTGGCCCGGGACATTGCCCACGCCAAACTCAAAGAGCGGCTGGACAGTGGCCAAGGGCTGCCGCAGTATATCAAAGATCATATTATCTATTATGCCGGTCCGGCCAAGACGCCTACCGGCTATGCATCCGGATCTTTTGGACCGACCACTGCCGGTCGCATGGATTCCTATGTGCCGATATTTCAGGCCCAAGGTGCTTCCATGGTCATGCTGGCCAAGGGCAACCGCTCAGCAGTGGTGACGGATGCCTGCAAAACTTATGGCGGTTTTTATTTGGGTTCAATCGGTGGACCCGCCGCGCAACTGGCTAAATCGTGCATTACCCATATGGAGTTGATCGAATATCCTGAATTGGGTATGGAGGCGATATATAAAATCACAGTCAAGGATTTTCCAGCCTTTATTCTTGTAGATGACAAAGGAAACGATTTTTTCAAGAATTTACTTTAGACTTTTGTAATTATAATCAATACTAATCATTGATCAACTGTTTGACTCGGTCTGAGGGGAGCTGAGACGGCAAGTTGCGCAATGGTTTTGGAAGGTAGTTGAGTCGTTGCTTCTGAGATCATAACATTGCTGAATTGCAATGATTTTCACTGATCAAGAGACAATTACCGTGAGATCGGTAAAACCATTTTGCCACACCCCATGAATCTGTGCGTTCTGTGGGTGAAATTGAAAAGATTAGGCACAGCTAAGCCAAAAGAGGAACAATGAGAGATTTAGATCCGATATTTTCCCCCAAATCTGTTGCTGTCGTCGGCGCTTCCACCTCCAAAGGCAAGGTGGGGCACGATATTTTCGTAAACATCTTAAAAGGCGGTTTTCAGGGAACCTTGTACCCTGTAAATCCCAAAGCCAAAGCCATTTCAAGCGTTCGGGCATATCCCACCATTGCCGATCTGCCGGAGGCCCCTGATTTGGCCATGATCATCCTGCCGCCCAAGCTGGCCGTGAATGCAGTCCAAGATGCCATTGCAAAAGGGGTAAAGGGTATCGTCATCGTCTCGGCCGGTTTCAAAGAGGTCGGGGGAGAAGGCCTTGAGATGGAAAAGAAAATTGTAGAGCTGTGCCGTGAGGCCAATGTGCGTCTGGTCGGGCCCAACTGCCTGGGCGTGATCAATCCCGCAGCCGATGTGAGTTTGAATGCCAGTTTTTCAAATCGCATGCCCAAGCCCGGCAACGTCTCTTTTATGTCCCAGAGTGGCGCCCTGTGTACCGCCGTTCTGGACTTTGCCCAGGACCGGGAATTCGGTTTCTCCAAATTTGTCTCCATCGGTAACAAAGCAGATGTCGATGAGGTGGATTTGCTCCGGTATTTCCACGATGATCCCGAAACCGAAGTGATCATGATCTATGTGGAGGAATTGCAGCGTGGTCAAGCGTTTATAGAGGCCGCCAAAGAGATTACCGGCGGCGATTATCAGCCCAAACCCATTCTGGTCATCAAGTCTGGCCGCACCAGCGCCGGGGCCGAAGCGGCCGCCTCGCATACCGGTTCTCTGGCAGGATCTGAAGCGGTCTATGATGCCATTTTTTCCCAGTCCGGTATCATTCGTGTCGACAGCATCGATGAGTTGTTCGATTTCGCAGCGGCGTTTGCCTACAAGAATGAGAACGCCCTCGGTAAACTGCGGCGCAAAGTGCCCATGGGCAACCGGGTGGCCATCGTCACCAATGCCGGCGGCCCCGGCATCGTAGCCACCGATATGACCGTAGTATCAGGCTTGGAACTGGCCAAATTCGCAGATGAGACGGTTGAGACCCTAAAAAGTCATCTGCCGGCCACGGCCAATTTTCACAATCCTGTGGATGTCATTGGTGACGCTGCCCAGGATCGTTATGAAAATGCACTGACATCTGTTATTCGTGATGAAGGGGTCGATGGTGCGCTGGTAATTTTGACACCCCAATCCATGACCAATGCCATGGGAACCGCCGAAGCCATCGTGAAGATTGCACGAAGATCCCACAAACCCATTTTGTGCTGCTTTATGGGTATCATCGATGTATCGTCAGGTGTTAAATACCTTCAGGAGAACGGCGTTCCCGTCTATCGGTTCCCGGAAAATGCCGCCAAAGCTTTTGGCGCGCTCTATCGTTACTCCAAATGGCTCAATCGCCAGGAACTGGCACCGTATGACCTTAAGCAGGATAAATCCTGCGGCCGAAAAATCATCGAGACCTGTTTGACGGAAGGGAAAACTTATATCGGCGAGTTGGAAGGCACCAAGTTGCTCGAGTGCTACGGTTTTAACGTTCTGCCTACCGAGTTAGCCAAAACCAATGATGAGGCCGTGCAACTGGCGGATGACATGGGGTATCCGGTGGTGATGAAGATTGTTTCTCCTCAAATCATCCATAAATCCGATGCTGGCGGCGTAAAAATCAACTTGGGCGATGCCGACGCCGTTCGTAGCGCCTTCGACGTTATCATGGCCAGCGCCAAAGCTTACAATGCGGAGGCCCAGATCGACGGCATCCTCGTACAGAAGATGGCACCCAAAGGTCAGGAAGTGATTCTGGGCGCAACCCGCTATCCCGGATTCGGTCACTTGCTGATGTTTGGTTCAGGCGGCGTAATGGTGGAGGTGTTCAAGGACGTCACATTCCGTCTGGCGCCGATCAATCGCAACAGTGCGCGGTTCATGGTGCGCGGTGTTAAGGGGTTTGAACTTTTAAACGGTTTCCGCGGTGCTGCAAAAGCCGATATCGAGACCCTCGACCGTATGCTGGTATGTTTATCCGATCTAGTGGTTGACAATCCGGAAATAAAAGAGTTGGATATTAATCCACTACTTGTTCATCCCGAAGGTCAGGGCGCCACCGTGGCAGATTGTCGATTCATCATCGAGCCCGAAGCTGATGAGGCGTAACTGCCTTATATAAAGAGGTTATATTTGCTGTGGCGATGGTCGCAGCGATTAAATGTTCCAGTGGGCCCGCAATATTGTTGCCCTACAATATACCCTCCTATCCTGCATGGTTGCCCGCAGGGTCCACTGGTTCGCCGCCGGTTGGCCGGCTTTTGCCGACCGGCCGGCGGCATTTTTTTAAACCCATCCAACATCAGGGCATTGTATGCGCATTCTATTCCAAAAATAGGCGCGCGAGACGGATTTCCGTTGGTTGGGTTGACCGGTAAAGCTACAAAGCGACCAGAGCGCAATGAATGGTCGTGATTATCCCGTTAAAGGGAACAATTTCATGCTGGAGAGAGGGCAATGGCTGAATCTTTATATTGGGCCGATGGTTATGTGGAAAAAATGCGCGATCCCGAGACCGCCATTCGGATGATCAAACCGGGACAGCGCGTGTTTATCGGATCTGCCTGTGGTGAACCACAGGTTCTCGTGAGGGCGCTGGTGGACAACGCTCCCCGATTTCCCGGTCTGGATGTGGTGCGCATGATGAGTCAGGAGTCCAGCCCCTTGAGTGCTGTGGCCAATAAAACCGAAGATTTGATGACCATCCGGAACATCTATTTAGGTTCCGCCCACTCCAAGCATTTTTCACATAATCTTCGGTTCGTCACCCCGATGAACATGTCGGATGTCCCCGCTCTGTTCAACAGCCGTAAGCTTCCCATCAATGTGGCCCTTATCCAGGTGTCGCCCCCGGATGATTTTGGATGGATGAGCTTGGGGGTTTCTGTGGATGTGACCCGGGCCGCGGCCTACTCGGCCGACATGGTCATTGCCCAGGTGAATGAGCGCATGCCCCGGGTGATGGGCCAGAGCTTTATCCATGTCAATGAAGTGGATATCATCGTGGAGCATGAAGAGGACCTGCTGGCCATCAACCCGGACCGGCATTCCGAAGTTGCCTCCATGATCGGCAAACAGATTTCGCGGCTGATTCCGGATGGCGCTACCTTACAGGTGGGGCTGGATTCCGCTTCTCAAGCCACCGTTGAGACGCTTTCCGAAAAAAATGATCTGGGATTTCACTCCCAGTACCTGACGCCGGGGATTATGCGCCTCTATGCCATGGGGGTGATCAACAATCGCCATAAAGGGTTCAATGATGGAAAATTGGTCGCTTCCGCCGCATTGGGGGATAAGGATCTATATGAGTTCTTAAATGATAATCCCGCCATTGAGTTCCATCCATCGGATTACGTCAACAATCCTTATATCATTTCCCGGCACAACCGTATGATCTCCATGAATGTGGCCAAGGCCATCGACCTCACCGGCCAGGTTGCAGCTGAAGCTGCGCCCCAAACCCTGTTTGCCGGGGTGAGCGGTATTATGGACTTCGTCAGCGGTTCGCGCCGTTCGCCAGGCGGCAAATCGATTCTCATGTTAGCCTCCACGACATCTGACGGGAAAAAGAGCAACATCGTTCCCCGAATGATCTCAGAAGCCGTGGCAGTGCCACGGGGCAGCGTCCACTATGTGGCCACTGAATTCGGCGTGGTCAACTTGTTTGGTAAGAGCTTTCAGGAGCGTGCCATCGCCATGATCAGCGTTGCCCATCCCGATTTCCGAGATGAGTTGTTTGACGCTGCAAAGAATGCTGGATTTGTGGGCAGCGACCGCAACTTGGGTGAAGCGGCGAGGGCCGTTTATCCCGTGGCCCTTGAGGGGAGCATCGAATTGGGTGGCCAAGAGGTCACCATCCGACCGGCTAAACCTGTGGACGACCGTCGCATTCGGGAACACTATTACAGTCTGGACAAAAACGACGTTTTTCTCCGTTTTTTCCATGAAAAAACCACTTTCAGCACCTCGGATGTCGAGGGCAAATCACAAATAGATTATGTCAAAGACCTAACCCTAATTGCGACCGTGGGGGAATCCGGTTTCGATAAGGTCGTCGGCGTGGCGGAATACCTGTTGCTCATGGACAGCAACATGGCCGAAGTGGCCTTTACGGTGGCCAAGGATTTTCAAGGCAAAGGGTTGGGAAAGATTTTCTTATCGAAGTTGGCTGCGGCCGCGCGCGAACACGGCATTTCGGGGCTGGTGGCCTATACGGCACCCCATAACCAAGGCATGATCCGGCTGTTTAAGACCCTGCCTTACAAGATCAAGACCTCCTTTGATGGAGAGGCACTCTCCTTGAGTTGCAAATTTGATGAGCTTTCTGACGAGCGCATTTCCAACGCAGACCAGGTTTCTTAATAAAGCGGACGGTAAGGGCTTCGCCAGCCATGGACGCCAGCCCGATCATTCTCACCATTGGATTGGACACCTACACCCGTCGAACCGGTCGTTTTCCGGCAAGGTCCATGGTCCGACCATTTTTCCAATCCGGTGCTGTTGGCGACAATAATATATAATTACAAATGTTTATATATGGTTTGGGTTTTGGGCAGCTGAATTTTTTCCTTGTCAACACCTTGCGGATATGTTTAGTTGACCTCTTTTATATAAGGTTATCTCCGGATCTCTCCGGATTCTTCCGGATACCCCTATTTTGTATAAATTATTATGGCAGCCACAGGCCGGCTATTTGTGGCACAATATTTTCTTTAAAGGAGCGAATAAATGGCAAAAAAGATGATGACAGTAGACGGTAACACGGCAGCGGCGCACGTGGCATACGCCATGAGCGACACAGCCGCCATCTATCCGATCACCCCCTCATCACCCCTTGGGGAGATCTGTGACGAGTGGTCGGCTGGTGGTCGCAAGAACATTTTCGATCAAGAGGTGTTGATTCGTCAGATGCAAAGTGAGGCCGGTGCCGCCGCTGCGGTTCACGGGTCCCTGGCAGCCGGAGCGTTGACCAGTACTTTCACGGCTTCCCAAGGCCTGCTGCTGATGATTCCCAACATGTACAAAATCAGCGGCGAGTGCCTGCCGGGCGTTTTTCATGTTACCGCCCGCGCCATTGCCGCTCATGCCCTCTCCATTTTCGGCGATCATCAGGATGTTATGGCCTGCCGCCAGACCGGTTTCGGCATGCTGGCATCCGGTTCGGTACAAGAGGCCCAGGACATAGCTTTGATCGCCCATTTGGCTTCCATCGAAGGCAGTCTGCCGTTCCTGCACTTCTTTGATGGTTTCCGTACCAGCCATGAGATTCAAAAGATCGAGGCCATCGACTATGAAGATATGGCCAAATTGGTCAACCAGGAAGCCCTGGCCAAATTCCGCGCCCGCGGCGTCAACCCCGAGCGCCCCGAAATTCGCGGCACCGCCCAGAATCCGGATATTTATTACCAGGGCCGTGAAGCTGCCAACCCCTTGTACGATGCACTTCCCGGCATCGTAGCCGACTACATGAAAAAGGTGAGTGCCCTGACCGGTCGCGAAATCAACCTGTTCGACTATGTTGGCGCCCCCGATGCAGAGAACGTGGTCATCTCCATGGGCTCTTCCTGTGAGACCATTGAAGAGGTTTCCGACTACCTTAACGGCCAGGGCGAAAAAACCGGCCTGATCAAAGTGCGCCTCTACCGTCCATTCTCTGCCGAGGCACTGGTCAACGCCATTCCGGCTAGCGCAAAGACCATCACCGTACTGGACCGCACCAAAGAGCCTGGCGCTCTGGGTGATCCGCTATACCTGGATGTCTGCACCGCCATGGTGGAGCAGGGCCGCAGCGCCAAACTCATCGCCGGCCGCTACGGACTGGGCTCCAAGGAGTTCAATCCCTCCATGGTCAAGGCCGTATTCGACAACGCCAAAGCCGCCTCCCCCAAGAACCACTTCAACGTGGGCATCACCGACGATGTCACCAACACTTCTCTGGAAGTGGAAGAGGGGCTGGACGTCTCTGCCGAAAGCACCGTGGCCTGCAAGTTCTGGGGTCTGGGAGCCGACGGTACCGTTGGCGCTAACAAAAGCGCCATCAAAATTATCGGTGACAGCACCGATATGTACGCCCAGGCGTACTTCTCATACGACTCCAAGAAATCCGGTGGTATCACCATCTCTCATCTGCGTTTCGGCGAGAGCCCCATCAAGTCCACCTACCTGATCGACGCCGCCGACTATGTGGCCTGCCACAATCCGGCCTACGTCAACATCTACGATGTGCTGGACGGCATCAAAGACGGTGGAACCTTCATGCTCAACAGCCCCTGGACCGCTGAAGAGATGGAAACCAAACTGCCGGCTTCAATGCGCAAAACCATTGCCGACAAAAAGCTCAAATTCTTCACCATCGACGCTGTGAAGATTGCCGGTGAAGTTGGCCTGGGCGGCCGCATCAACATGATCATGCAAACCGCTTTCTTTAAAGCCGCCAACGTGATCCCGGTCGACAAAGCCATCGAGTATCTCAAAGACCAGATCAAGAAGATGTTCGGCAGAAAAGGCGACAAAATCGTTCAAATGAACTGGGACGCTGTAGATGGCACCCTGGACAACCTGATCGAGATCGACGTTCCGGAATCCTGGTCCCAAGCTGATGGTGTTTCGGCTGCAACGGCCGACGAACCCGAGTGGGTCACCGATGTCATGCGCCCCATTCTGAAATGCAAAGGCGACGACCTGCCGGTCTCCAAGTTCAACATCGACGGTATCTTCCCGGTCTCCACCACCCAGTATGAAAAACGTGGCGTGGCCATCAACGTACCCGAATGGATCATGGACAACTGCATTCAATGTAACCAGTGTGCCTATGTCTGCCCCCATGCCGCCATTCGTCCGTTCCTGGTCTCTGACGAAGAGATGGAGAAAGCCCCGGAAGGTTTTGAAGCCAAAAAAGCCATTGGTAAAGAGTTCAAAGACAAAGGCATGAGCTTCCGCATGCAGGTCTACTCCGAAGACTGCATGGGCTGCGGCAACTGCGCCGACATTTGTCCGGCCAAGAAGGCCGCTCTGGTGATGAAACCGTTGCCCACTCAGATCGACCAAGAGCGGATTAACCTCCAGTACTGCGAGACCCTGCCCATCCGTGAAGAGATGGCCAACCGCAAGACAGTCAAGGGCAGCCAGTTCTATCAACCCCTGCTTGAGTTCTCGGGCGCCTGTACCGGTTGTGGCGAGACCCCCTATGCCAAGCTCATCACCCAGCTCTACGGTGAGCGCATGGTTATCGGAAACGCCACCGGCTGCTCCTCCATCTGGGGCGGCAGCGCACCTTCGATCCCCTACTGTGTGAACAAAGACGGCCACGGACCCACATGGGGCAACTCCCTGTTCGAAGATCCGGGCGAGTTCACCTACGGAATGCTGCTGGGACAGATCCAGCTGCGCGACAAACTGGCCCAACTGGTTGAACAGGCTGTCGCCTCCGACATTGACGCCGAGGTCAAAGAGGCCCTGTCCAACTGGCTTGCCAACATGAAGGATCCTGATGGCTCCAGAAAGTATGGCGACCAGCTTAAAGAGCTGCTGCCCAAACAGAGCGGCAACGCACTGCTGGATGAGATCAACGCCCTGTCCAGTTTCTTTACCAAGCGTTCCTATTGGGTCTTCCTGGGTGACGGTGCGGCCTATGATATCGCCTACGGCGGCATCGACCACATCCTGTCCACCGGCGAAGACATCAACGTGATGGTCTACGACACAGAGGTTTACTCCAACACCGGCGGCCAGAGCTCCAAAGCCACCCCCACCGGTTCCATCGCCAAGTTTGCCGCGTCCGGTAAAAAGACGGCTAAAAAAGACCTGGGCGCCATGGCCATGACCTACGGTTATGTCTATGTGGCCAACATCGGCATGGGCGCCAACAAGAACCATACCCTCAAGGCGATCATGGAGGCCGAGGCCTATGACGGTCCCTCTCTGATCATGGCCTACTCGCCCTGTATCAACCACGGCATCAAAAAAGGTATGGGCAAGACCCAGGAAGAGACCAAACTGGCCGTTGAGAGCGGTTACTGGCCTCTCTATCGCTTCAATCCGGAACTCAAGGACCAGGGCAAGAATCCCTTCCTGCTCGACTCCAAGGAGCCCAAGGCAAACCTCAAAGAGTTCCTGGGCGGCGAAGTCCGCTACGCTGCGCTTGAAAAGATCTTCCCCGAAGAGGCAGCCAAGCTGCACACTCAATTGGAGAAAGATTTTGCCGAGCGTTACCTGCTGCTCAAGCAAAAAGCCGATCAGGAGCTTCCTGTGGTCGAAACCACAGCAGGTGCTGCTGCCGGCGGCGCGGACTCCGATGTCTGCACCCTGTCCAGCACTGCTGAGCACGGCGGCGACGAAGCCTGCGATGATGGCCGTGCCGGTAAATAGGCATCGGTCGTCATCTTAGCTAGTAAGTGAACAAGGCCGCCTCATCTTCTGATGGGGCGGCCTTCTATTTGGAATCTGGTGTTTGGTGTTTCGTATTTGCGATATGGCTTGTAAAAAAGGCAGATAAAAATTATCTGTAACACCAAACACCAAACACCAAACACCAAACACCAAACACCAAACACCAAATGACGTGATCAATATGGATACAACACCAGAACAGAAATCCATAACCCAATGCCGTCGCTGCGGTACGTGTTGTCGCAAAGGTGGACCGGCATTGCATCTTGAAGACAAGGAGCTGGTAGATTCGGGAAAAATCCCCCTCAAGGATCTTCTGACCTTCCGCCAGGGAGAGCCGGTCTTCGATAATGTGACCAACAACATAGCACCTGCGGTGACCGATATCATTAAGATAAAAGGTATGCATGAAAGAACTGCCATTTGTGCATTCTACGACTACGCGTCAAAAGGTTGTTTCATCTATACCCATCGTCCTGTGGAGTGCAAAGCATTGCAATGCTGGGATACCCGGGAGATTGAGAGCGTCTACGCCACCAGGCGATTGACCCGTCGCCATCTTCTTTCAGGTATCAATGGGCTGTGGGAGCTGGTGGAAGACCATCAGCAGCGGTGCGATTATGCCTATATCGCAGAATTGGCTGATCGGATCCGACAGCAAAGGCGGGATGAGGCGGCTGAAAAAGAGTTGCTGGAACTGGTCCGGTTTGACCAGCACTTAAGAGACGTTACCCTGGAACGGGGTAACATGGATCCGGAGATGCTCGAATTTCTCTTCGGCCGACCATTGTCGTTTACCATCGAATTGTTCCAACTGAGAATGACCAATACATCTTCCGGGACCAAAATCGAAGCTACTTCTGATGCGGGATCGCAATTATGCTACCGCAGGATCGACCTTTAGGTAGCGGCACTCAGGGGCCTCCTGGCGTTTTTCTACCTATGGTTTGCTACATAACAGCTCCATAGTCCCAATCCGCGTTGATAAATATGTAGGATGGGCAAAGCGTAGCGTGTCCGTCACATGCATAAAGAATTTTCACCTTGCTATAAAGGAGATGGTGCAGTAACCATCCAAGTCGCGGCGAGACGCCGCTCCCACAGATTGAATGGCGCGTTTTATTTTATTATCCGTTGATATCTGTCTACAGAGAGGGCATTCGCCCGACTATTCACCAATACCGAACACCGAATACCGAACACCGAATACCGACCCCCATGCACCACCCACCAGGGTAGGGCGTGTGAATGATTGCCAAACCGTTACTTTATTGGTATATTATTTGGGTGTATTGTTCATTAATCCAAACACTTCTGAGTGGGTGGGGTATCGAGAAACCTGAATTGGACTGGGGGAAATCATGGGTTTTAAAGTAATGGGTATCTTTTTTGGCTGTGTCGTGGTGATTTGTTTCGCGATTCCGGTGTGGGGGCAAGATGCGCCACAGTCTTCCGGGCAAGGTTCTGAACAGTCGTATACCGACAAAGAGACGGCATCCACTGTTACAATTGAAGACGCCATGATCTGCCAGGATGTGGTGAACCGTGCGCCAGTGGGCAGTGGGGATGTGTTTGCCAAAGAAGTCAACAAACTCTACTGCTATTGCCGTGTACTCGATGCTCCGCCCGATTCCCAAATCACCCATAACTGGTATTATAACGGCAGTCTTAAAGCATCGGTTAATCTCAAGGTGCGATCATCAAATTACCGTACCTGGAGTTCGAAAACCATATTACCCCAATGGGGCGGCGAGTGGATGGTTGAGATCTTGTCGAATGACGGAAAGCCGTTGAAAAGTATCATTTTTACTATCCAGTAAGCCTCTCAACTGCCGTAATTGTTGGCTCGGCTTTCTGACTAATAGAGCCTTGTAAATTAGGATGTAGGAGCGGCTTTTATCCACGATTTAATTGTGATGTGGTCAGATCCATCGCGGCTAAAAGCCGCTCCTACAGTTAATCCGAACATTGAGGTAAGTAAGCTAACCGCGGAATTTTACCTGAATGACGTATTGAGGTCGCCGTTAATACAGTTCCGGTCTGCGGTTGGGAAAGAAATGGCGCATGGGATGGCTGCGAACGGCTTCCAGGTCGGCGGCCTTCAGTTCGGTGATGAGCATGGAGGCGTGTGGAGAGATATCCTTGTCGATCAGTTCGCCGGAGGGTCCGATTACCATGGCATTACCTGGGAAAAAGAGGCCATTGCAGTTTTCGCCTATCTGATTGGTGGCCACCACGAATACGCTGTTGTCAAATGCGCGTGCCGTTAAGTGGCGCATCCATGAGTCGTGTTTTTGGGCTGCGTTGCCCCTCGGTGATGCGTGAGGCATGAAGAGGACATCTGCACCTTTTTCGGTCATCACTGCTGCAAGTTCAGGAAAGTGGGCGTCATAACAGAGCTGGATGCCAAACGTCATATCACTGAATTTGAACACCGGAATGGCGTCGCCAGGCGTGTAGGTGTTTTTCTCCGGGGGGGCGGTGTGCACTTTGCGATAGACCTGCACCCGACCATCCGGCGTAAATACACCATGACTGGCAAAGGGGCGTCCATGGGGGTTCTTTTCAGCCATACCGGCGAGAATAACGATATTTTTATTTTTTGATAAAGCGGATATTTTTTGGCTGATACGACCCGGAATTGGCAGGGCAATTTCGGCCATCTCGGCGCGGTTGCAGTATCCGGTGATGTTCAGTTCTGGAAAGCAAACTAAGTCGGCACCCGCTGCCTTGGCCTTTATGGTCCATTCAATGGTTTTACCCAGATTCCGTTCAATCTCACCCACAGGGGAGTCGTGGGTGATGGCTGCTATGGTGATATCTTGCATCCGGCAAAAATACCTTTGATATCGAAAGATTGCAATGGCTTATGAATCAGGCTTAGGACCGCTGCCTGTATTAGGTTTTAAGTTTTAAGTTTTAGGTAATAATTTGATCTTATTTCTGAG
>JAAUYD010005143.1_pt1 | contig 13783 bp, 14 predicted proteins | sample 7278101 | NCBI WGS metagenome assembly JAAUYD01 (sample SAMN14350128, study PRJNA611818) | marine sediment metagenome | isolation source: surface marine sediment (0.6m) | place: French Polynesia: Moorea | collected 2018-08
GAAGACCTGATCTGCGAAATGCCCGCCCCGGAATAGACCTCCGGCCGGAGGCATCTCCTCGGATAAATCAAACACAAAGAGCCAAGGGTGTAAGCCCTTGGCTCTTCTTTTATCACTGAACGCAGTTCCCCATCAGCGCCGGGTCCCAGCACTGCCCGCCATAGGTCGGAACCAGTTGACCCATTGCGTTATGCCATTGAATCCGAATCAGCGGCTATTTTCCCAGCAGGGCCTGGATCTTCTTCAATGTCCCGGCATCAGTATCCCCTATCATCTTGATGACTTCCATACGATCCTCATCTGAACTCGATAGGGATGGATCTCCAGCTTCGACCTCTAATATTTCACAGATGGAGGTTACCAGTTTTTTGGGGGTAACCGGTTTTTCCATCATATACCGAGGCCGCATTCCGGAAGCGAACGCATTGAAATCCTTGATGTCGTCACTGCCCATTTCGTCATGGGCATGGGCCGTGATGACGATCACTGGCAAGCGGGCAAATTGGTCAATATTTCTAATTTTTCGCATCAGGTTGATGCCCGAAACCCGGGGCATCACCATGTCCAGGGTCATCAAATCCGGCGGTTCGGCCTGGAGTTTTTCAAGAGCATCCGCCCCATCTACGGCGGTGCTGACTTGAAAGCCGGCATCCTCGATGCATGCCGCCAGAAAATTGCGTACATCAGGCTCATCATCGACCACGAGGACTTTCTTATCGGACGCATGTGCCATAACCTACTCCTTCAATTTTCTAAGATTCAATCCCTCTTTCACCCTTGTTGTTCCGCGGTTTGGGCCGGCAGTGACTGGGCCTGATCGCCGTCCCCATTTTCCTTCATTTTCCCCATGGCTTTGGTCAGTGCGATCATGACGCCCAAACCCTCTTTGACGTCACTATTGAAACCCGCCGAAAGCATTCCAATGGGGCCGATCTTTTTGGTGCTGTCAAGGTCGACGCTGCCCGGTATTGCCGCCGCCTTCTCAAGGAAGGCCAGGGTGCCGGGATCCGACATCTTTTTCCCCAACCGCAGCATGGCCACCAGGCCATCGCTGATCTGTTCGATATCGTCTCCGTCGTACTCCGCCGCCACTTTGGCACGCACATCCATCATGGCTTTGATAATACGGAATACCCCTTTTTGCTCCAATTCGTCCAGATGCTCGATGGCCTTGGGCACTGCTGATTTTAGCAGAGGTTCGATGTCGGTGACAAACTCAATAATGTTGTCCATGGCTTTTATTGCGTATAGCAAGTTATTGATGCTGCGTGCGGACTGCTTGATCAGTTCGAACAGATCTTCCAGCTGAAACCCGGCCTCCACCTCCTTAAGGTGATCAATAAACAGATTGACAGCCTGTTGTTGCAGCGGCACCAGATCATCGGCAAATTCACCCCATTTGCCGAATTGCTTTACAATTGGATCGATCTTGGCATCCATGGCATCCAATCGTTGTAGAATAAGCTCTTCGTTGGTCATTTTGCCCTCCTATGCCACCTCAACAGTGGGCCAGGTTTTTCCGGCCATGTTCATTTGGGGTTCCAAAGGCAAATCCTTGCCGGTCAGCAGCATATTCCAGTAGACCCACTTGAACATCATCTTGCCCCAATAGTTGATGTTGCTCTCTCCCACCAGATCGAAGGGCCCCAGTCCCGGGAACGGATATTTACCCGGCAGCGGCTCGGTCTTGTAGTTGAAGTCGAAGAGATAGGCCTTGTCGTAACCCGAAACGATGAAACAGGTGGAGTGACCGTCGAAGGCCGGGTGCGGTTCCTGGCCGTCGATCTCACGCAGAATGTTCTCGGCCGCAATCTCGGCCTCGTAGTGGGCCACCGAACCGGCCTTGGAGGTGGGAACATTGGTGGCATCCCCCACGACATAGATATTGTCTCCGCGCTCGCATCGCAGGGTGTGGTTGTCGGTCAGGGCATAGCCCATACCGTCGCCCAGTCCGGACTCATCCACATAATCAGCCCCCAGGTTAGGCATGGTGGAAACCAATAGATCGAAATTCGCCGTTTCACCGGTAGCCGACTCCAGGTATCCCTCTTCTTCGTTGACGCCGGACAGATGGAAGTCTGTGGTCACGCTGATGCCTTTTTCCTCAGCGGCCACGCTGAGAACCTTGGTGGCGATCGGCTTGGTGAAGATGCCGGTATTGGGGGTCACAAATTCAATTTCAATATTGTCCCGGACGCCGTTCACCTTAAAGAACCAATCCGCCATAAAAACAAACTCGACCGGAACCACCGGGCATTTATGGGGCATCTCGGCGATATTGAATATCATGCGGCCCTCTTTGAAATATTTGAGCTTCTTGTACAGGGCCACGGCACTTTCCAAAGTAAAGAAGGTATGGATCTTGGATTTGGGGTCGGGCTTCCACTCTTCCATGCCCTCCACCTCTTCCGGAGCAATGCGGCATCCGGTGGCGATCACCAAATAGTCGTAGTCATAGTCGCCGTTTTTGGCTTTAACCTTGCGTTTGTCGGTGTCCACGTGGACCACCTCATCCAAGACGAAATTCACGCCTTTGGGAATGAAATCGCGCTTGGGCTTCATGCAATCTTCGGCCGTGTAAATGCCGAAGGGGATAAACAGCCACCCCGGTTGGTAGTGATGCATCTCATCGTTGTCCAGGATGGTAATCGACCACTCCAGCTCGTTGAGCTCTTTGCGCAGCTTGGCTGCCATCATTGTACCGCCGGCACCTGATCCCAGGATTAGGACTTTCTTCATAACGCCTCCTTAATTACAGATAAACAACTTTCACATATGACAAATATCAAAATATAATTATAATTATACCTTACGAGCCATTGGGGGGGGAGTGTGGAGCGCGGGCACATTTGGGATTGACCTGCTGGCCCTGATCCGGTAACGATCCAATAGCATGCTCTCTGTTAATATATAGAATTTTTATATCTATATTACATTTATATAGATTAAAAGACAAAAGTATCGCTTTGTCAAAGAAAATCTAGCGGTCAAGGAACTAAACCACTTATATAACAGTAAAATAAAACGATGGCCAAAAAAGTGCTCGTAATCGAGGATGAGGCTGATATCCTCATTTATCTCATGGCCGTTTTGGAAGACTTGGGATTGGAGGCCGACACCTTGCAAAGCGAAGAGCCCCTGTCCCAATCCATTCAATCGGCTCGACCGGATCTCATTCTGCTGGATGTGATGATGCCCAATCGATCGGGTGTCTCGATCTACCGGGAGTTGCGTAGCTCGGACGAGCTGCGTGACATTCCTGTCATCATCATTAGCGGCTTCTCTCCGGAGAGCGGAAACATGGCCGATAATTTTAAAAACTTGATATCCGACAACTCCATACCCGCCCCGAATGGCTTCATCGATAAGCCCATGAACCTGGATCGACTGATCCATATGGTACATGAACAACTGGGTATGGACCGGTAAGGACTGTAATCGTGGCACAACCTCCCAAAGAGTTGGCGAGATGGCTCAAAGACCATCTATTCAATGCCGTTCCCATGGCCATTGCGGTCATCGACCGGAAATTCGATCTGGTCTATGCCAATGAGGCCTTTGAACGGATGTTTGGATCGTGGCAAGGCCAGAAATGTTATAAAATCTATAAAGGTCTGGAAGAGAAGTGCGTGCACTGCCGTGGATCCGCGGCCTTCAAGGATGGAAAACCCAGGGTCAACGAAGAGCTTGGATATAACAAAGAAGGGGTGCTCACAAGGTACATCAAACACACCGTACCGGTGGTCGATGAGCGTGGAGAGATCCCTTTCCTCATTGAGATGTCCACCGATATCACCGAAAAGGAACAGATTCGGCAAGAGTACCAACTCCTTTTCGATCAGGTGCCCTGCAGCGTGTTGATCATCGATAAAGAGTATCGCATCATCAAAACCAACGAACGCGCCCGCAAGATGCTCGGTGACCTCGAAGGATTGCACTGCTACAGTGGATTGAAAGGTCTGGACAGCAAATGTAAAGAGTGCACCGCCCGCCAGACATTTGCCGACGGTAGACTGCATACGGGCCATCATGTTTGGAAAACCATAAAGGGAGAAACCCTTCATCTGCATGTCATCACCGTACCTCTGCGCATGACCAATGGCGATTTCGACATGGTCATGGAGATGGCGGTGGACGTCACCGAGACCCTCAAGCTGCAAGACGGCCTGGAATTCGCTCACTCGTTTCTTGAAACCATTATCAGTACTTCCATGGACGGCATCTTTGCGGTGGACACCCAAGGCAACGTCAACATGTGTAATCCGGCTGCCCGTAAGTTCTTCGCCATCCGACCGGACGAAAAGCTCTCCAACAAAGAACTGGCCAGTCTATTGCCCCGGGATGTTGTGGACCGGGCAATCACCGGCCCCCAACATGTCTATTTGCCGGAAACGACTATCGTAGATGCGGCGGGATGCCAAAAACCGGTGCGGCTGGTGGGTCACCAACTCTCCATCGACAATCGTTCTATCGGAGCGGCGTTTTCAATACAAGATCTAAGTGAGCTCAAAAAGCTTGAAGATGAAAAACTCGAGGCGGAGCGATTGGCCGCAGTGGGGCAGACCGTGGCCGGCCTGGCCCATGGCGTCAAAAACCTCACTACGGCGCTGGAAGGCGGCATGTACATGCTCAGCACCGGCATTGAAAAGGGCAACCTGGACAGAATCCAAAAAGGCATGACCATGCTGGACCGCAACACCCGGCGGATCTCCATGTTTGTGAAAGCCTTCCTCAGTTTTGCCAAAGGCCGGAAAATTCGCGCACAACTCTGCGAACCAACTGAAATCGCCAAAGAGGTGGTTGAAATGTATACCCCCAAGGCAGATGAGTTGGGCATCAAGCTGGTACTGGATCTACCGGAGTCCATAGATAAGGCGGCCATAGACTATGAAAGCATGCATGAATGTCTCACCAATCTGGTGGGCAATGCCATCGATGCCTGCCAGACAAGCAGCAACGGTGGATCCAAGGTGATCATACGCGCATTTGAGAAGAAAGGGCTTATCTTTTACGAAGTTATCGACAACGGCTGCGGCATGGATTATGAAGTAAAAAAGAAGGTCTTCACCACCTTTTTTACCACCAAAGGCCTTGGCGGGACCGGATTGGGACTGTTGATGACCAAAAAGATCATTCAGGAACACGGCGGCACCATCAAACTGCAATCCAAACCCGATAAAGGGACGACGTTTCGGATCTGCCTTCCCCGCAAACGCCTGCCCAAAATCATGGCGGACAGCCAAGGAGGGCCCAATTAAATGAGTATTTTGAAACTGATGAATGCGCGGCGTAACAGCGGCCAGCAACCCACAATGCAACCAATACGCCTATCGGCCCAAGAAAAGCAACGGGCGGCATTAGGCCAGTGCATTCAATGCGGAACCGACAATGCCGACACCAGTAGTTATATTTGCGCGGAATGTCAGGCCAAGGATACCATTGACGAAATTCGTGACGATATCAAAGCGCTACGGCAGAAAATCCTAAATAGATCGGATGACTAAGGGAGTCTTTCTACATGGCCAACCAGTTTCTGGTCGAGATCCACGACCACATTAGCCATCTCATCGAATCCGGCGCCAAAGAGGCTTCAGAGGCGCAGGCCAGGGGCGATAGCGCACGGGCTGTCTTCATGAATGGAAAGATCGACGAGTTGAAGAAGATCCGGTTGTATTTGAGCGATCAATTCGATCTCGTCACCCAAAAGTATTATTGAATATGTCTCACAACTATCTATTGGATACTTATCAATATTTGCAACAGCGGTTGAACGAAATTCAACCCCGGTTGACCGCTGATGATGCGGACCATAACACAAAGCAATATGTCGCCGGCCAAATCGAGGCCATATGCGATCTGGAGCGCTTTCTAAAAGGAAAATATGATGTAAAGCTGCCCCGCAGATTGCGAAATCAGCACACCACAAGCGGCATCTGCATCCCCGATGAAAAGGCCTGAGGGCCGAATGGCGGTATTCGGTAATCGGTGTTCGGTATTTGTTAATCGGCGCCAATCTTATAAACATTCCTGGTAATATTTGAATAAAATATATCGTCTCATATTGCGAACTCACTAAGTTCATATTGTTACTCGGGTAATTATGGCTCGCCACTCCTTCGAAGGAGTTGGTAGGTTGGGTTGAGGAACGAAACCCAACAATCGAATACTGACCACTGAATACCGAACACCGAATACCGAATACCCAGCCCAAAGGGCTCCAACTAAGAATCGCGTTCCAACCGTTTTTTGATTTGGCGCTTCTCCCACTCCGGTCCGAAGAAATTAATAACTTGGTAAGCCCTAAGGCCTTGGACCACAATGGCGATGCCCCACCCCATTGCCGGCCAGACCACCCACAAATGTTGGGGGGTTTTGACGAGGTTGATCAATAAAAGACCGCCCATCACCAGGGCGTAGGCGATCAGGTGTTTATAGAACCCCCGTAAACCGCGGACATAAGCAACGGCTTGGGCTTCAGGGGTCAATTTGGTTGCGTCAGACGAAATCCTCTCCTCTTGAGGGGCTAGATTGCGGACTTCCGTGTCAAATACCGCGGCCAAGGACTGTAGCGACTCCAGGCTTGGTTTTTGACCACCCTCGATGCGTTGAATCGTTCTCACGCTCAGACCGCTCAATTCTGACAGCTGCTCTTGGGACCAACCCCTTTCGCGTCGAAGTTTTCGGATCATCATTTCTATTCCTTTGTCCTTTGGTTGCGAATGATTCCTGGCGATACCATTGGAAGAAGACCAGGTCCACGACACCGCCGCGACACAAAGGCGACACACACCCGACACATTTACAAATTCAGTAAGTTAGAAATACAGCAGTGGCAAACAAATCATCCGGCTCCACTTCACCCGGCTTTGGATTACCCCACCCGCTCATTTCATCCGACGCGGAAAAAACATACCGGTTCGCGATTGGTATGCTTGATATTCCGGAAAGGTCTGTGTAAGTTTGCGCTCCTCGATTCCAGCCCTGATGACCTGTCCCACGCAAAACATCACATACATGATGATGGTCACCACGTGCAGCCTTAACAGCAGGCTGCCGAAGAACATGATGAAATGACCGGTATAGAGCGGGTGGCGGATACGACTGAAGATCCCATGCACGATCAATTCTCGGGCTTCGCTCATGATGGTGAAAGCGCGGCGCAGGGTTAACAATCCAATGAGATTGATCATACCGCCGATGACGACCAATGCCATAATGGCAATGTAAAAATAGAGATGGTGTGGAGAAGAAAACGGCGCCCATCGCGGCAGACTGTAAGGCATTAGAGCCATCAATATGGGAATCCCGGCAACAATGACGGGGAATGCGGTCTCCATAAATCCCGCGGCGATACCCTTTGCCCTGGCCCGGCTTAGGTAGGAGATCGTGTAGCCAATGTAAATTGCAGTCTCAACAATCCACACGCTCAGCTTGATGCCCCATATGAACGTGATATGGCCCATGGAATAGATGGGTAGCCCGGCGACGTCTTTAAAGCTGGCGTAAAATTGGCGGGCATCGCCGAAACTTTGCGGAAAACGGTCAAACTGGTAGATGCGCAGGCCCAGAAGGGCCAGAATGATCAACAAGGCCGTCCCGCGGCCGATCAATTCACGATAGGGCCAACGCACAGGATTAAAGATGATCCATTGGTCCACCTGTTTTAACCAATCTGACAATGTGGGCGGTTCTTTCATGACAGAAAATGTCCAATTCTACTTTATCGATACCACTATTAGGGTTAGTGCGGTCCCGCGGACCTCCTAGGAATCGTCGTTGGTATTAAGGCTGGGATCTTTACCCAGCCTTAATGCGGGATACCCCCCGCCATCCTTCTTGTTGCGGTAGAAGTTCTCCTCGTGACGTTTGACGGCTTTTCTCCTTTTTTTATTGAGAAAGATTTTATAGAGGGCGTCGTTTTGATCAGGTATTTTCCCCGTGATTTTTCCTTCTATTAAATAAAGGGCTTCAATGGATTTATCGGATACCGGATAACCACGGTCATCCAATCGTATCTCAGAATCCACGGAAACTTTCGATATGTTGTTGATATCGACCAATTTTATCTCACCGGTGGTGCCTACAACGAGGTTTCCCCTTCCGGCTAGATCGGGGATATACCTATCCTGGGTCACCATCTCCTTGATGCGTTGAATGAAGATGGCGGCCTTTTTTCGGACGAGGGCTTCCCATTGATCCTCTCGAATGTTCACCTCACCGATGACGCCTTGCAGACCGTCATACAAAGCAGCGAGAAAAGCCCGGCCTTTCAAAATGCTCCATGGATCGACAATCTCGCCCGGTTCATAGGTCTGAAATCCGCAGAGTAGGATATCCCGCCCTTCAGGTCGCAGGTATTCTGCGATGAACTCGCTGGAGGTGGCCATAAAATCCGGCGCCAGATATCGCTCCACAATTTTGACACGTCGGGTCTCACGCAGGGCGTTCTCCAAAGTTGTCAACCGGGTTTTAAATATTCTGAACATTCGAACCGGCTTGGCTTTTGGATACCACCGGACGCCGTCAACCACCAAACCGGTTCTCTCGCGTTCTACATCATGTTGGGTAAGAACCTCCATGATGTGGGAACGCAGCCCTTGCCGGTAGTGCCGCCTGAATATATAGGGCCCGGACGCTTTGATAAAATTGAGCGCAACCACATCCGCGTGGTTGATATACGGTTTATCTCTGATATCTTCCGGCATAGGAGAAAAGCCTTCTTTGATAAATGCCGCAACATTTCGTCACGGTCAGATCTATACCACACAATCCAGGCTTTCGCCCACCCGGTTTTCCCCATACTCAGTCAACTGATGGTAGCCGCGCCTGAACACAACGTTTGTGATTTGAACACAAATCCTGTACCTTAATGATCGAAAAACGATACAGTGGAAGTTAAACTTAAATAGGCTTGGTCTAATTCATAACGCTCAATCAGGGTGGCAGACTCGCCCCAACCGCAATGCCAAATCCAGGTGAATGACACCATGTCAACCGATCGACCGAATGGGCCTATGTTTTGCCCGAGCTGCGGAAACAAAACATTTTCACGGCGCAGTTTGAAACCTTGGTACTGCATACAATGCGACTTTACCTATTATCAGAATGCAGCTGCAGCCGTGGCCGCTATTCTGATTCACCAGAATGAGATATTGTTGACCATTCGAAAGGCCGATCCCGGCAAAGGCATGCTGGATCTGCCGGGTGGATTTGTAGACCCCGGCGAATCGTTGGAGGTTGCGCTCCACCGGGAAATTGAAGAAGAACTCAATTTTAGCACCCGTAACTGGGAATACCTTTTTTCATTTCCCAATCGTTATGAATTTAAAGGTGTAGTTTACCCGACCATGGATGCCTTTTTTAAAACGGATCTCGAGGAAAAACCATCGATCACCCCTTGCGATGATGTAGCCGACACCGTCTGGATGCCGCTGGACCGCATTGACTTAAACACCATCGCCCTTATTTCAGTTCGCACGGCCATCGATCAGATTAAAAAATCACCAGGAGCTTACGGATTTATTTAGCCCAGAGGCCATTTGCGATGGAATTGGGGTATTGGCTTGACCCACACCGAAAGTAGGGATATATCAAGCCAAATCAAAAGCATATCACGCCAGATCCCTTCGGCTACAGGATATTGGATGACATGAAAAAAATGAAGCATTTCGCTGATTGGGCCATTGATCGATATAACAACCTGGTACTCAACCGCCCCGTTGTTGTGATTATCATATTGATGATCATCCTTGCCGCTTTAGGCTATAAAGCCCTGGAATTCAAAATAGATGCCTCCACGGAGACCCTGTTGTTGGAAAACGACAAAGACCTGCGCTACACCCGCCAGGTTGCCAACCGCTACGGCGTCTCAGACTTTTTGGTGATCTCCTATACCCCCCAGGCAAAAGACCTATTGGACCCAAAAATTCTGGACCACTTGGCGCAGCTGCGGGACGAACTTAAAGAACTTGAAAAGGTCTCCTCGGTCAACACCATTTTAGACGTTCCCTTGCTCCAAAGCCCGCCCATCGACTATGCGAATTTCTCAGGTACCTTGCCCAACCTGCAATCACCGGACACCGATCCTGAATTGGCCAGGAAAGAGCTGCAGGAAAGCGATTACTACCGTAATCTGATTGTCAGCGACGATATGAAAACCACGGCCTTGGTGGTCAACCTCAAAGGCGATACACGTTTCAGGGATTTGATTGAAGAGCGCCGCCTGTTGCGCCAAAAAAGCGACCAAGGCGGACTGACGGCGGCGGACCGTTCCAGATTGAACGAGGTCAAACAGCAGATCAGCGAACAACTTGAAATTTCCCGCATAACGCAACACGAGAACATTGCGGCCGTACGTGCTGTCATGGACAAATACCGAGATCAAGCCGACCTTTTTCTGGGCGGCATCACCATGATCGCAGATGATATGATCACTTTTATCAAAAGCGACCTAAGAATATTCGGCGCCGGGGTGTTTATCCTACTGGTGGGCATGCTGGGCATCATCTTCAGGCGGCTTCGATGGATCGTACTGCCCATGCTCTGCTGCTTTCTATCCGTCATTGCCATGATGGGCGTTCTGGGTGTTTTCGGATGGGAAGTCACTGTAATCTCATCTAATTTTATCTCCTTGCAATTGATTATCACATTGGCCATTGCCGTACATCTCATCGTGCGCTATCGCGAATTCCAACAAGACAATCCGGAAATGGACCAGTCCGCACTGGTCAAAAACACAATCCGGACGAAGTTTGTGCCGTGTCTTTACGCCGTGTTGACCACCATCGCCGGCTTCAGTTCGTTATTGCTCTGCGACATCAAACCGGTCATTAATTTTGGATGGATGATGAGTGCCGGCATCACCTTTTCTCTTATCTTCACTTTTATACTTTTTCCCGCCGCCATGATGCTGATGAAAAAACCGGCGCCGTCGCCAACCGCCACATCAAATTCGGGCTTCTTCTCCTTGACCCACGTGTTGGCCCGCTTTACCGAGTCCAACGGCACATTGATACTGGTGCTGACCGTAGTTCTTACCATCGCCAGTATAATGGGCGCGTCTCGTCTGGTGGTTGAGAACAGCTTTATCGATTACTTCAAAGAGACCACAGAGATCTACCAGGGAATGAAAGTCATCGATCAAAAACTGGGGGGTACCACGCCCCTGGATATCATTGTTCAATTTGAACCTATCGACCTGGATGATTTTGAAGAGGAGGAGGATGACCTATTCGAACCCGACCCCTTTGCAGACGAACTGGCCGAAGAGGACACCGACAAGTACTGGTTTGAAGATACCCGCTTAACAACCATCGAAGCCGTCCACGATTACCTGGACGGTTTGCCTGAAACCGGCAAGGTATTGTCCTTGGGAACCCTGCTCAAAATCGGCCGCAAGCTCAACAAGGGCCAATCATTGGACAGCATTGAGATGGCAGTCCTCTACACCCGACTGCCAAAAGAATTTAAGGAGCAGATCCTGTCTCCGTTTCTCTCCATAGAAAACAACGAAGCACGGTTTTCAGTTCGCATCAAAGACTCGTTAAAAGGGCTAAAGCGCAACAGCTTACTAAAACAAATATCCAGCGATCTGACCGGAAAGCTGGGGCTGCCCCAAGAAAAAGTCCGTCTGGCCGGCGCCATGATTCTCTACAACAACATGCTGCAAAGCCTTTTCTCTTCCCAGATCAAAACACTGGGGGTCGTGGCCTTGGCCCTCCTGGTGATGTTTCTCGTGTTGTTCCGGTCCCTCAAGGTCGCACTGATTGCCATCTATCCCAACCTGTTGTCAGCCGGCGCCGTTTTAGGGGTCATGGGCTGGCTCAACATCCCCTTGGACATGATGACCATCACCATCGCCGCCATCAGCATCGGCATCGCCGTGGACAACACCATCCACTATATCCATCGATTCCGGGAAGAGATCCAAGGCGGCTGCAGTTATCAAGAAGCCCTACACCGCTGCCACGGCAGTATCGGCTATGCCATGTACTACACATCGGCCATCATCATCATCGGATTTTCTATCCTGGTCTTTTCCAACTTCCTGCCCACCATCTACTTCGGACTATTTACCGGACTGGCCATGCTCATCGCCATGGTGGCGGCTCTCACGCTGCTGCCCCAATTGCTGATTGTTTTTAAACCATTTAAAGGATCAGTCGTCGGTGAACCGTAATCGGTATTCGGTGGTCAAGGTTTGATGTTCATTATGATGTAAGCGGATTAGTTGAGAAGCTCTAAATGTCAATCTATTAATTATTCCATATAATATTAAAACGTTGAAACCACCCAAGAGCATCAGATCTCTTGCGTAGGTTGGGTTGAGGTTGCGAAACCCAACATTTGGCAAGCACTTTTGTTGGGTTTCGTTCCTCAACCCAACCTACCAATTTGTTATTCCATATGATGAATGTCCCTATACTTTATCAACGGGGCTTCCCCAAGCGGTTAAAGGAAGCCCCATGCCTGGGTGCTGTATCTACACGCTCACACGAGCGGCCGCTTTTTCAATCCGAGGGAAAAAGAATTCCACCATCTCTTCTACAATATGCTTCCAATAGTCCTGGTCACCAATAAATTTCAGACTGTTTTCTCTGGTATCGTAGCGCACATAACATCCGTATTTTTCAGCAACAGAATTCAGCAGTTTCGCGACAACTTCAAGGTTCACGTTCTTTGAATTGAAATATAGTTTGTCGGTCATTCGAAGGCTCCTTTCAGTCAGCGTTTAAACATATGGACGGCGTGCTTTCCCAATTAGTTTACAGACAATGCGAAAAAACACTGAGATACCGTTATGACTCCGGATTAGCTTGACAATACGCCAAACACGTTTACCACTAGTTTGATATCTATTTCAGGGCGCAGGACCGGCTCAATGGACTCTGATATTATTGAACGGCAACGAGATAGGCGGATAAATGGCTGTTTTTAAAGATTTTATCGCTCGGATCGACATGTTGCGTGCCACACTGGTGTTGGCCGGCATTGTCGGGGTATTGATCGTCCCTGTTCAGACCGCCGGTCATACCCTATCCATTACCATTACCCCATTGGTAACGGGCCTAGCCGAACCTGTTGATATCAACCACGCCAATGATGAGTCGAACCGCTTGTTCATCGTCGAGCGCCCCGGTCGCATTCTTATCTGGGATGGGAGCACGCTATTGGCGACGCCTTTTTTGGATATCAGCCAGTTGACCGTTAACGAAGGTGAGGGTGGATTGCTGGGGTTGGCCTTTCATCCCGATTATGCAGACAACGGGCACTTTTTTGTCCACTACACCGATATTGCCGGGGATACGGTGGTGGCACGCTATACCGTAAGCACCGATGACAATCTTGCAGAGCCCGACAGCGGGCAGATTATTTTGCAAGTGCCCCAGCCCGCCAGCAACCATAATGGCGGGCAGATTCGATTCGGACCGGACGGCTTTTTATACATCGCTTTGGGTGACGGCGGTTTTGGCGGAGATCCGGACAACAACGGTCAAAATCTGAACACCCTCTTGGGCAAAATATTGCGCATCGATGTGGATGGCGGCTTCCCCTATGGCATCCCTGGGAACAATCCATTTATCGACCAGCTGGATTCACGACCTGAAATTTGGGCCTATGGATTGCGCAATCCATGGCGGTTCAGTTTTGACCGCGTCACCGGCGACCTGTTCATCGCCGACGTGGGGCAAGGAAGGTTTGAGGAGGTCAATTTCCAAGCCGCGATATCGGCCGGCGGAGAAAACTATGGTTGGCGTCTGATGGAGGGGAATAGTTGCTTCAA
>JAAUYD010104762.1_pt1 | contig 13783 bp, 8 predicted proteins | sample 7278101 | NCBI WGS metagenome assembly JAAUYD01 (sample SAMN14350128, study PRJNA611818) | marine sediment metagenome | isolation source: surface marine sediment (0.6m) | place: French Polynesia: Moorea | collected 2018-08
ATGTCCGTCGAACAGATTGACGGTGCGATGGGCGTAGTCGGCGTGCGCCGGCGAATGCGTCACCATCACTATGGTCGTTCCCTCGCTGTTGAGCGACCGCAGCAATTCCATAACCTCCTGGCCATGCACGGAGTCGAGGTTGCCTGTCGGCTCATCGGCGAGAATCAGTGGCTGGTTGCCGACAACGGCACGCGCAACTGCGACGCGCTGCTGCTGACCTCCGGACAGTTGACCGGGCATGTGCTTGGCACGATGCGCAATCCCCATGCGATCCATGACGTCGTCCACACGCTTCTTGCGCTGTGCGGACGGCATGTTGTGGTACAGCAGAGCGAGTTCGATATTCTCGGCCACCGTAAGTTCGTCAATGAGATTGAAACTCTGGAAGATGAAGCCGATATTCATCTTCCGTATCACGCTGCGCTGTGCCTCCGAGTACGGCGCTACGTTTTCATCGAAAAAGTAGTAGTCGCCATCGGACGGACTGTCCAGCATGCCGACGATATTGAGCAGGGTCGATTTGCCACAGCCCGAGGGACCCATGATGGCGACAAACTCCTCTTGCCGGATCTCAAGGTTGACGCCGTTCAGCGCAACCGTTTCGACCTCGTCCGTCTGGTACACCTTGAAGAGATTGTGGAGCTTCAGCATGGTATTCCCCTTGTCAGAATCGTGAATTCGGTAATGTCATTCGCTGTCGAGGACGAGTCGGTCCATGCCAGCGTAGCTTGTATAAGGTGATGTAATGACCTGCTCGCCAGGCTCCAGGCCATCGAGCACCTCTATGAAGTCGGAGTTGCGCCGCCCGAGACGGACGCTGCGTCGAACAGCCTCTGCGCCACCAGGCGCCACAACGAAGATCCAGTTGCCGCCGGTCTCCTGGTAGAACGAGCCGTTTGGAATCAGCAGGGCGTCGCTGTTGTCGCCCAGCGTCAGGCGCAGCTGCAACGTCTGGCCCCGGCGCAGCCCGGCGGGTTCGGCCGCGAAGACCATGTCAACTTCGAACTGACCGTCATTCACCTGCGGGTAGATCTTGGAAATCGACAGGTCGAGTTCGCGGCCATTGTGGTTTGCCACCGCGCGCTGCCCGAGATCGACGCGACCGAGATAGAATTCATCGATTTTGACGTTGAGCTTGTAGGCGTCGGGGTCATCAATCTGGCCGAGGCGCCCACCGCGAACAATGGACTCACCGATTTCGACGTCGAAGCCGGAGATCTTGCCATCGACGGGTGCTTTGACGTTGAGGTCGTCTAGGTTCTTGCGAGCGAATGCGAGACTGGTCTGCAGTTGGGTGCCGGCCGAGCGTAATTGCCGGAGCTGTTCTTCCTGCAAACGCGCGTCAGTTGCCTGACTCTCGAGTGTCACTTCGCGACGGTTGCGGTAGTAGTTCAACTCGTCTTCGAGCTCATCGAGCGTCGACTGCGAGACGAGCTCTCTCGCGACCAGATCTTTCTGCCGATTGATATCGCGGGTAAGGCGCGTGATCTGGTAGTCGATTTCCACCAGGTTTCGTTTGTGCGACAAACGATTCTGCTCGAGCTGCAGTTCGAGTGTTCGCATGAAGTTGAGTTGCTCGGTGACCGAGGCTTCGCGGCCGAGAACCTCGAGCTGCAGGTTGGTGTTCGACAGCACGACGATCGGATCGCCTGCTCTGACGATGGCGCCGTCCTCAATCAATACCTGCTCGACACGCCCACCCTCGACTGCATCCAGATAGACCGTGCTCCGGGGAACGAGACGGCCACGCAGCGGAATGAAATCCTCGAAGGTACCGACCGTGACACTGGAGACTGCAATGCGTTCGGAATTGACGCTCAGGCTGCGACCGCCCATCAGGGCAGAGGCCAGCCAGGCGATGAAGAACAGCACCAGAACGCCGGCGGCACCGTACCCCAGCTTGCGGCCGAGCGGCATCTTGCGCTCAATGCGACGGTCCATGGGCTGGCCGGAGACCGAGACGCCGCTTTCCGGGCGGGCTTCGTTGAGGCTTGAGATCTTGTTCACCGCTGTATCCGCTGAGTAAAGAGTGTGTCCTTAACCTCTTCAATAGCAATGCGCGTGCCAATTCGATAAGTCGCTGATAAACCGACAATTCGACCTCAGCAGCACGCGAAAACTGTACGCTTTCGGACAGTCGGTGTACGATTTCGGACAGTTTCCCGAACCGAACAGGGGCTATGTGAGTAATCCCGGCAACATCCTCGTCGTCGACGACGATGACGACATCTTGACGGCGGCACGTTTGCTGCTCCGGCGACGTTTCGAGGAGGTGGTCACCTGTCGCCGCCCGGAACGTATACCTGACCTTATGGCGCGCCACGTCTTCGACGCCGTACTCCTCGACATGAACTTCGGCCCGGGCGAGTCGTCTGGCGAGCAAGGTCTCAATTGGCTCGCGAGGATCATCGAGATCGATCCGGAAGCCGTCGTCGTCATGATCACGGCGCACGGCAATGTCGACAACGCGGTAGAAGCGATGAAGCGTGGCGCAATGGACTTCATCGCCAAGCCCTGGCAGAACGAAAAAGTTGTCGCGACAGTTTCCGCGGCGGTAGAACTGCGTCGCAGCCGCGCTGAAGCCGCGTCGCTGCGCAGCACGAACAAAGGCCTGCGCGAGGCAACCGGTCTCGGTCACCAGCAGATCATCTCCGAGTCGCCAGCCATGGAGGCGGTGTTCAGTGTGATACGTCGCGCCGCACCGACCGACGCCAACGTCCTCATTCTCGGTGAGAATGGCACAGGCAAGGAACTCATTGCCCGCGAGCTGCATGCGCAGTCAAGCCGGGCAGACCAGGTGTTTCTCACGGTCGACATGGGGTCCATCAGCGAGTCGCTGTTCGAGTCGGAGCTCTTCGGGCATCGAAAGGGCGCGTTTACCGGTGCGGACGACGATCGCGCGGGGCGTTTCCACGCGGCCGACGGCGGCACCCTGTTCCTCGACGAAATCGGCAACCTGCCCATGCATCTGCAGGCGAAACTGCTGAGTGCACTCGAGCAACGTCAGGTCACGCCTGTTGGCGCCGATCGGCCGCAGACGTTCGACGTTCGGGTCATTGCGGCAACCAATGCGCCCATCGAGCACCTTCGGAATGCGGACCGGTTTCGTCCCGACCTGCTCTTTCGGCTCAATACCGTCGAGATCACGATCCCGCCGTTGCGCGACAGGCGCGATGACATCTTACCTATTGCGCGTCACTTCGCGGACGTCTACGCCCGCAAGTACAACAAGGCAAGCAGCCGCTTGTCCGCCGCAGCGGAAGCTGCACTGCTGGACTATGACTGGCCCGGTAACGTACGCGCCTTACGGCATGCCATCGAGCGCGCCGTGATCATGAGCAACGACGAAAACCTGAGTCCCGAGGACCTGCAGCTCGACTATCCCGGCGCCGGCGAGGCTTCGAGCCCGGCTTCCACAATACCTGCGATCCTGAATCTCGACGAAATGGAGAAGAACACGATCGAGCAAGCGTTGCGCAAACACGGTTTCAACATTTCGCGGGCCGCTTCCGAACTCGGTCTCACCCGCGCGTCGCTGTATCGTCGTATGGAAAAGCATGGTATTTAGGCGCTTCGCAGTATTGCTTCTTGCCCGGCTCGTCCTCGTCGGCATGGCAATGGCGCTCGTGGTCTGGTTGTTGCTCCAACCGGGATACCACAGCTCCACGCTGCTGGCGGGCATCGTGCTTGCACTGATGGTCGCCGCACTCTGGCGCTTCGTCAGTCGGACCAATCGCGAAGTGTCGAGATTTCTGGACGCCGTCCGATTCGCCGATTATTCACAGCGCTTTGACTTCGAGGATACCGGTTCGGGCTTCGCGGACCTCGGTCGTACGTTCACCGACATCATCAGTGACATGCGGAAACGGCGCACCGGGCAGGAGTCGGAGCTACGCCATCTCAAGGCGCTGGTCGAGCACATCCCGGTCCCGTTAATGACCGTGCATGCGGACGATTCAATCACGTTGCAAAACAACGCGGCGCGGCGTCTGTTCGGCGCCGCTCCGGTAACCCGCTTGAACGACCTGCGCCAATTCGGACATGGGTTGGCCCGCGCTGTCGACGAAGCCATCCCCGGCGACCGCGAGCTCGTCGCCTTCACGGTCGACGGAGTTGAATACCACCTGACGCTTGCCGCAACCGAGATCGTGATCGCCGGCGACCGCGAGCGGCTGTTCTCGCTGCAGGACATCCAGTCCGAGATTGATGCGACGCAGGCTGAAGCGTGGCGCGACCTCGTTCGGGTGCTGACGCATGAGATCATGAACTCGATTACGCCTGTGACCTCGCTGGCACAAACCGCCGCGGACCTCATCGAAGACGTCGTGCGCAAAGCGGAGCGAGACGTCCCAATTGCCGAGGATCTCGAAGACGCCCAAAGCGCTGTAAACACCGTGGCGCGGCGTTCCGGCAGCCTCATTCAGTTCATCGACAGTTACCGCCAGATTTCCCGTCTCGCGCCGGCTGAGAAGAAGCGGGTCCCGCTGGCGGAGTTGTTCGATTCGGTCACCGACCTCGCCCGTGCCGAGTGGCGCGATGATCGCGTGGCTCTGTCGGCGCAGGTCGAACCGGCAGGACTCTTCGTTTATGCGGACAGAGACCTGCTCGAGCCGATGCTGCTGAATCTCTTGCGTAATGCGTGGCAGGCTACGCAGGCGCTCGATCAGCCCAGTATTGAATTGACGGCGCGACTGAACCGACGCGGCAATACGGCGATTGAGGTCAGCGACAACGGCCCGGGCGTACCGGACGACAATGCACGCAAGATATTTGTGCCGTTCTTCACCACCAGGGAGGGTGGTTCCGGCGTCGGGCTCGCACTGGCCCGGCAGGTTATGATCGCGCACGGCGGCTTCATCCGCCTCAGTCACAACAACGGCGGCGGCGCGGTATTTACTTTGACGTTCTGATCAGAAGTCGCGCGGTATGCGCACCGATGAAGCGACGATCGTGTACTGCCTGCCCGGCGTGATCGGCGCCTCTGCCTCACCGAGGTCTTCAGCCAGGTGCTGCGCCTCCTCTGGCGCCAGCTCGCTGGCAACGACTTCGCCGACAAGCGTTACCTTTTTGCCGCCGATATCGGTGGGAACAAAGAAACCGTAGTCCTTGAAGGACACGCGCACGACGATGCTGCCCTGCTGGGCAATAAAGAAGCAGCCTTTCTTCTGACAGACCTTGGCCACGCGGGTCTCAACGCGAACGGTCTGGTCTGCGAAGCTGGCACCGTCGGTGGCAATGGCCTCGAGGGAGACTTTGCCGACGGAGAGATCGAGTGGCGAGCCGAAGGTCTCGTGTTCCGCCGTCTGTTCGACCGGTTCTGACAGCCTTATCACTTCGTCCCGGTCGGCGGCCAGGCTCGTCGCTGCAACCAGCAGCGCCATTGCGGCGACCACGCTCATTCTGACGGACATTGGGGTTTTCCCGTGCACTTTCAACAACCTGCTACTATAGAAAGACGTCATCTTCTACACCATTTTAGCAAGGTCGCAATTGCAGTTTGAGAATACCCGGCAAACCGCTATTGTCCCTCGGTTTTTCCGAATGACGAAAGTTGCCGTAATATGACGAAATAAGTCAGTTCACCACATTCCGATGCCCGGTCGACCTCGTCGATCGGCCCGGTCTTTGGCACTTCAGAATAAGACAACGACCACATCCAAATCAGGGGAAACGTCGACATGAACGGGCAACTCAGAAAAGTATCCGCCGGGATGCTGCTGGCGTCATGCGCGCTAAGCCTCCCGGCCTCGGCAGTTGAGTTCCAGTGGGGAGAAATAGAAGGCAGCTTCAACTCCCAGATTTCCATCGGCGCCAGCTGGCGCATGGAGGCACAGGACCCACGCCTGGTGACCCCGGGCAACCTGCCAGGTATCGGCACAGCGTCCACGAGCACCGCAGACGACGGTGACGCCAACTTCAACGATGGCGACATCTACTCGCTGATCCTCAAAGGCGTCCATGACCTGGAGCTGCGCAAGGGCGATTTTGGCGTATTTCTCCGCGGCAAGTACTGGTATGACGAAGAACTGGCCAATGGCAAGCGGCCGATCGGGACCTCAGCCAATCTGTACGTGCCAAATCAGAAACTCAACGACAGCGGCTACGACGATCTTGCACAGGCGTCCGGTATCGAACTCCTCGATGCATTTGTCTACGGCACGTGGTATCTCGGTGAGAATGAAGCGCCGCTCGACATCCGGCTCGGCCGTCAGGTCGCGAGCTGGGGCGAGAGCACGTTCATCCAGAACGGCATCAACTCGATCAACCCGATCGACGTATCGGCATTCCGGCGTCCAGGCGCCGAGATCAAGGAAGGGCTGCTACCGGTCTCGATGTTGACGATCTCGACGAGTCCGACAGATGCGCTGACCTTCGAGGCTTTTTACCAGATCGAATGGGAGAAGACCGTTATCGACGGCTGCGGCACCTACTTCTCGACGGCTGACGTCGCGGCGACAGGCTGCAACATCGTCACGGTTACGAACACGTTCAGCGACCAGGTCAACATGGCGAACGGGCTGTTCGTCTCGCGCCTGCCCGACATCGAGCCCGACGACGACGGCCAGTACGGCTTCAACGTCCGCTACTTCGCCGAGAAGCTCGCCGGTTCCGAGTTCGGCCTGTATTACATGAACTATCACAGCCGCACGCCGTATCTCGGTGGCGTCACGTCCTCCAACCCGATACTCGGAGGTCCGCCGGACGCGCCGTTCATTCCCGGCGATCCGCTCGGCGGAAACCCGCAGTACTTTGCCGAGTTCCCGGAGGATATCGAGCTCTTCGGCGCAAGCTTTGCGACCAATCTCGCGGGATTCGCCGTATCGGGTGAGGTGAGCTACAGGCCCGACTTCCCGGTGCAGATCAATGCGACGGAGATCCTGACGGCGGCCCTGGGTTATGCCCCCTGGTCGACGGTCACACCGATCGTTCTCGGCGCCGGCTTCGGTAACCCGGTATCCGGCTTTGACGAACTGCCGGTTACCCAGGCGCAGATCACGTTCATTCGCTTCTTCGACCAGGTGATGGGCGCCAGCCGCCTGTCATTCGCCGCCGAAATCGGTGGCAACTGGGTCGGCAGCCTGCCCGACCAGTCGGTCCAGCGTTACGGCCGCAACACGATCTATGGCATGGGTGCATTTACGCCAATCCCGTTGCCATCGCCACCGCTGCCGGCGGGCTCGGTTATCACGTGCGAAGCTGGCAATGCGCTGGCAGGCGTCGCACCGCCGAACAGCAATCCCGTCAACTGCACTAATGACGGCTACGTAACGGACTCGTCGTGGGGCTATCGCGTTCGCGCGTCACTCACCTACAACGACGTGTTCGCGGGCATCAACCTGACGCCGAATTTTGCATGGTCGCATGACGTTGACGGCTATTCGCCGAACTCGAATTTCAATGAAGGTGCGAAAGCTCTGACGCTTGGTATCAATGCCGAGTACCTGAATCGCTACACCGGCTCATTGTCTTACACTACCTTCTCGGGTGGCGACTACAATGTGATCGAAGATCGCGACTTCTTGTCCTTCAGCGTTTCCGTGAGTTTCTGACTCACCAGCCGACATTGAAAACCAGGAGCACAACATAATGAAAACTCTCAAAAGAATTACTGTGGCGGCTGCACTCGGTCTGCTCGCTCAGGGGGCGCTTGCGGATCTTACGCAGGAACAGGCCGATCGACTGGGTGGCGATGAGCTGACGCCGATTGGTGCGGAACGCGCGGGCAACGCCGCCGGAACAATCCCGGCGTGGACCGGTGGCCTTCTCGAGCTACCAGCCAATTACGTCGAGGGTGAGCCGCTTGTCGATCCGTTCCCGAACGATCAAGTGTTGTTCACGATTACTGCGGCGAACTACGAGCAGTACCAGGACAACCTGACACCGGGCCAGATCGCATTGTTAAGGCGTTATCCGGATACATTTCGTATGCCGGTCTTTCAGACTCGCCGCTCCGCCGCGTACCCGGAAGAGCTCTATGCCGAGTACAAGGAAGATGCGATGACGGCGCAGACCACCGATGGTGGCAACGGTCTTGCCAACGTGGACTCCTACCTGCCTTTCCCGATCCCCGAGAGCGGCATCGAAGTCATCTGGAACCACGTGCTGCGCTATCGCGGCGGCAGCGTTCGTCGCGTCTATGCGCAGATCCCTGTGCAGGCCAACGGGGCATTCAGCCCGGTCATACTCGATGAGCAGCTCACGTTTGCAAACTACCTCGAAAGCGCACCGGAAAACCGCCTGTTCTATTTCAAGCAGGCAATCAAGGCACCCGCACGCCTGCAGGGCGACGTTTTGCTCGTGCACGAGAACATCAACCAGATCGCCGAACCTCGCGCCGCATGGATCTACAACGCCGGTCAACGCCGCGTACGCCGTGCACCCGACGTTGCCTATGACGGACCGGGTACGGCCTCCGACGGCCTGCGCACCTCGGACGATCTCGATCTGTATAACGGCGCACCCGACAGGTACGACTGGAAGCTCATCGGCAAGAAGGAGCTGTACGTTCCGTACAACGCCTACCGGCTTCTCGACAAGAGCCTCAGCTTCAAGGACATCGTGCTGAAAGGCCACCTCAATCCCGATTACCTGCGGTACGAACTGCATCGCGTCTGGGTCGTCGAGGCGACCCTCAAGGACGGGCAGCGGCACATCTATGCACGCAGAACCTTCTACATCGATGAGGATACCTGGCAGATCACGATTGCCGATCTCTATGACGGCCGCGGTGAGATGTGGCGCGTTCGCGAAGCGCACAACATCTCGCACTACCAGGTCAAGGTTCCTTGGTATGCCCTCGAGACGTCACATGACCTGATTTCCGGTCGGCATCTGCCGCAGGGGCTCGACAACGAGCTCGACGGGTATCAGTACCAGTGGGACTACGAAGTATCCGAGCGCGAGTACACGCCGGCCGCACTGCGTCGTTCGGGTGTTCGCTAGTCAACGACAACCGTCCCTGACCGCCGCCTTCGCGGCGGCGGTCCTGGGGACGCTATGCACTGGTTTCGCGCCCGCTCACGCCTCGTCGACCGAGTATGCCCTGCTGCCGGCTATCAAGACCGACCGCGCACTCGAAGGCCTGTTACTGGATATTGCACATAACGGCGAGCGTATGCTGGCCGTCGGCGAACAGGGTTACATCGTCTTTTCGGACGACCTCGGGCAGAACTGGGTCAACGCCGATGTACCCGTCTCGCTGGCAATTACGTCCGTGACCTTCGCGGGCAATGACGGAGCCTGGGCGACCGCCCACGACGGCTACCTGCTGCACTCAAGCGACAATGGCACCACCTGGCAGGTTCACCTCGCCGGCTCTGACGTGGCACGCCTGTCCGTCGGGGCCATCGAGGAGCGCGTCGAAGCGCTGCAGAAAGCCGTGGACGAAGCCCAACCGGAGGACCGGGAAGATCTCGAGTGGGTGCTCGACGACACTCTGTTCGCGCTGGACGAGGCGACGGATGCCATCGAGAACGGAATGACAACTCCGTTGCTGCGAGTCTGGTTTGCCAATGATGATGACGGATTCGCTCTCGGGGCGTACGGCGTATTTCTGCGCACCCGCGATGGCGGCAAGTCCTGGGTTGTGGACAGCAATCGACTTGACAACCCGGACAATTACCACCTGTATGACATCGTAAGCTCGAGTGCCGGTACTTTACTCATCGCCGGCGAAGCCGGCACGTTGTTGCGCTCAATTGACAATGGCGAAAACTGGCAGCGCGTCGCGGCACCCTACGAAGGCTCGTACTTCGGTGCGGTGGCAACCAGCGACGGTAGCCTGCTGATCTTCGGCCTGCGCGGCAATGTATATCGCTCGACCGACGAAGGCGAAACCTGGGACGTCGTTGGCACCGGCGACCAACGAACCCTGATGGGAGGCACCGGCGGTCCGGACGGGACAGCCATAATCGTTGGCGCCGCGGGCGCGGTCCTGCGAAGCAATGACGGTGGCGCCACCTTCGATGCCATCCCAACCGAGGGCAACAGGGTCTACAGCGACGTCACAATCGCGCCGGATGGCCGTGTCCTGTTGGTCGGTTTCGGTGGCATCTCCATGGTCGTGGGGAATGGCGATGAGTGAAAGACACAAGGACCCGACAGGCCTGAACGGGGCGACAGCCCCACTCGCCGAGAGACTCCTGTTCGAAAACCGCGTCGTTGTCATTATCGCGTTTGTGTTGCTGACGATCTTCTTCGGCTATCACGCCTCACAACTGAAGCCCGACGCGAGCTTCGAGAAGATGATTCCGACGTCGCACCCGTACATCCAGAATTACCTGGATAACCGTGCGGATCTCGCGAGCCTGGGCAACTCTATTCGTATTATCGTCCAGACGACCGAAGGCGACATTTTCGACAAGGAGTTCCAGGAAGCACTGCAGAAGATCAATGACGAAGTGTTCTATATCGCTGGCGTCGACAGGGCCGGCCTGCAGTCAATCTGGACACCCAACATTCGCTGGAGCGAGGTCACCGAGGAGGGCTTCCGCGGAGGCACCGTCGTTCCCAATGGCTACGACGGATCGCCGGAGAAACTCGAACAACTTCGTGCGAACGTGCTGCGCTCGGGCCAGGTCGGCCGTCTCGTCGCCAACAATTTCAGGTCAGCGACGATTATCGCGCCGCTGACCGACACCAACCCGGAAACCGGCGAACGCCTCGACTATCGCGATTTCTCGGCAAGCATCGAAGCCCTGGTACGCGACAAGTACGAGACCGACACCATCAAGATCCGCGTAACGGGATTCGCGAAGATCGTAGGCGACCTCATTGAGGGAGCGGCGCAGGTCGCGCTGTTCTTCCTGGCTGCCTTCGTCATCACCAAAGTCCTGTTGCTGCTGTATTCGCGGTGCTACTGGGCCACGATCATCCCGCTGGTGTGCTCGACGGTCGCCGTCATCTGGCAGCTTGGCCTGCTGCGGGCGCTGGGCTTTGGCCTGGACCCGTATTCCATGCTCGTCCCGTTTCTCGTGTTCGCGATCGGCATCAGTCATGGCGTTCAGATTGTCAACAACATCGCGGCGCGCTTCTTTTTCGGCATTGGCGCAATGTGGTCGGCGCGGCGCGCGTTCCGGGCATTGTATATTGCCGGATTCATCGCGCTGATCTCGGACGGCATCGGCTTCCTGACGCTGATGGTCATCGAGATCCCGGTGATCCAGGAGCTCGCGCTGACGGCGAGCATTGGCGTTGCGGTACTCATTTTCACAAATCTGTTGCTGATGCCGGTGCTGCTCTCCTACACGGGCCTGACCAACTACTGCATGCGCTATATCCGTCGCCGGCAGGAGAAACCGTCGCGGCTCTGGCCTTTCGTTGCCAAGTTCGCCAAGCCACCGTTCGCGCCCGCGATGGTAATTGCTGCAATCGTATTGTTCGCATTCGGTTTTCACGGCGGCCAGGACTTGCGTATCGGCGATCTCGATCCGGGCGCACCGGAGCTGCGGCCGGAGTCGCGGTACAACCTCGACAACGCCTACCTGACCCAGAACTACTCGACGAGTACCGACGTCTTCGTCGTAATGGTTGTGACGCCGCCACAGCAATGTGGCGACTACGGCACGGTGGCGGCCATCGACAGGTTTCAGGAGGTAATCGGCGATACGCCCGGCGTCCAGTCCGTCATTTCGCTCGTGAACATATCGAAGCGAGTCACGATGGCGATGAACGAAGGTAACCCGAAGTGGCACACACTAAGCCGCAATCGGTACATCCTGAATAACTCGCTCGCCCTGGTGCCGAGCAACCTCATAAACACCGATTGCAGCATGGTGCCTGTGCTGGTCTTCCTCAACGACCACAAATCTGAAACGTTGCAGGACGTTGTTCGTGATGTCGAAGCATTCGCGGAGCAGTACAACAGCGACGATGTTCGGTTCCTGCTCGCTGCCGGCAACTCCGGCATCGAGTCCGCAACCAATATCGTGATCAGCAAGGCGCAGTACCAGATGCTTGCGCTGGTGTACGGCGTCGTCAGCTTCCTCGTCTTCGTCACGTTTCGGTCGTGGCGCCCGGTCGTCTGCATTGTCGTGCCACTGGCGCTCACCTCGGTACTCGGCCAGGCCCTGATGGCGTATCTTGGCATCGGCGTGAAGGTCGCGACTTTGCCCGTCATTGCCCTCGGTGTCGGTATCGGTGTGGACTACGGTATCTACATCTACAGCAAGATGGACACCTACCTGAAACGTGGCCTCGACGTTTACGAGTCTTACGTGAAGACTCTGCAGACAACCGGCATGGCTGTCGGCTTCACGGGCATCACGCTGGCGATCGGTGTAGGCACGTGGATCTTCTCCCCCATCAAATTCCAGGCGGATATGGGCCTTATGCTGACGTTCATGTTCCTGTGGAACATGCTCGGGGCGCTGACCCTCTTGCCGGCCCTTGCACACTATCTCGTCAAGCCGAAAATCGAGCCGCGCGACAGTGTGGTCGCTCCAGCCACAGCCTGAGGTAGAAGCGATTCGGTTCAGGTGCTGTCGGCCTGCTCGTCGAGCAGGTCGCGGTCACCGCCGAGCAATTCGATGGTGTCGCCGAAACGTGATTTGAGTTCCACGCTCTCGTCCCAAAAGGCCGTCAGTCGACGACCTTCGCGGATAGCGATATCGAGCGCCGTCTCGCCTTTGTCATCGGTCAGCGTCGTATCGGCACCGAGGTCGAGCAGGTAGGTCACGAGTTCCGGCTGCCCGCCGTCGGCAGCTTCCATCAGCATGGTTCTGCTTTCATACCGCTGATCAATGTCGAGCCCCGTTGCCAGCACCTCGTCGATCACGCGCCTGACGAAACGCAGGCGGTACTCCCGAACAACCGCTTTGCGCGCCTTATCTTCGCCCAGTTCGACCGTCGCGGGCGCATAGTGCCTGACTGCCTGGTAGGCATAGTTCCACCCTGACTCACTGACATCCGACAGGTCGAGCCCGTTCGCCAACAAGAGCTCAAACATTGCGACGCCGTTCTCGATAGGGCCTTTGCCATCTTCCTCCTCGATCACGTCGACGACTTCGTCGTAGATTCCGTCGTGAAACTTTACTTCCGGCAGTTCGTAGCCCTGTGCAAAGAGCAGCTGCATTACTTCCGGGCTGCCGCCTGCGCCTGCGCTCTCGAACAGGCGCTTCATGTCGCTGCTCTTGGCACCTCTAGCAACCAGCGCCTTGATGACTTCTACGTCACCGCCGTTGACCGCATAGTCGAGAAGGAGATCGGGTTCCCAGTTCGGGTATTGCGACGGATCGTCCGGCGCTACTTTCGCGCCATTCTGCAGCAGCCACATTGCGACTTCTTCGTGGCCGTTCCACGCCGCCCAGAGCAGCGGCTCACCGAAACCACGGAGTTCGGACCCAACGACGCCGTCGACATCGGCGCCTTTGTCGACCAGCACTTTGACGACGTCGAGCATGCCACGGGACGCAGCACGGGATACCGGCACCCTGCCGTAGTCATCGTAGGGACGGGTCGGATCCGCGCCCGCCTCCAGCAGAAGCAACGCGGCGACGCTGTTTTCGCTGTCGATGGCCTCAGACAATGGCTGGTTGTAATAGCCAGCCATGAAATTGACCTTGCCGCCATTGCGCTGCAGCACTTCGCGAAGCAGGGCATCGTTGCCCCAATAGATCAACGCGTTCAGTATGCTCAGGTCGGTCAGCTCATCTTCGCCGAACGCATGCTCATCGAGCAATGCCAGCACACGGTCAGTGTCCTCAGTATCGAGAGCGATGTCGATGTTCTCGAGAATCTTCGGGTTGTCGTAATCGTACTCGTCCTCCCTGCCCTCGAAGAACCC
>JAAUYD010094837.1_pt1 | contig 13782 bp, 11 predicted proteins | sample 7278101 | NCBI WGS metagenome assembly JAAUYD01 (sample SAMN14350128, study PRJNA611818) | marine sediment metagenome | isolation source: surface marine sediment (0.6m) | place: French Polynesia: Moorea | collected 2018-08
GGAGCAGCTCGATGTCCCCGATTTTAACGGTGACGCCGTCCCGGCTTGGTTTTTTTATCTGGCTGCGCAGCTTTGATTTGAATGATTTCATCAAAACATCGGCAGATTCTGGAAGTTCAAGCACCATGCGCACTTTAGGCCGCATGGTCTGAGAGTGAAATTGGGTGGATGGGCCAACGTCATCCACGAGGCGCTCCAGGCTCGACTGAATGCCGTCCGTTGACGCCTGTGTGAAATGCCTGAATTCGATCCGTTTGGCGTTTGATTCCCCTGTCAGTTCCATGGCGGCACGTATCAGTGCATCGGCTGCTGACTCATCCACAGCAACGACACCGCCCGTGTCGAGAAATGGCATGGAAATGTATTCCTTGGACAGGGAAAGGGATGTGATTGCGACGAGAGGAAGAATACCAACGAGGGATTTCCCGTTTTCCAATCGAACACCCCGTTTCGGCGTACCTGGGCTGTCGGTCCGACAGGCTGCAAGGGTGACCGTTTTTAAACCATACGCTTTTTCGATGGCAGCGCAGTATCCGGGCAGATGAGCAAATGTCGATTGGTCGGGATGAAGACGAACGAACTGCTCCCAGAGTCCATGGTCGGACTTCTCAAGCCTTACAATAGATATCGGGGTTTCATTGAAGATCGCTAACCCTTTTGCTTATGATAAAAATCTATGGTGAATATCATCGGCAACCCTTGCAGCCGTTTGGCCATCCCAGAATTCAGGAGGTACATGCTGCTCAGATTTTCGATGGTGAAAAGCGGAAAATTCCTTCTCGACCGAATCGATGGAGCAGAGTCGGTTCGTCCCCTGCGTGATCGTAATGGGCCGCTCCGTGTTGGGCCGTATGGTCAGACATGGTATACCCAGGTAGGTTGTTTCCTCTTGGATGCCTCCTGAATCAGTAATGGCCAGTTTGCAATTGAAGACCAGGTTCATGAAGCGGATATAGCTTTGGGGTTCGGTTATCTCGATCCCTTCTTCTGCTTTTAATTTGTCAAGAAAACCAAACTCTGAAAGCCGTCCCATGGTTCGAGGATGTACCGGGAAAATCAGTGGTAAATCCCGGCTGATCCGGCACAAGATATCGACGATGCGTCCCAAATTGATGTCGTGGTCCACATTCGCGGGCCGATGCAGGGTCACAATGCCGTAAGACTTTTCGGTTTGATTGAAGTCGGCGTATGCTTGGGTCGTTTCGATCCGTGAACGCATCATCTCAAGCGAATCGATCATGATATTTCCCACCCGCGTGATTTTGTCGCCTTCCACGCCTTCGTGAATCAGGTTCTCATCGCCATCCACGGATGGTGTCCAAAGGATATCGGCGATGGCATCTGTGGTGATGCGATTAATCTCTTCAGGCATGGTGCGGTCTCGCGAACGCAGGCCGGCTTCCAGATGGGCCACCTTGATACCAAGTTTGGCGGCCGCAAGTGTCGCAGCGATGGTGGAGTTTACATCACCGACGACGATCACCAGGTCGGGTTTATTTTCAATAAGCACTTTTTCATAGGCGATCATCACCTGTCCGGTCTGCTCGGCGTGGCTACCACTGCCAACACCTAAATGGATATCCGGCTTGGGTAGATTCAGATCGACGAAAAAGGCGTCCGACATATTGAGGTCATAGTGCTGGCCGGTATGTACGATGACAGGTCTCGACCATGACCGCTTTTTCAATTCGTGGTATAGCGGCGCGATTTTCATGAAATTGGGCCGTGCCGCAGCTACCAGGTGGATGGTCAGTGCGTTTTGATTCTGCTGTGCAGGCGACATGGTATAGTAGACTCTTTATTTTAAGGATTAACCGGTGCTTTCAAGCGGAGCTTTGGCTCGCATAATGTAGGATGCGACGTTGCTCACCGAATCAAGGTTTTCCGGCACAAGATCTTCATCACCAACGGCGATCTCGTAGGTTTCTTCAAGGAAGGTAACGAGTTCCAACACACCTGTAGAGTCGATAATACCCTCATCCAAAAACGAGGTGTCATCGCCAAAGGCATCATCGACACCGAACAAAAAATTGTCCACGATAAACTTCCGAACTGTAGACTTGATATCATTCATACATGGTTCTCCTGTGCAATATTCCTCTCTTTGCCCCTTCACTCAATCAGCGGTAAGTGCGCTACACATGCGCATTGATCTCGGGTACCGACTCAATCAACATCGCCGGCAGGTGAAGATAGCGCGTTGTGGAGCGCTTAACATCAATATCGTCATAAACCCGCTGAACTTGATCCGGACTCAGGTCAACGATGGGGGCAACTGCGTCCGTGGGATATCCGTTGTTTTTGGCATACAGACACAGATCCATCTTGTCATAGGGCAATGAGAAATAAAATTCATCCTGCCCCTGGGCCAATGAATAGGTGTCGGTCGTGGGAGGACGGTTGCGGATCGTTTCCGGGACGCCCAGATACGCCGCCATCTGGTAAACCTGGGTTTTGTAAAGGTGGGCGATGGGTTTGATGTCGGCTGCGCCATCACCGAGCTTCACGAAAAAACCCTGGTCATATTCGAGCCGGTTCGGGGTACCGGTGACGGCATAATTCAAGCGGTCTGCGTGGTAGTATTCGAGCATTTTGCGGGTACGCTGTTTGAAATTCGTCGCCGCCACGACCTCGAGATAAGCTTTCAGCGGCAGCCGCTTTTTCAGTATTTCTCCATCCGGCGTCTGGGCCACAACTGAAAAGAGATTAAACCCTTTTTTCTCCAGGGCATTGGAGATGACGATTTTCGACTTCCATCCCTCGCCGTACTCGGGTATGGCATGGCGAATGGCATTATCATACCGCTCATAAAAACCGACCGCCTCGAGGATACTCGATATATCTTCGTGGGCCCTCTCAATCTTGAACGTATCCGCAACAGACGTGCTGAGATCCAGGGTATCATCAGAGGAGTGTCGCTCCGGCATGAGCAGGCCGTAAACCCTTTCAGGTCCCAACGCTTTTACGGCCAAACCGGCAGAGACGCTGCTGTCGATACCACCGGACAGCGCCACAACCAGTCCTCTTCGCTTTATAATTTTGGACAGGCTGCTGCGGATCTGCGAAGTAATCTTTTCCACCTCTGCTTCCGGATCCAGATTGAGAATATCTTTTGTGAGTTCAGGTAGGGTCATCCCATTACCTCCGAAGGTTTTCTGATGTTGTTAATGTGTTTGGTCGATAGTTTCGCACATAATGCCTTGTCGATTTTACCACTTGCATTTTTAGGCAATGCCCTTGTCGATATGACATGCGCCGGAACTTTATGGGACGGAAGCGTCGCGGCGCATTTTTCCAATAGATCATTTGTTTGGGTTTCATTCTCTTTGAATACCACGATTGCCGACAGAATGTTCCCCATCAATTTATCCGGCGTTCCGACAACGGCTGCTTCGATCACCATGTCGGTCGCCATGATGGCGTCTTCTATTTCAGTGGGATTCACACGGTGCCCCCCCACCTTCAGCAGTCCGTCTTTTCGTCTCAGGACATGCAAAAAGCCATCTTTGTCTCGATAGCCGATGTCGCCGGTATGGTATCCATGTTCTCCTAGGACCTTGGTAGTGTCTTTGGGGTTCTTCCAGTATCCCTTCATGATGTTGGGGCCGGATGCAACCAATTCACCCTCTTGTCCGTCAGACACTTCTTTTTCTTCATTATTGAAGATACCAACCGTTACACCTGGAATCGGCTTGCCGATCGAATCCATCTTTGATGCAAAATGATCCGGGGCCAAGTAAGTCAACCGTGCAGAAGCTTCAGTGGCGCCGTACATCACCACAATATCCGTGTGCCGGGGCAGCGCCTCTCGCAACTCCATTTTCAACGTTCGGGCCATGTGACCGCCAGCTTGGCTGCAATATCGCAAATGGTTGAGTTGATCTCGACAAGCTGCCAACGGCGATCGGTTCAGTAAATAGGCATACGTCGATGGCACGCCTGAAAAACCTGTCACCTTCTCGGTCACCATTTGGTTCACCACATCGGCCGGGTACATAAAACGGTTGTTAATCACCACCGTGCCGCCGACCGACATATGGGTATTCAGCAGTGATTTACCCATCACGTAAAAGAACGGCAGTACCACCATCTGGATGTCGTTGTCGCAAAGCGATAAGTATTGGCAGATCGATTTCGTGTTGGTGACGATGTTGCCATGGCTCAACATAACGCCTTTGGGTTCGCCTGTTGAACCAGAAGTGTAGATGATGCTGGCAAGGTCGGAGTCTTCTATGGAATGCTTTTCCCAATCTGTCGTTGTTTGGGACACCGCCTCTTCAAGGGATATGTGGGCAAACGGCAGTCCCTGCCACGCCATCTTCGGCTGTTTGATGACAACCAACTTCAGGCCCAGACCGGTCAGGTCGATCGCCTTCATCAGGCGTTCTGATTTGAATGAAGCGATCATGACCGCAGGCTCCAGTTCGTCGAGCAGGTATTGCAAACCATCGGGTTTTAGTCCGGGATTCATGGGGGCCACCACAGCCCCGACTTTTAAGGCGGCGTAGTAGGAGATGATATAGTCCGCGCTGTTTTCCAGCAAGAGGACCACTCGGTCTCCTTTTTTCACTCCGCTCCCCGCCAGTTGCCCCGCGAGGCTTTCCGCCTGTGCGTTCAAGCTTCCGTAGCTCACCCGGTGGTCATCATGAACGATGGCGATCTTGTCCGGATTTCGATCTGCGGCGTTTTCTATGAAGTGATGAATCAACATCTCGTTCGCAATCAATTAATTATTCGGCGCGATGGGTCGAAATACCTCAGGCCGGCAGGCGTCCGATTCCGAAGTACGCAAAACCCAGCGAGGACAGGTAGCTGGAAGAGTATAAATTGCGGCCATCGAACAGGATGGGCGCTGTCAACATTTGCTTTATTTTGTTAAAATTAGGATTTCTGAATTGATTCCAATCTGTCAAAATGGCCAGTGCATCTGCTCCTTCAAGAATATCGTATTGATCTGACATGATTTCGACGTTGGTGTTGGATGCCATTTCCTCTTGGGTATTGGGCCCGGCTTCAGGGTCAAAGGCCCTTATTTTCATACCCTTTGCGGACAATCGGTTAATGGTCTCAATAGCGGCTGATTCGCGGATATCATCGGTATTGGCTTTAAAGGCGAGGCCCCAAATCGCCAGTGTTTTGCCTTGGACACCGCCTTGCTCTGCAAAATAGGATTCGATCTTGTTGGCCAGAACTGTTTTTTGGCGATTATTGACATTGTCCACAGACGATACGAGTTCTGCATTGTAATCGTGTTCTTTGGCCGTATGAATGAGGGCTTTGACATCTTTGGGAAAGCAGGATCCACCATACCCAACACCGGGGTAGATAAAGTGGTAGCCAATACGCCTATCAGAACCGATTCCAATGCGGACATCCTTCACATCGGCACCTACTTTTTCACAGATATTGGCCATTTCATTCATGAAGGATATCTTGGTGGCCAGCATGCAGTTGGCGGCATACTTGGTCATCTCCGCACTGCGAATGCCCATGACGATCATCTTGTCCCGGCTGCGGGCAAAAGGAGCGTACAGTGTCTCCAGGAGTTTGGCGGTGCGAACGTTGTCCGTCCCCACGATGACCCGGTCCGGCTTCATGAAATCGTTCACAGCGTCCCCTTCCTTCAGGAACTCGGGGTTGGATACGACATCAAACTCCAATGTTAATTGACGTTTTTCCAGTTCTTCTTCGATAATGCCCCTGACCATGTCCGCCGTTCCAACCGGAACCGTTGATTTGTTCACGATGATCTTGTAGTCGTTTATGCTCTGCCCGATTTGCCGGGCCACCTGGCGCACATATGAAAGGTCACACGAACCGTCCGGACGGGACGGGGTTCCCACACTATTGAAGACGAAGAGGGCATCGGCCAGCCCCTCTGAGATGTCGGTGCTGAACTTGAGCCGGTTCTCTGCAATGTTGCGTTTGACCAGCGGCGCCAACCCCGGCTCGTAGATGTGGACATGTCCCTCCCTGAGCGATTCGACAATTTTCGGATTCACATCGATACAGTAGACGTCATTGCCCATTTCTGCGTAGCATGCGGCTGCGACAAGTCCCACATATCCGGTTCCAACAATACAAACGTTCATGACAAGTTCCCTGTTTTGCTTTCTTTGATGGTAAGGTTTAATGATGCCTGCTGGCGATCGTTTCGATATATTGACTGCACGTCATGTATTCACAGTCCGAATTGTGTTTGATCAATTCGGCCAAACGGTCATGGGTTCGGTCCAGGTTGAGGTAGTGGCGCCACCGGGAGAGTCCTCTGGTTTCGGCCACCCTGGGTTGATCCGGATCGATCTCCCAAGGGTGCATGTAGAAGACATATGCACCATCCCGATTCAAGATGCTGCGCACACCGCGCCTGAACACTGCAGCCGGCAAAAACCGGAAATAACCGCCGCCGCCCCAGGGCAGGATCCGGCTGCCCAACTGGAGATTGCTGATGGGGAGTTCATTGAATCCGCTCGGCCACCGGTAGGTGATGCCGGACCGTTTTGCGCGATGGGTGCTGATATGGCCGTAGCGGCCATGTTGGCTGAAATTGTTGTAGCTGGAGTCATACCGGTATCCGGCCGATTGAATGAAGCCGATGGCTTGATCGTTGATTGAGAAACTGGGTGCCCGATACCCCTTGATCTCCAGCCCCGTGATGTCCTCGAGCAGCGTTTTGCTCCGCTTCAGGTCGTCCTCCAGCGCATCCGGTTCGAGTTGGGTGCACATCAAATGGCCATAACCATGTGATGCCACTTCGTGTCCCCGCCGGCTGATTTCGCGAACCAGCTCCGGGACTTTCTCCGCCACCCACCCCAAAACGAAAAAGGTCGCTCTGATCCTTCCCTTTTCAGATTCGTGTCGATCAAACAGATCCAGCAATCGGGTCGTATTGTGAATGACCCTCAGAGAGTGACGCTCCCAAGACTCGGGTGGGAACCAGGGTCTCAGATTTTCGACCTGGAACCAATCTTCGACATCAATGGTGAGTAATATCTTGTTTGCGAATGGATGCTCCACAATCGTAATTCGAGCCAGCGAATTGGATCCGTTGAAGGATGGAGCGCCTGACGTTGGCGAACGAACAACCGATCCCGTGGCGTCTTGAACATCGTTTGAGCGTGCTGCGTCAAGGGGCCCTGCCCTGTTGCCCCATTGGCCGCTTAGCGGTAAAAGCAGTTTATTCTTTGACGATCAGAGGCCACTACTTCGCGGCATGCCCGCACACGATTGCCTGCTGTCGTGTCTCCCTTTAGTTCAATCGAAAAGGGCTTGACGGAGCGATCGTGATGGTCAGCAACACGTTGTTCTCCGTATATTCCTGTTCGTCCAAATCAGAGGTGACATCGGTGTGGTTATACGCCAGTTCGGCAATGAGCCATTGTAGGACCTGCCACTCGATAGCTGCTCCACCTATAGAGGTATTGTCCACTCGATCCGGTACGGCATTGGGGAATTCATCATATCGATACGAAGCAAAAAGCGTGGTGGATACCCGGGGAGTGAATCGATAGCCGAATTCGATTCGGCCATCATAGTAGATTCGAAGCCCGTTGTCCTGGACACCGCCATCGTCTATATCGTAGCCGCTTGTGCCCAGCACATTGAAGTAGGACCTGCGATAATCCCACTGCTTGAAGACCTCTGCTTCGGCAATAGGGCTGCTGTCGTCATCTAAATTATCGAAGTCCTGCCAGTAATACCCGACACCGATAGAAATCCGCGCGTTGTTCTGGAACCGCTTTTCGATGCCGACGGTGGGCTGGTAAATATTGTAGTCATCCTCGGTGTCTTCGTCGAAATCGAGCACAGTGTGGCGATAGGCGACGAAGCTCGAGAAATTGCGGTCGAAGTTATACAGCAGACGGACATTTCCATTATATTCGATACGATCGCTTTGAGCATCATACTCTTCGTCCTGGCGGTAGGCATCCAGCTGAACGGTCCATCGGTTGGTAAAATTGTAATCGATGCCGCCGGAAGCGGTTTGAATGTCATTATCGTCGGCCACTACGCCAGGAATGGTGTCGACTTCCCGCCGAATACTGTAAACGTAGGCCAGATAAAAACTGTCATTGGTGCCGAATTGGTGGGTCACACGTGCCTCAACGGCATTGGTATAAAATTCATTGCGGCCGCGACGGTTCAGGTCGGCATCTATAGCCGATCCCAACAGCGGATCATCCGGATCGATGGCACCCGTCTCGTCGGTGGGATCATTGGTGCGCAGATAGGTGTTGCGCAGTTCAAGCCTCGTATTTCGCTTGACCTCTTTCCATGCGTAAAAGCTTCCCGCATGCCTCCAATAATCCAAATCAGAATTATCAGCGAACGAATTGTACGTCGGTATGTAGTCGAGTTCTATACCGCCGGTACGCCATAGTACTTGCCCGAAAAGCCCCAGACCGGCAGAGGTGATGTAATCATCCTCTTCGTTATCCTCAGTCAAGAACAGATTGTCGGTATACTCTCCGCTCAACGTCAATGTGGGCGTAAACAACACCTGTGCAGCATTTCCCGTGGTAGCACTTATCAGGACAAGGGCTGCCGCCATGAAACATGCAAAATTTTTCAAAACCATCTCTCCCCCTCTTGCGATGTTGGAACCAATGGATATGAAGCCACACTTGCCAATATGGACCATTGCACGTTTCGGAGCGGTCTCTGCCCGATTACGGTACAATGATGGTATCATCTGTTTGGACGACGACGTTTTCACTGAAATTTTTGTTCTTGACGATGTCTTTGTAATTAATGCGGATCACCTTTTCTTTGCCGTTCTCTTTGCGGAACAGGATGATCTCTTTTTTGGATGCCCACTCCGTAAACCCGCCGGCCAGCGCAAAAGCCTGCAATACCGTCAATTCTTTTACGATGGGATAAACTCCGGTATTGACCACTTCACCAAGAATGTAGAAGCGCTGGCTGGCTGCATTGGTCACTGTGACCGTGACGCTGGGGCTGGCCACGAACTCTTGGAGCCGTTTTTCGATGGTTGTTTTTAGTTGGGTTGGTGTTAAACCGGCCGCTTTCAGGTCATCGAGCAAGGGAAATGAGATATTTCCGTCCAAACGGACAATGATGTCTTCTCTCGAGAAGTCCGGTTCTTTCCATGTGACGATCTCGAGCACATCACCTACTCCGATGGCATAGGCGGCTGCTCTCGGATTGCTTTCCGATGCCCCGGATGGCGCAATGAAAAGCAGCAGAACAGACAGTATGATAATGATCGATGTGGCATGTCTTTTCATGGTAAGACTCCTGGGTGGATTATTCTTGTGCTATGTATACGATAACAGGTGATAGCAGCAGATTTTCCAGTCGGTCCCCATACGCCTATCTCCTGTAATAGCTTTTATACCAGTCGATGAACTGTTGAATGCCCACTGATAGCGGCGTCGCCGGCTTGAACCCGACGTCGTGCATCAGATCGTCGACGTCCGCATAGGTCGCCGGTACGTCACCGGGCTGCATGTCCATATATTCTTTTTCAGCCTTGGAACCCAGGGCGTTTTCTATTTCTTCTATAAACTCGGACAACTGGACTGGGTTATTGTTTCCGATATTATAGATTTTGTAGGGTTTGTAGGAGGTTCCGGGATCCGGATCGTCTCCGTTCCAGGAGAGGTTTGATTCCGGAATTTTTTCCATGACACGAACAACGCCTTCAACGATATCATCGATATAGGTAAAATCACGTTGCATCTTGCCATGGTTAAATACCTTTATGGGCTTTCCTTCGGTGATCGCCTTGGTGAAGAGAAACAGCGCCATATCGGGCCGGCCCCAAGGCCCGTAAACAGTAAAAAACCGCAAACCGGTACAAGGAAGGTTGAACAGATGGCTGTAGGTGTGAGCCATCAGCTCGTTGGATTTCTTGGAGGCCGCATAGAGCGAAACCGGATGGTCCACATTATGGTGCACAGAAAACGGCATTTTCGTGTTTGCGCCGTAGACCGAACTGGAAGAGGCGAAGACCAGGTGCTTTATCTGGTGGTGACGGCAGCACTCGAGTATATTGACGAATCCGACCAGGTTTGAATTCACATAGGCCTGCGGGTTGATCAATGAATACCGGACACCCGCCTGTGCGGCCAAATTTACAACGGCATCAATCGATTGCTCCGAAAAAATCCGGTCCAGATCGTCCTGGTTCGCCAGATCGGTCTTATGAAACTCAAAATGGTCATGATCCTTGAGTTGTTCAAGGCGATCGTGTTTGATCCGGACATCGTAATAATCGTTGATATTGTCCAGTCCAAATACGCGATATCCATCTTGCATCAGACGTTTTGAAAGATGAAAACCGATAAATCCGGCTGCACCGGTAACGAGAATGTTTTTGAGTGAAGGATTCATGTTGAGCCTCTGCCGATTTCCTTATCAGGTATTATAGGGCAACTGCAAGTGGCATTTTCCTATGGTTTAGCATACGTTACGTCGCCAAGATACAGCTCCGCCTGGTCAGTTACATTGTCGTTTAATCGGGGTTTGTTAGATTATGGGTTTTCAGGCTGGCTGCTACGTCTGCCAATCCGCCTATTGTTTTTCATCTGAGCTCATGCAGCAGTGTTCAATCCACCGTGAGCTATCGTCCCATGCCAAACAACACGGTTTTCACCGTTCGTCCAACAATCATGATATCCATCAGGATCGTCATGTTTTTGATATAAAACAGATCGTAATTCAATTTTTCAACGGCATCTGCGATAGTGGCCCCATACCCATAGCTCACTTGGGCCCACCCCGTCAGTCCGGGTTTAACGCTGAGCCGTTCACCGTAGTAGGGAATGATCTCTTCCAATTGCTTCACAAAGTGTTCACGTTCGGGTCGGGGACCGACAAAACTCATTTCGCCCTTTAACACATTCCAGAGCTGGGGCAGTTCGTCGATCCGTGTCTTGCGGATGAAATGCCCTATCTTCGTAATTCGGCTATCATTCTTTTGAGCCCAAACCGGACCCGTCCCTTTTTCGGCATCGCTTCTCATGGAGCGAAATTTGTGGACCATATAGGGCTTCCGGTTTTCACCGACCCTTTCCTGGGAAAAAATCACCGGTCCCCTGGAATCCAGCTTGATGACGATGGCCGTCAGAAGCATCAACGGACTGAGCACGATCATCATGATGAGCGATATCAATAGATCGATGGTCCTCTTTAAAAATTTTTGGGAGCGAGACTTTTGAAAACCTTGGGAGAAGATCAGCCAGCTGGGATTGATTTGCTCAACAATCAGCTTTCCGGTCAGCATCTCGTAAAAGGTGCTGCCTTCGAGGATTTCGATGCCCCGAACGCGGCACCTGAGCAGTTCTTTGACTGGAAATGCACCGCGCTTTTCTTTCAACGCCACAACGATTTTCTTGACTTTGAGATCCTCGGCCACCTCACAAATTTTGTTATAGGTGCTCAGACAGATCATGTTGACATTCAAGCTGCAAGTCTGCTCGGACCAGGGGGATTTGGACACGATCGAAGTGATGACGTACCCGCTGTCTCTCTTCTCATTAATCTCATTTGTGATCGCGACCGCTGTTTCACTTGATCCCAATATGATGATGCGCTGATCAAACAGGCCGGCCTTCAGCACCTGTGTGTAACCAATCCGCCACGACACAATCAAGATGATGACGATACCGACGGCAATGATAAAAATCCCTTTGCCGATGATGAATCCGGGAAAGATAAAATAGATGAAAGCCAACAAGATGGCAGATGCGCCCAGAGCTTGCAGTAAGCGGATACCGAGCTCGGTTAAGGTATCGGTAACCTTCATATCATATAGATCATTGTAATACAGACACGCCTGGCAGATAATCGTAATCAGCAAGGCCTTGAGAAGGATATTCGCTTTAAAAAGGGTGATTTGAGAACCAAGCAGCAGCTTGGAGGCGAGGATAACGGCCAAAAAGATAAACACGCCCTCTCCCAATACGAAGAGTGCGTTGCGCACAGGGTAGTATTTCTTGAATAGCCTCAGCATATTTATGTCGAATTGCCGTTTCCATAATCAGTGCACTTCTGTGCAGGGTTTTTAATTAAGCGCTCTCCGCGATCAGGTCTCTCGGTAGTAGGTCTTGGTATATCCATAGTATTTGGTCTGTGAACGATCGACCTGATTCAAGACCAGTCCAATCAATTTCTCTTTTCCGATCTGGGCAATGGTGTCGGCAACCGCCTCTCGGGGTGTTTTTTCGGCCCTTACAACGATAATGACGCCATCAACATATTTGGCAATGGCATTGGTCTCCGAAGCCATGGCAGGCGGCGGAGAGTCGATGATGACATACCGGTCGTCGTACCTTGACTTGACCTCATCGAGAAGCGCTTTCATCTTTTTCGAAGACATCAGCTCCGCAGGATTGATCGGCGGTTCCCCGGACGGCACAATGGTGAGTTTATCAATCGGCGTTTTCAAGAAGACATCTCCGATATCATCACCGGATACGAGGTAATCGCTCAAACCGGCTACTTTTCCAAAGCCGAAACGCTGGTGTACGGACGGCTTTCTCAAGTCCCCGTCTATCAGCAGGACGTGCTCCTCAACACCCTGGGCAATGCTGATCGCCAGATTGGAGCTGACAAAAGATTTCCCGTCGCCCGGCAAGGCGCTGGTGACCAAAATCGTCCTTGGGGGTGCTCCATCGGCAGGGAACAGGATGTTGGTTCGCAATACTTTAAACAGCTCGGCTTCAATGGATTGTGGATCGTGATAGGCAATCAACGTCTGGTCCAACGTACCGGAAATCCGTCCTCCGTTTGAATTCACAAAGGCCACCACTTTCTCCGGCGGCTTTTCCAAAGTCCTTTCCCCACTGCGCTTGACTTTTCTGGGCTTGGACCGCTTCGGTTTCGCCTTCAATTTGGGCTTGGACCGCTTCGGCTTCGCCTTCGAAATGATGCTTCCAGGACTGCTTTTCTCCACTTTTTCCAGGGCATCGAATATTTTACCCATTGTGTGCACCAAACCTTGCTGTAGTTGATGGAATAGTTAGCCGCCAGTCAATTTTTCAATAACCGGGGCAATGGTTTCAACTCCCTTAAGACTGATCAATCCAAACACACCGAGAAGACAAAAATTGACGAATGCAAACGTCAAGCTTCCAATATTATTTATTTTTTTAAACATCATATATTTATCACCGGCCAGACGCGGAAGTGTCGCCAATACCGGAAGTTCAAAATAGCTTTCGATGTCCTCAGGCTTCTTAAAGGATTTATCCATATATTCCAGGACAAACGCCAAACCGCCGCCTATCCCCATCCCTGCCGCTACAAACATCAGAAATATTTTTTTCATGTTGGGCTCAACAGGCCGTTCGGGCAATTGGGCCGTATCCACAATCCTGAATTGTTCACCCTTTTGTTTGCGCTCCATGTTCACGGCGATGTCCGCTTCCAACTTTCGATTCAGGAGAGAGTCGTAGGAAGCTTGGATGTTTTGGTAGTCCCGCCTGAGGCTCAGGAGTTCTTGCTCTCTTTTAGGTGTGTTCTCAATTCGATTTTCGTACCTGTAGATCTGGTCCTGGAATTCTTTGATCTCAATTTCTCCGGCTTGAATCTCTCTTCGCACTTCGCTGATCTGAGCCCTCAAAGCGACGGGTATCCTGGGATTCGCCGAAATGCCGCTACCGCTCTGCGATGCGTTTCTGGTCTCCATTTCGGCGATCTGTTTCTTTAGGCGAATAATGTCCGGATGTTTTTCCGTGTATCGGGATTGCAGGGTCTCCAATTCGGCAATCAATTCATCCAATGATGCAGCGCCGTCCTGGGGTCTTTGATCGCCAC
>JAAUYD010075136.1_pt1 | contig 13780 bp, 6 predicted proteins | sample 7278101 | NCBI WGS metagenome assembly JAAUYD01 (sample SAMN14350128, study PRJNA611818) | marine sediment metagenome | isolation source: surface marine sediment (0.6m) | place: French Polynesia: Moorea | collected 2018-08
GGAGACAGCGCGCTGCACACGTAGCGGGCCGGGTCCGGGCTCCACGGCACGATGTCGATGCGCTCGCCGCGCAGCTCCTGCACCACGGACTGCACGCGGCTGCCCTTCATGCCCACGCAGGCGCCCACCGGATCGACGTCGCCGTCGCGCGAGGCGACCGCGATCTTGGAGCGACCGCCCGGCTCGCGCGCGGCGGACTCGATGGTCACGATGCCCTCGTAGATCTCGGGCACCTCCTGGGCGAAGAGCTTGATCAGCATGTCGATCGACGCTCGCGAGAGCACGATCTGCGGACCCTTGGCCTCGTTGTTCACGTCCGCGACGTAGGCGCGGATGCGGTCGCCGGGCCGGTAGTTCTCCCGCGGCACCTGCTCCTTCGCGGGCAGCAGCGCCTCAGCGCGGCCCAGGTCGACGATGATCGAGCCCTTCTCGAAGCGGCGCACGATGCCGTTGACGATCTCGCCCTTCCGGTCCTTGTACTCGTCGTAGACGATGTCGCGCTCGGCGTCGCGAACGCGCTGGATGATCACCTGCTTGGCGGTCTGGGCCAGGATCCGCCCGAAGTCGCGGGTGTCCATCTTGATGCCGATCTCGTCGCCGACCTCGGCCTCGGGATCGAACTCGCGGGCGTTGTCCACGCTGATGTGGTTCTCGGCGTCGGTCACCACCTCGACGACCTCGCGGAACTCGAACAGCTCGATCTCGCTGGTCTCCTCGTTGAAGCGGGCCTCGATCTCCTTCTCGAGACCGTGGCGCTTGCGCGCGGCCTGCTTCATCGCCTCCTCGAGGGCGCCGATGATCGTCGACTTGTCGATGCCCTTGTCCTTGGCGATCTGGTCGATCTCTCGCTTGAGCGGGGCAATGTTCATCGTCGGGATTCCATTCTTCGGAAGTAGGTCGGAGAGCCGGTCGGGCTTCAGGCCTGGGCGGCGAAGTCGTCGCGGGTGAATTCGTAGATCCGGTTGGCGCGGGAGACGTCGGCGAAAGGCACCTCCACTTCGCCGTCGTCGACCTCCAGGCACGCCACGTCGCCGACGAACGACACCAGCACGCCGGTGAAGCGCTTGCGGCCGTCGATGGGCGTGCGGGTGTCGAGCTTGATGCGGCTGCCGATCGCGGCCTGGAAGTCCTTCTCGCGGCTGAGCACCCGGTCGAGCCCGGGCGAAGACACCTCGAGGTTGTATCGCGAGGGGATCACGTCGCCGGCGTCGAGGTGGGTGCCGATCTCGCGCGACAGGCGCGCGCAAGCGTCGACTCCGACCCGTCCGTCGCCGGACTCGGTGTCCACGATCACGCGCACGGCCCAGGGCGCACGTCCCCGGCGCTGGTCGACGTCGACCAGCTCGAAACCGTGGTCCCGTACGATGGGCTCCACCAGCGCGCGAATCTCCTCCGGGATGTCTCGGTACACCCTAGTTGCCTGGTCCGTTCGACCGGAATGTCGTGAGTGAAAGTGTGCCCAGGTCGGGCTCGGGAACTGTGGACGCGAGTAGCCGGCGCCAGAAACAGAAAAAGTGGACTCAGCGCCCACTCAATCCCGCGTCTGGCCGCGACTAAAGCCGCCGTAAACTATCCAAACCATTGAGTTTCTGCAATGCGACGCGCCCGCGTTGCCCCCCTAGGGGAGCACCCGCGGGGGATCCGGCTCGGGCCGCTGCTCAGGAGTGCTCGAGAGCCCCGATCAGCTCGCGGACCGAGGCCACGCCGTGACGCTCGCAGTAGGCGGCGATGCCGTCGGCCACCTCGCCGGCCGCCGCCGGGTTGAGATAGCTGGCCGTCCCCACCTGGATGGCGGTCGCGCCGCACAGGAGGAACGCTACGGCGTCCTCGCCGGTGCTGATTCCCCCAACCCCGCAGATCGGGATCGAGACGGCCTGGGCGCACTGCCACACCATGCGCAGGGCCACGGGGCGGATGGCGGGGCCCGAGAGCCCGCCGAGGCCGTTCGAGAGCATCGGCCGGCGGGTCTCCACGTCGACCTCGAGCGCCTGCACGGTGTTGATGGCGGCGATCCCCGAGGCGCCCTCCCCCTCACACACCCGGGCCATCTCGGCGATGCTCGTGACGTTCGGGGAGAGCTTCACCACCAGCGGCAGGGTGGTCGCCTGACGGCAGGCCCGCACCAGGCGGCCCAGCGCATCGGGGCTCTGACCGAACTCGATCCCGCCGGCCTTCACGTGAGGACACGACGCGTTGATCTCGAGGCCGGCCACCTTGGGCACGCCGGTCAGCCGCTTGCAGACCTCGGCGTAGAGCTCGATCTCGGTGCCGAAGACGCTCGCGATCACGGGCACGCCGTCGGGGACCGCCGGGAGCTTCTCCTCGATGAACGCCTCGACGCCCACGTTCTCGAGGCTGATGGCGTTGAGCATGCCGGCCGGCGTCTCGGCGATGCGCGGCGGCGGGTTCCCGTGCCGCGGCTCGAGGGTGAGGCTCTTGGCGACGAAGCCGCCGAGCCGTCGCAGGTCGAGGAAGGGCTCGAGCTCGACGCCGTAGCCGAAGGTGCCCGACGCGGTGAGCACCGGGTTGCGCAGGGGGATGCCCGCGAACTCCACCGAGAGATCGGGCGTGGTGCTCACGGCAGGGCTCCCAGGTCGAGCTCCTTGGCGTCGAAGACCGGCCCGTCGCGGCAGACGAGATGCAGGGCGTCGCCCCGGCTGCGAACGGCGCAGCCGAGGCAGATGCCGAAGCCGCAGGCCATGCGGTTCTCGAGGGAGAGGTGGCAGGGATGCCCCGCCTTCTCGGCGAGCTCGGCGACCGCGACCATCATCGGCGTGGGGCCGCAGGCGTAGATCCGCAGGGGCGAGCCGGCCCCGAGCCACGGCTCGAGGGGTGCGGTCACGAGCCCGTGGTGTCCGGCGCTGCCGTCGTCGGTCGCGAGCTCGAGGGGAACGCCGAGCGCCTCGAAGTCGGCGAGGGCCATCAGGTCGTCCTGGCTGCGCGCGCCGAGGAGGACGCGGAGCGGCGCGCCCGCGTCGCGCAGGGTGCGCGCGAGCTCGAAGAGCGAGGCGATGCCGGTGCCGCCGCCGACGAGCACGGCCTCTTCGCCCGGCTGCGGCATCGGGAACGGAACGCCCAGCGGGCCGACGAGAGCGAGGGAATCGCCGGGCTGACACTCCGCGAGGAGCGCCGTCCCCCGGCCGACGACCTTGTAGAGCACCTCGAGGCAGCGGGTGCCATCGGGCTCGGTCGAGCCCTCGCCGGTCAACCGGAAGGCGGCCATCGGGCGCGGCAAGAGCGGGTCGTGGCGCGCGACTCCGGTCCCCGAGAGGTGGATCATCACGAACTGCCCCGGAGCCGCTGCGGGCCACGAGTCGGGTGCTTCCAGCACGAGCCGGATGCAGCCGCGCTCGGGCTCGTTCGAGCGCACGCGCAGCACGCAGCGTTGCGGGGCGGCCGGGGTCACGGCGTCGCTCACAGGGTCCTCGTCATGCGGATGGCATCCTCACCGCCGCGGTAATAGCGCTCCCTCCGTCCGACGGCGACGAAGCCCGCGGCCGCGTAGAAGGCGAGCGCCGCCTCGTTGCCCGCGCGCACCTCGAGGTGCACCGCGGAGAGCGGCGCCGCGGCGCGCTCCCGCACGATCAGATCGGCGAGCAGCCGCGCGCCCACGCCGCGGCGCCGATGGGGCGCCCCGACGGCGATCCAGGCGATCTCGAGCTCGTCGACCACGCGGCGGGCGAGCGCGAAGCCCGCGATCTCGCGGCCCCTCCGCGCGACGTGGAGCCGTCCGGTCGCCGCGGCGAGGGCCGCCTCGAGGTCGGCCCGCCCGGGGCCACCGGGAAACGCCACGGCGGCCAGGTCGGCCACCGCCGCGAGCTCTTCCGGATGGGCCGGCCCCGGAGCGAAGCCCGGCGCCGCGCACGCGCTCAATCCCGCGGCACCTTGATGCCGAAGCTGCGGATCTTCCGGGAGAGGCTCTCCCGGGCGATCCCGATCGCCTCGGCGGTGCGCGAGATGTTCCAGCCGTGGGCGCGCAGGCGGTCGGTCAGGAACTCCTTCTCGAAGCTCTTGCGCGCCTCGTCGAGGGAGTGGGCCTCGGCGTCCCGCGAGCCCTGGCTGCGCAGGTCCTCGGGCAGATCCTCGAGACGGATCTTCGGCCCGGGCGTCATCAGCACGAGCCGCTCGATCAGGTTGCGCAGCTCGCGCACGTTGCCCGGCCACGCGTAGGCCTGGATCGCCTTCATGGCCCGCGGCGTGATGCTCTTCGGCTTGGCGCCGGAGTCGGCGCAGAACTCGCGGGCGAACTCGTTCGCGAGGATCGGGATGTCCTCGCGACGCTCGCGCAGCGGGGGCACGTGGAAGGGGATCACCGCGAGGCGGTAGTAGAGATCCTCGCGGAAGTTCCCCTCCTGGATCTCCTTCTCGAGGCTCTTGTTGGTGGCCGCGATCACGCGCACGTCGACCTCCATGGTCTCGGTGCCACCGACGCGCTCGAACTTGTGCTCCTGCAGGATGCGCAGGACCTTGGCCTGGGTCCGCAGGCTCATGTCCGCGATCTCGTCGAGGAAGATCGTGCCCTCGTCGGCGAGCTCGAACTTGCCCTGCTTCTGGCTGATGGCTCCGGTGAACGAGCCCTTCTCGTGACCGAAGAGCTCCGACTCGATCAGCTCCTCGGGAATGGCGGCGCAGTTCACCTCGACGAAGGGCTGGTCGGCGCGCTTGCTCTGCACGTGGATCTGCTTCGCGACCATCTCCTTGCCCGTGCCGTTCTCGCCGGTGATGAGCACCCAGCCGTTGGTGGGGGCCGCGACGGCGATCTGCTCCTTCAGGCTCTTCATCGCCTCGCACTCGCCGAGGATCTGGTTGGCCCGGATCGATTCGGCGCGGAGCCTTCGGTTCTCGGCCTCGAGGCCGGCCTGCTCGAGTGCGTGGCGCAGGGTCAGCAGAAGCTTCTCGATGGAGAGCGGCTTCTCGATGAAGTCGAACGCGCCGAGCTGGGTCGCCCGCACGGCGGTCTCGATGTTGCCGTGGCCGCTCATCATCACCAAGGGAAGCGTGGGCCAGCGCTCGCGCAGCTCGCCCAGCACCTCGATGCCGTCGCGTCCGGGCATCGCGATGTCGAGCAGCACGAGGTCGACGTCGGCGCCCTCGCGGGTGCGCTCGAGCGCCTTCTCCCCGTCGCTGGCCTCGTCGGTCTCGAAGCCCTCGTCCTCGAGGATGCCCGCCAGCGAGCGGCGGATGCTCTCCTCGTCGTCGACGATCAGGATGCGCTTCATGACGCTCAAGCGGCCACCGGGAGCTCGATCACGAAGCGGGTTCCGGTGGGCTTGTTCTCGCGCACGCGGATGTAGCCGTGGTGATCGGCGATGATGCGGGAGACGATGGCCAGGCCGAGGCCCGTCCCGTGGGCCTTCGTCGAGAAGTAGGGCTCGAAGATGCGACGGCGATCGTCGGGGCGGATGCCCGTGCCGTCGTCGGCGACCTCGAGGCGCACGGTCTGGAGCGGTCCGTCGTGGACCGTGCGCACGACGACCTGCCCGGAGCCGCGCCCGGCCTCCTCCACCGCCGCACGCGCGTTGTCGATCAGGTTGGTGAGCACGCGGCGGATCTGCTCGCGGTCGATCTCGACCTTCGGCAGGTCGCTCCCGAGCTCGGTCTCGAAGCTCACGCCCTCGGTCTCCGCGTAGCTCGACACCGCCTCCTGGACGAGCTGGTTCAGGTCGTCGGGCCGCGGCTTCGCCTGGGGCAGGCGCGCGAAGTTCGAGAACTCGTTCACCAGCACCTTCAGGCCGTCGACGTGGCTCGTGATGGTGTCGACGCACTCGTCGAGCACCTTGCGGTCCTCGGGGTTCTCGGCGAGCCGGCGTCCGAAGCGACGCCGGATGCGCTGGGCCGAGAGCTGGATCGGCGTCAGCGGGTTCTTGATCTCGTGGGCGATGCGCCGGGCGACCTCGCGCCAGGCCGCCATGCGCTGGGCGCGCACCTCCTGGGTGTAGTCGTCGAACACGAACACCCCGCCGAGAGGACGGCCGTCGTCGTCCTGGAGCAGCGAGAGCGTCACCACCAGGGTCCACACCTCGTCGCCCGTCGGGCTCGGCAGCTGCACCTGCTGGCGCACGCTCTCGCGGATGCCGGGGCGCGTCTGCTGCTGGAGCCCGCGCAGCACGCCCTGCACCTCGGGCCCGATGGGCATGTCCTCGAGCTTGGTATCGAGGCCCGCGCCCGGCGGGATGCCGAGCAGGCGCTGGGCGGCGGGGTTGATCGTCGAGACGCGGCCCTCGGCGTCGATGGAGAGCACGCCCGCGTCGACGTTGCGCAGCACCGTCTCCATGTAGCGACGGCGCTGATCGAGCTCGGTGTTCGAGCGCTCGAGCCCGGAGAGGGCCTCGCGCAGGTCCTGGGTCATCTGATTGAACGAGACGACGAGGCCGCCGATCTCGTCGGTGGAGCTCTGCTCGATCACCACGTCGAGATCGCCACCCGCCACCTTGTCGGTGCCCTCGGCGAGGGCGCGGATGGGACCGGTGATGCTGCGCGACATGCGCAGGCCCCACCACAGCGCGAAGAGCACCGTGACCAGGGAGAAGAGCATCAGAACCAGCTGATAGACGCCCGCGATGCGGCCGCGGAAGGGCTGGATGGTGCGGTACTCCTCCACCGCCGAGCGGATCTTCCCGACCTTGTAGACCAGCGGATGCGGCACCAGGTGGTTCACCACCACGGCGCCCACGACCTCGTCGGAACGGGCGGGATCCGACGAGCGGATCGGCACGCCCCCGCGGATCACGTCGCCGATCTCTGTGCCGGTGGAGTCGACGAGGGTGAGGCTCCGTCCGAGGAGCGCCTCGCGCACCACGTCGCTCTCCCGCGCCACGAAGGCGGCGTCGGGGATCTCGGGGTTGACCAACGTGGCGAGGGGCTCGGCCTCGGCGAAGGGGAAGACCTGCACCACGCCGAGGTTGTACTCGCGCTGCTTGTCCTGCAGGAAGCGTTCGAGCCGCTCGCGGTTGTCCTCGCGCAGGAGCCGCGAGTCGGTGATCTGCTGGGCGATCTGCCGACCGTAGTGGAGGGCGCTCTGTGCCCAGGCGTCGTAGTAGGCCTCGGCCACGTCGCCCGACTCCTCGATCGCGCGGTCCATCTGCAGGCCGAACCAGGCGTTGATCGAGGCGGTGATGAACGAGGACGACACCGTGAACTGGATCGCCGAGGGGATGGCGGCCACGATGAAGAGCGCCATCACGAGCTTCAAGCTGAGCCGGGAGCCGAGGGTGCCGTCACGGCGCTCGAACACGAGCTTCACGAGGTTGCGGCCGATCAGGTAGACCAGCAGCACGATCAGCACGACCAGCAGGGCGTTCAGGGCGAGGAAGAGCAGCGAGTCGCCGAAGGGGAGCGCCCCGGGCAGGCTCGCCACCTCGCGCTCGACCAGCACGACCGCGGCGATGGCGATCAGGACGAGAGCGGTGAAGACGACGTCCCGCCGGCGCCGGCGGCGCTCGGCATCCGGGAGCCCGTCCGGGAGCCCGGGCGGGAGCCCGGCCTGCAGCTGGGCCGGAAGCGGAGGCCCGGAGGCTCCCGGATCGGAGGGGGCGCTCGGGGCGCCGCGAGCGGCCTCTTCGAGCTCGCTTCGCCGCGGCTCGTCGGGCTGGCTCTCGGGTCGCGTCTCGGACGGCATGGCGTTCCCGTAAGGGTCCGAAAATCCTATTCAAACCGCCACACCCCGGCAACGCACCGAGGGTCAAGAAGCCGCCCCGATGAGCCGATGCACGGAGGGCCCGTGTGTTGCGGGGAGGGGAGCGTCTTGGCTCAGGACACCTTGGAGCGGCTGCGAGAGCGATTCGAGGCCAGCCGATCGGATCGCGCGGCTTTCGAGGCCATCGAGGAGCACCTCTTCGTCCGGGGCGAATGGGCCCCCCTGGTGACCCTCTACGAGGATCGCCTGGAGGCCGACGACCTGGATCCGGCCAAGGGCGACGCGGCGCGACGCACCCGGGCCAGCGTGGTGCTGCGCCTGGGCCAGGTGCTCGAGGAGCGCCGGATCGACCCCGAGGGTGCCATCGCCCGCTATCGCGAGGTGCTCGATCTCCAGCCGGACCACCGTCTGGCGCTGCAGCAGCTGCGCGGCCTCTACGAGCGGCGGGAGGACTGGGAGAGCCTGCTCGACGTCGCGGCCCGCGAGGCCGAGCTCCCGATGAGCCCGCCGGAGCGTGCGCGGCTCTGCGTCGAGCTCGGGCTCATTCACGAGGACCGCCTCGAGCAGCCCGAGGAGGCCCTGGGCTGGTTCCGACAGGCCCTCGAGCAGGTGCCCGACGAGGTCGACGCCCTGCTCGGCTCGGCCCGGATCCACACCCAGCAGGGCGAGACCGACGCGGCCAAGGTCGAGCTCGAGCAGGCGAGCAGCCGACTGCAGGGGCCGGACCGCGCGGCCGCGCTCGTCGCCTGGGCGGCGCTGATGGGCCCCGACGAGGCCGAGCGTCAGGAGACGATGTACCGATCGGCGCTCGAGGACGAGCCCCGCTCCGAGCCCGCCCTCGAGGCCCTGTGCCGGCTGACCCAGGAGCGCGGCGAGTGGGAGGCCTTCGACGACTTCTGCGAGCGGCGCTTCTCCGTCGGGGTCGGCGCCGTGCGGCGACTGGCCGTCGTCCACGACGCGGCGCGCAGCCTGCTCGGGCCCGCGCGAAACCCCCGCGCGGCCCGCCGCTGGCTCGAGCGCGCCCTCGAGCTCTTCCCCGGTGACCCGCTCGTGCACTTCCAGCTCGCCGACTGCGAGGGACTGGCGGGCAACCCGGCGGCGCGGGAGCCGCACCTGCGCATGGGCTGGGAGCTGGCGGGCGAGGCCACGCCCCTCGACGTGCTGCGCGAGTGCGCCGAGCTCGCCACCGAGCGCGAGGACTTCGAGGAGGCGGCCCGCGACCTCGAGGCGCTGATCGAGCGCGAGGGGCCGACGGCACGCAGCGTCGAGCAGCTCGAACGCGTGCTCGAGCGCGCCGGCCGCGACGACGCGCTCCTGCCGACCCTGATCCAGCGTGCCGAGGGCCTCGAAGGCGAGGCGTCGGCCGACGTCTGGATGCGCGTCGCCGGTCTCCACGAAGCGAAGGGCGACGTCGACGCGGCGCGAGAGGCGCGCGAGCGCGCGCTCGAGCAGGCCCCGGCCCACGAGTCCGCATTGGCGGCGACCGAGTCCGGGCTGCGGGAGGACGAGCGACACGACGAGCTCGCGATCCGACTCGAGACGGCGTGGAACGCCGCCGATCCCGCCAGCGACGAGGCCCTCTCGATCGCCCTCCGCCTGGCCGAGCTCCAGGGCGAGGTGATCGGCGACTCCGAGGCGGCGCACGCGACCTACACGCGCATCCTCGAGAGCCACCCCGACGAGCTTCGCGCTCGCCAGGGGCTCGAGCGCATGGTGCTCGCCTCGGGCGACACCGAAGCCATCGCACGCGCCTTCGAGCGCGAGCTCGAGGCCCGGCCCGAGCCCGAACGCGCGCGCTTCCTGGCCCTCGAGCTGGCCCGGCTGCACGCCGGCGAGGAGCGCCCGCAGGACGCCCTCGCGGCGCTGTCCCTGCTGGCGGAGCAGACCGACGAGGACGCCGAGGTGCTCGCCTTGCGAGCCGACCTCGAGGCGGAGCTCGAGCGGGGCGAAGCGCTGCTCGCGACCCTGCGTCGCCTCGACCCGATGCTCTCCGGTCGGGAGCAGGCCGCGGTGCGGCTGCGCATCGCCGGGCTGCTCGACGAGCGCGAAGACGCCACCGGAGCCCTCGAGGCTCATCGCGCCGCGCTCGAGTCCGACCCCGAAGACCTCGCGAGCCTGCGCCGCATGGAGGAGCGCCTGGACGCCGCCGGCGAGCCTCGCGCCCTGGCGGACGTGCGCACGCGCCTGGCGCGGCTGCTGCCGCTCGAGGAGCGCGCGGCGTGTCGACTGCGCCTCGCGATCGGCCAGGAGGAGAGCCTGGGCGATCTGCCGGCGGCGATCGCGACCCTGGAGGACGCGGCCGACGATCCCGGCGCCCCCGCCGAGGTCGCCGAGCGCCTGGAGCGCCTGCTCGGGCAGACCGGGCGCGACGACGAGCTGTGCGTGCGTCTGGAACGCCGCCGCAGCCAGCTCCCCGTCGGAGACCCGGAGGGAGAGCCCGAGGCTCGGGCCCTCGACCGGCGCCGCGCCGAGCTGCTGCTCGATCGTCTCGATCGCCCCGCCGAGGCCGCCGACCTGTACCAGGCCCTGTTCGACGGCGCGCCCGACGACGAGGCGGCCGAACTCGAAACGCGCCTGGAGCAGGCGCTGCGCGGCGCGCGACGTCTCGAGGCGCTCGAGTCGCTGCTGGCCCGACGCAGCGAGGCCAGCGAGGACGAAGCAGAGCGCGCGGCGCTCGATCTCGAGCGTGCGCGACTGCTGATCGAGCGCGGCGGCCACGAAGCGGACGCCGCGGCCCTCCTCGAGCCCCTCGCCTACGGAGCGACCGCCGAGGCCGCCGACGCCCATCGGGAGCTGACCCGGGTGCTCGAGCGCTCGGGCGATTCGGAGGCCCTGCGCCGGCACCTCGAGCGCGGTCTCTCGGAAGGCGCCGACGACGCCGAGCGTCTGGCCCTGCACGAGCGTCTCGCCGGCCTGTGTCGCGATCACCTGCGCGACGCGACGGGCGCAGCCGAGCACCTGTCCGCGGCGACTCGCCTCGCGCCGGAGCGCGTGGACCTCTGGCAGGCCCTGCAGCGCCTGCACCTCGAGAACGATCGGCCCGAAGCGCTCCTCGACGCCTACGAGGGCGAGCTCGCCGGCGAGCCGTCCCTCGACCGGCGTCGCTGGCTCCTGGCCCACGCCATGGACCTGGCTCGCAGTCTCGGCGACGACGAGCGCCTCGAGCCCCACGTCGCGGCGATCCTCGAGCTCGACCCGGCGCACCCCGACGCGTTCGAGCATCGCGTCGCAAGGCTCGAAGCGGCGGGTGACCTCGCCGAGATCGCACGGCTGCTCGAGGCGCGGATCGACGCGTTCGAGTCGAGCCCCGACGAGGGGAACGACGCACCGAGCCCGGCCAGCGAGCTGCTGTCGCTGCGCCTGCGGCTCGCGGCGCTCCTGGCCGGCGAGCTCGACGAGCCGGAACGCGCCATCGGACTGCTCGAGCCCCTCGCGGAAGGCGAGCGTCTGCCCCTCGTGGCGGAGCCCCTGGCCGAGCTGCTCGAGCGCACCGGGCGGCCGGAGGCCCTGGCGCCCCTGGCGGAACGTGCGGCCCAGGATGCCGACGACGCCGACGAGCGCGCGTCGTGGTGGCGCAGACTGGCCGAGGCCCGCCGCGCCACGGGCGACCTCTCGGGGAGTGCCGAGGCCCAGCGACGCGTGCTGGCCGAGCGTCCGGAAGATGCCCGAGCTCGCAGTGCGCTTCGCGAGCTCTACGCGGAGCTCGAGGAGGTCGAGCCCCTGGCCCGACTGCTCGAGCTCGAGCTGGCGGATGCGGGCGGCAGCGAGGAGGTGGGCCTGCGTCTCGAGCTGGCCGCGATCCTGCGCGACCGGCTCGATCGCCCCGACGAGGCCCTGAGCCATCTGGAGCGCGCCCTGCGCCTGGACCCCGCCCAGGGCGACACGATCGAGAGCGGCCTCGCCCTGGCCGAGCAGCTCGGTCGCGACGAATCCTGGCTCTCACTCTCCGAGCTCGCCCTGTCGCGCCAGCCGGGCAGCCAGCGACGCGCGGAGCTCTTGCGCGGCCAGGCCGAGCGGCTGCGCGCGCAGACTCCCGACGACGCAATCGCGCGTCTGCGCGAAGCGGTACGCGCCACGCCGGGCGACGTCGCCGGCCGGCGCGCCCTGCGAGAAGCCCTCGAGGCCGAGGGGGACACGACTGGCTGGCTCCAGTGCGTGGAGGAAGAGGTCGCGAGCCTGCGCGACGCCGACCCGGAGGCCGCCGCGGAGCTCTGCGCCGAAGCCGCGCGGCGCGCCGAGAGCGAGGGGGGAGGCGAACGCGCCCTGCCCTGGCTGCTGCGTCTGCGCGCGCTGCGAAGCGACGACGCGACGGTGCTCGCCCGCATCTCCGAGGTGCATCGCGCCGCCGGGCGCCGTGTCGATCTGCTGCGCGCACTCGACGCCGAGCTCGCGCTGACGCCGCCCATGCGACGCCGAACGGAGCTGTTCCTCGAGCGCGCGAGCCTGCTGGCCGAGTCGGGTGCGCGGGACGCCGCCCTGGCGTCGCTCGAGCAGGCCCGGGCCACGAGCCCCGAGAGCGACGAGGTGCTGGGCCGCCTCGACGCGCTGCTGTCTTCCGAGGGCCGGCTCCTCGAGCGCGCGGAGGTGCTCGCGTCGCGCATCGCCACGGCCAGCGGCAACGAGCGCCACGCCCTGCGACGCGAGCTGATCGACTGCGAACGCGAGCGCGGGAATCCCCGCGGTGCCGCGCGCGCCGTCTGGCTCCTGCTCGGAGAGAGCGAGGCCACCGGCGTCGCCCGATCCGAGCTCCTCGGCGAGCTCGGCGGCCTGCTGCTCGAGGCCGGAGACGAGCCGGCCTGGGCGGCCGTCGCCGAGGCCGAGCTCGCGGATCTCTCGAGCGACACCGTCTTCGACGAGCGCCGTCGTTTCCTCCACCGGGACCTGGCACGCCTGTGGTCGCGCCACACCGGGCGCCCGGGCCTGGCACGGGCCCACTGGGCGGCGCTCCTCGACGGCGGGCTCGTGGCACCCGACGGCGACGAGGCCGAGCTCTTCGCCGAAGCCGAGGCCGGGCTGCTCGACGCCCTGCGCCGCAGCGGCGACGTGGTGGAGCTCGAGTCGCGTCTGGCCGAGCGGCTCGATCGCAAGCAGGGCGAGCCCGCACCCGACCTGGCCGACGCCTGGATCGAGCTCGGACGCCTGCGTCTCGAGCGCCTCCAGCGTCCGGCGGCGGCCGCCGCCGCCTTCCGACAGGCCGCCCGTTGCGAGCCCACGTCGGTGGACGCGGTGCGCGGGCTTCGCGCCGCGAGCGAACGGCTCTCGCGGATGCACGACGTGGCCGAGACCCTGGACCGCGAGCTCGAGCTCACGCCCGAAGCCGAGACCCATCCGCGCGCGGCGCTGCTGCGACGTCTCGGCGAGGTGGTCTGGCACGAGCTCTCCGACACGCCTCGCGCGTGCGCGGCCTTCGAAGCGGCCCTCGCGGCCGACGAGCGCGACCTCAAGTCGTTGCGCGCGCTGTCCGAGCTGGCGGAGTCGAGCGAGGATCACGAGGGGGCGGCCGCCCGCTATGCCCAGGAGCTCGGCCTGCTGGGCGACGCGGAGCCCGAGCGCCGCAGCCGACTGTGGATCCGCCGCGCCGAGCTGGCCCGGGATCACCAGAACGACCCCGCGGCGGCGATCGAAGCCTTCGCGGAGGCGGATCGCGCGGCGCCGATCTCGCTGGGACGGCGCCGCGAGTGGGCGGAGCTGCTGGCCGACGCCGACGATCACGAGGGATTCGCGCGGGTGTTCGCGCCCTGGTGCGACGCCGAGGACACCCAGGCCAGCGCCATCGACCTCCTGCGCCTGGCCCAGGCCCTGCACGTGCTCGAAGACGCCGAGCAGGCCGAGCGCCGCGCGCAGGACGCGGCGGCGCTCGAGCCCGGACTCTGCGAGGCCCACGACCTGGTGGCCGAGCTCGCGAGCCTGCGCGGCGACGCCGCGGAGGCGAGCGAAGCGCTCGAGCGAGCCGCCGATGCCGTCTCCGGCCCGGCCGCCGCCGAGCGACGCGTGCGCGCCGCGGAGTGGGTGGAGAGCGAGGACCCCGAGCGAGCCTTCGCCCTCGCCTTCCGCGCCAGCGTCGACGACCCGGCCTACGCGCTGGGACAGGCTTGCCTCGCCCGCATCGCACTGGCCCGATCCCAGTACGACGTGGCCGAGGCC
>JAAUYD010235115.1_pt1 | contig 13780 bp, 12 predicted proteins | sample 7278101 | NCBI WGS metagenome assembly JAAUYD01 (sample SAMN14350128, study PRJNA611818) | marine sediment metagenome | isolation source: surface marine sediment (0.6m) | place: French Polynesia: Moorea | collected 2018-08
ACTTAACAAATCATGAATGTCGTGAATAATTGGGATTCGGTTGCCAAAAAGTTCGATAAAAAGATTGGTCAGCGAGTCGGGTGCATTATGGCTGTGGACGAGGTCAATCGGGCATGTTTCGACAATTCTCCGCAATTTGGCCGCCGGATTAGGTGTAAGCTTAAACCATTGTGAAAATAATTCATCGCCATGTCCATAAAACTCGGTAAGTGTCCGGCCAAGATATGCAAAAATAAGTTGCACATCATCGTACATTTGCATGAAACCTTCGGCATATTTCAAGGCCCTCATGCACGGCTGCTGTTCCAAAAACAGAATGTTAATTTTTCGCCCCCAAATTTCTATTATTTTCTGGACTTAATTACTTTGCATGGATTACCGACGGCAATGCTATAAGGCGGAATATCTTTGGCCACCACACTGCCTGCGCCAATTAAGCTCCCTTCGCCAATTCTCACCCCGGGAAGAATCATTACCCCCATTGTAACTCCTACTTCCCTTTCGATATGAACCGGTTTCTTATTCCAACCCTGCCCATCAATGCCTGCATCAACATTTTCTATGATGTGATTGGCGGTATGTATCATCGTATATGGGCCAAATCTGCTGCCGTCCTCGATAATCAAGCCTCCAAACCCATTAACATAACAGCCAAAATTGAATCCCACATTGTCACCCATTTCAATATTATTTCCATTGAGCCAATAAATAAAATCAGCGTAATAGCAACCTTTGCCAACTTTTTTGGCATCACCCTCTCGGAAGTAGATAATACTCTTGCTTTGATCGGTAACTTTCATAAATTTTCCTTATTCTTCTGGCCGATCGTCGATGGCCCCTTGAGTTTTTTTCAATCCCTGCAATGGCATTCAGTTCAACCAGATTGATCCGGCACGGATTCCCCTGATGACGCTGAAAATCTTCCCGCCAATATCGGCTATTTTCTCGAAGTCGGTTTCATAAATTTTTCGTGAGTGGCCGTGTAAGGCTTACCATAAGTGTTATCAGATATCAACTTCATCTGACATGCCTGGCTATTAACGGATGGGGATTGACTTAATACTTTTGGCGATGGTATGGTCCAGATTCGACCTTAAAGCGTCAGCAAAATCCTAATATCCGGAAGAGGAACCCACCCCGTGAAGGAGAAATGCCGATGAATAGCACAAAAGTTTTAAAAGACAAAGTTGTTTTGATTGTCGATGACGAAGTGGATGTCACGGATACCCTGGAAGAGGTGCTGGACATGTGTTACATTCGGACGGCCAATGATTATGATACCGCCCGCCAATATCTGTTGAGTTACACCTTTGATATTGTGGTGCTGGATATCATGGGGGTGAATGGATTTGAGCTTCTGAAACTGTCGGTCAAGCGCGGGTTTCCCGCTGTTATGCTGACAGCTTATGCCTTGACACCTGAAGCGCTAGAAAAGTCCATCAAACTCGGTGCGGTTTCATTCCTGCCCAAGGAAAAAATGAGCGAACTGGACGATTTTTTAGCAGATGTGGTCCTCAAAGGCGGTCAACCTGCGTGGGGGAAACTATTTGACAAACTCGGCGGATTTTTCAATAAACACTTCGGACCGGATTGGAAACAGCGTAACCAGTTTTTCGAAGATTTTGAAAAGGCTATGAAACCGAATAAAGGGGCAGAATAACTCGTTACTTCAGGAATCCTGTGATCGTACATCTTTGTCGGAGGCTGACCGATTCGAGATACTGAATGAAGCGGCCATTTGACAGGCTCGGAACCTCTCAACGACCAACATAAATTAAATATTTTTTTTTACCTTGCGGTTCTGCGATGACTTTTGTTTCTTGAATGTCTAAGGAGGATTGCCGAAACTTGTCTGATTCCAAGTTAATGTCTTTGTCAGAAGCCGTCGAACGCATCCTGCCCGACGGCAGCTCTGTTGCCATGGGTCTGTCACTGGAATCTCTCATCCCCTTTGCCGCCGCCCATGAGATCATCCGCCAACGTAAACGCAATCTTTGCCTCATCGGCCCGATATCGGATATTTTGTTCGATCAGGTCATCGGAGCGGGATGTGTGCGCCAAATCAAGGCTGCCTGGGTGGGAAACGTCATTACCGGATCCGGATATAATTTCCGGCGAGGTATCGAGACGGATGCGCTCAAAATAGAGGATCATTCCAATCTAACCCTGGCGATGGCACTTCGTGCCGGAGCCATGGGCGTTTCTTTTATGCCGTCCCGCACGGCTTTGGGCAGCGATCTGTTTAAAACCAATCCGGGGCTGAAAACAATGACCTGTCCTTTTAGCGCCGATCGTCTGACCGCGGTGGCGGCAATTACTCCCGATGTCGCCATCGTTCATGTGCAGCGTGCAGATGAATATGGCAACGCAAACACCTGGGGCAACTTGGGTGTGACCCGTGATGCCTGTCTGGCCAGTCGCCGTGTCATTATCACTGCTGAAGAAATTGTCTCTTCGGATCTTATCAGTGCAGACCCAAACCGTGTGATCACCCCGGGGTTTCGGGTCGATGCAGTTGTTCATCGTCCTTGGGGTGCTCATCCATCCCCTGTGCCGGGTTATTACAACCGCGATCATCAGGCGTTTATCGATTATCGAAATGAGAGTAAAACAGGGGCGCTTTTTGCCAAATGGCAACATCGCTGGATAGACAATATCCAAAATCACCGAGCCTACCTGGACTTACTCGGACCTGAGCGGACTGCCGCGCTGGCTATCAAAAATCATGTTTTTTCGGACAGCGTTGACTATGGGTATTAAAAATCGAATGACGATTGACGAGTGACGAATGACGAAGTAAGGAATTCTATCGTTTTGATTTCATCGTTGAAAACCAGTTACTTTGAACCAGGTCAGAGTTAATTAGCTCTGCTTGTAACAGTTTCAAGGATTGATGGAGTATTGGAGTACTGGAGTGATGGTCTATCGCGCGTGAACTATATGCATCTGAGAATCCCGATGGCTTTTGTTCAAAGTTTCAGAAGATCGTCATTCCTGAAACCTGACACCCGAAATCTGAAACATATAAGATGTGTTCCATGAACGCTCAAGATAGTAAATCAAAAAATTATTCCAACTCTCAGCTAATGGTGACTGCGGCCGCGCGGGAAATTGCCGATGGGGAAGTGGTGTTTGTTGGTATGCGCTTGCCATTGCTTGGTTTTTTACTGGCAAAAAATACCCATGCGCCCGATGCCGTCGGGGTATTTGAATTGGGCATCGTTCGTGATACAGCCGCGCCGGAGCCCCTGATGACCATGGGGGATTTACCCAATCTGTGCCGAGCTCAGTGGCTGGCCGACACCGCCGATACCATGGGATTGCTTCAGCAGGGCGAGGTGGATGTCAGCTTTATCGGCGGTGCCCAGGTGGACCGTTTCGGCAATCTAAACACGAGCTACATCGGCGGCATCGATTCGATAGAAACCCGGTTGCCGGGCAGTGGAGGTGCTTGTGATTTGGCCTGTCTGGCAAAACGACACATTATCGTGATGTCTCATGAAAAGCGCCGATTTGTGCCACAGGTAGATTACATAACCTCACCCGGCTACGGGGAGGGCGGCTCATGGCGCCAAGAGGTCGGCCTGCCCCGGGGAGGCCCTACAACTGTCATCACTACGCTGGGACTGTTGCACTTTGAACCGGACACCAAAGAATTGATTTTGGTTTCGATTCATCCCGGTGTCACCGAAGATATGGTTCTGGAAAATACCGACTGGCCGCTGAAAATAGCGGAAGAACTGGCGGTGACACCAGCACCCACAGAAACGGAATTGGCCATCCTGACACGTTTTGATCCTCAGGGATTTTGGACGGGAAGATGAGTTTTTCTCTTGACAAAAATCCTAAAACTGTTATAAAAACTGAAACAAATTCTGTTGAATGAATAACGTTTAGTCTTTGGTGAGGTCAAATTATTTACAATCAAACGAAAAAGGAGATTCACATGAGGTTAAAAAGAATTCTAACTACCGCATTGATCTGTCTAATGGGTCTGGGACTTGTCATCACGCCGGCTCTTGCCAAAAAACCATCTCTGGATGCCTGGAAACCTAAATTTGATCCATCCGGCGCTAAATACAAACTTATCGTCTCAAACGTTTCCCACCCGGTGCTGAAGGGTGTATATACCGGATTTGCCATCAGAGATGAACTGTGGAAGCGCACCAATGGGCAAATGTACCTGGACTACAAACCATTTTCCATGCTGGGCGGTGAGGTGGAAGTTCTCAATCAGCTGCAGATGGGTGCTATTCAGGGGATGGCCTGCAGCTCAGTGGCATCCACCAATCTGGGTCCTAGATTCGGTCTCGTAAACCTTCCCTTTCTAATCAATTCGTTTGAAAAATTAGACAAATTTGTTAACAGCGGAAAGCTATTTGATCATTTTCTGATGGCGATGGATCACCAGGGGATTATGGCGGTTGATATAGCCAGTTACGGCAACTACGGCTGGGCCACCACCACCCCGGTAAAAACCATTGCAGATGCCAAAAAGGTTAAATTTCGTATTGCCGAGGCAGCGGTCAACAAGCTTTCTTACGAGGCCTGGGGATTTAATCCCGTGGTCATGCCCTGGCCGGACGTACCGGTGGCGTTAAAGCAGGGCGTTATCACCGGACTGGATCACACCCTTACCGTCTGCAGCATTACCAAAAAATTTGAGGTGGCCAAATATTTTACCGAATTGAACTATGCCCAGGGTCTTTTCATCTGGCTCTTTAACAAGGCATGGTATAACAAATTACCCCCCGATCTACAGAAAATACTGGTGGAAACCGTACGTGATATGTGTGCCGAGGCGCGTGCTGCGGCAAAAGAACAAGAAATGCAGCAGGTCGGTGCCGCCAAGGAAAAGTATGGCGTTGAATTCTTCAAACTGCCTGATGCCGAAATGCAAACACTCATCAAACAAGCGGATTCAGTTCATCAAAACTTTGCTTCTGAAATTAATAAGAACTATAAAGGAGACAAATATCAGCCTGAAAATTACCTGATGGAAGTGCAAGAGTTCATGGGCTATAAACCGTAATCTTGTAACAATAAATGGAAATCTTGGCGGTCTCAAAATGGGGGGCTTAATAGGCCCCCCCTTATTCTTTTGACACCCTGTATTTTTGTGACAGGGTATAGGGATACTCATTTTGTAAGCCTAAGCTAGATCTAGAAGGTTAGGTTAAGCCATCGGTCTGCAACAATACCTTGTTGGGTTCGCTATTTTTGTTTCTAATTCTAACTTTTTGGTTACATTAAGATTGGCGACCCAATCCGCCCCGGCAGACGTAACCCAACCTACTGCATACGCCAGGCAAACGGATTTTACTCTTCGGAAATTGAACTAAAGGACCATCCCATGTTTGCAAAAATACTGGACTTTTTGGATAAGATCTTAACCTTTTTTGAAGAGTGGACGTTGTTTGTCAGCGTATTAGTGGCCCTAGTGGCCCTCTTTGTGAATGTTGTTTTAAGGTATGGGTTCAACTATTCACTGGCCTGGTCGGAGGAGCTGGTCAGGGAAGTTATTATCTACACGACCTTTATCGGATGCAGCGCAGCGGTGAAAAATCGCTCGATGATAAAAATTGATGCGTCGGTGCAGCTATTACCCAAACTAAAAATGCCGCTGACCTATTTCAGCAATTTTGTCATCATGATTTTTGCTGGCATGATGATTTATTATGGTGGCCTGATGGTAGCGCTGCAGCATCGCACCCAGCAAAAAACCATCATTATGGAAATTCCTCTGGTGATTCTCTATGCGATCCTGCCGCTGATGGGCGTCATGATGTTGATTCGGTCCATTCAGGTCATTTATCAGGATGTCATGGAACAACGCGGCCGAAAACAAGAACATTAGCATTTACGGATAATTTTACAAAAACGAGGAGAGCCGGTTTATGGAAACGAGCCATGTGATCATCATGCTGATACTTCTCGGTTGTATGGCGACTTACATCCCTGTATTTATGTGTCTCTTTTTTACCGCCGTCTTGGGATTTCTGTTGTTCACCGATCTTCCCCTGCTGCTGCTGGCCCAGAGTCTTTTCCGGAGTATGGACAATTTCGCTTTGGTGGTGGTTCTTTTCTTTATCCTGTGCGGAAACATTATGACTGCGGGTTCGATTGTTGAAAAATTGATCAAGTTTGCCAATTCGATCGTCAGCTGGCTGCCGGGAGGTCTTGGAATGGCAGGGGTTTTGGCCTGTGGACTTTTCGGCGCCATTTCAGGATCTACCGTGGCAACGGTGGTGGCCCTGGGGGGATTTATGATCCCGGCCTTGATGGACAATGGATATCCACAAAAATATACCCTGGGCTTGATGACCACTTCCCCGAACCTCGGTGTGATCATTCCGCCCAGCATCGGCATGATCCTGTACAGCATGATCAGCAACGTGTCGCTGGAAGGGCTTTTTCTGACCGGATTTTTTCCGGGACTTTTAATAATGTTCGGGGTTTGCGTGTATACCTATTTTGTGTTTCTCAAAAAAAAAGACATTGTGCGCAAACCGATCCCCAGCCCCCGGGAAATGCTGATGGTATTCAAAGAAACATTCTGGGCACTTATGCTGCCGGTGATTATATTTGGGGGTATTTTTTCAGGCGCCTTTACCGCCAATGAAGCGGCCGTGGTTGCCTGCGTGTATGCCCTGATTGTCGAGCTTTTCATTTACAAGACGGTTAAGTTCAGAGATGTTAAAAAAATTACGGTGAGCTCGGCAGTGACCTCAGCGACCTTGCTGATTATTGTCGCTGGCGCCACTTGCTTCGGCCGTTTACTGACCCTGGAAGACATCCCTGGGAAAATTACCGAAGCGGTCTTGGCTGCGATTGACTCGCCGGTAATGTTTCTTCTGGCGATGAATATATTGCTCCTAATTGTCGGCATGTTTATGGATATTATCTCGGCCACGATGATCCTAGGACCGGTCTTTCTGCCCATGCTGGATGCCTTCGATGTGAACTGGATGCACTTCGGATTGATTCTGACCGTCAATTTGGCTATTGGCTACTGCACACCGCCCATGGGTGTCAGTCTCTACATCACGGGAGCCATATCCAACAAAAACCTGATATATGTTTCCAAAGCTGTAATTCCGTTTATTGCGATCCAGATTGCCGTGTTGTTTTTTATCACCTATTTTCCGGAAGCCGTCCTATGGATGCCTAAACTCATGGGATTTTTAGAATAAATCAGCAATCAACGGCAGAGCATGGTTCTGGCCGCCTCGAGGGGCCTCCCTCATACCTTTAACTCTGCTGATGGTCGCTGACTTTAGGAGACGCTTTAACAATGATAGAAAAGGGATCTTTACTCAAAGGCTTGCGTATTCTAGCAGTGGATGATGAAGAAGATATTCTGGAAACCATCCAAGAGATATTGGATGAGGCCCAAATTGATACCGCACGAGATTACAAAAGCGCCTCCAACAAAATCAGACAGGGGCAATACGATCTTGCCATTTTAGATATCATGGGCGTCGATGGGCTCAAATTGTTGGAAGAAACGGTGGATAAGGGGATTCCAACCGTCATGCTGACAGCACATGCCATCAGTCCTGAAACACTGATGGAGTCCATTCAAAAAGGGGCGATATCCTATCTGCCCAAAGAGACGCTGGCAGATCTGGATGAATTGCTCAATGACATATTGGGTGCTGTCCGAAGCGGCGAGCCGCCCTGGAAGTTGCTTTTTGAAAAACTGGGTGATTTTTTTGATACGCGTTTCGGTGCTGAATGGAAAGACAAGGATCGGGAATTCTGGTCTGAATTTAGCAGCAGTTACCAGATCAGCAAAGGTATTCAAGAGCGCCTCAAGCACGACCGTAACATCATCGACAAGGGAATCTGAAATAACGCCAGTTATAAACCACCGGCGCTGCTGGTGGTTACTGATATCCGGCCCCATATTGCGGTGCGGACCATCCGCCGAATGTACCTGCAATTTTTATACAATGTAGCTGTATAATAGCTACTTTCTTTCTTGACTTACCTTCGGTCATCCTCTATAGTCCATTTTTTAAACTGAAAGGTGTATACGGTACACCAACCCCTGGATTTAATACCAATAATGTCATTTTCCCAACTTTGGGATGGATATTCAGTAGATAATCTTAGGGCTGCATTATTCCAACATTCCTTAGTCCATCGATTCGTAAATACGATGACGTATTTACTCACTCAGGACTTAGAGCTGAGTGAGCAATTATATCGTATTGGACAATTTTTATGTGTCGCTGAAATTGCGAATCGAAGCACTTAGGTGGAAAAGCTGCCAATTGCTTTTCCTGTAAAAAATAATTAACGAAAAGAATTCAAACAAATTACGTCAACCTGGAGGATGGAATATGGATTTTAGTTTGCCCGAAGAACTTGAGATGCTAAGGGATATGGTTCGCGACTTCGCCGCTGAAAAGATCGCACCGTTTGCCGATGAATGGGATGAGAAGCACTACTTCCCTTACGAAGAAGTTGTCAAACCCATGGGAGAGCTGGGATTGTTCGGAACAGTTATTCCGGAGCAATACGGAGGGTCTGAAATGGGTTGGTTGGCGGCCATGATCGTTACCGAGGAAATTGCCAGGGCTTCCAGCTCCCTCAGGGTCCAGATCAACATGCAGACCCTGGGATGTGCCTACACCATATTGACCTATGGCAGTGATGAGCTCAAGGATAAATATATTCCCAATCTGGTTACTGCAGAATATGTGGGTGCTTTTGCCATGACCGAGCCGGATGCAGGTTCTGATGTTATGGCCATCAAATCAAAGGCCGAGGACAAAGGGGACCACTGGCTGCTAAACGGTTCCAAAACCTGGATTTCCAATGCCGATGTGGCCGACGCCATCATTTATTATGCCTATACCGATCGATCAAAAGGCGCCAAAGGGCTCTCCGCATTTGTTGTGGAAGTAAAAAACTTCAATGACATCCGGACAACGGCGCTTGATAAAATGGGTTCGCGTTCTTCCCCCACCGGTGAAATTTATCTGACCGATACAAAACTCCCCAAAGCAAACATATTGGGAAACCCGGGGGATGGTGCCAAGATCCTTTTTGGCTCCCTGAACCAGACCCGACTCTCAGCTGCCGCCGGCGGGATCGGGGTAGCCCAGGCCTGCCTGGATGAAGCCATAAAATATTGTAAAGAACGCAAGCAATTCGGCAAACTAATCGGTGAATTTCAAATGAACCAGGACCTGATCGCCCAGATGTCGGCGGAATTGGAAGCCGCCCGGTTGGTGGTTTACAAAGCAGCCTGGGCCAAGGATGAGGGCCGGTTGAACAACGGACTGGATGTGGCCCAGGCCAAATACCTGGCGGGTGAAGTGGCTCACAAATGTGCCAACTATGCCATGCGGATTCTGGGTGCCTACGGCTACTCCACCGAATATTCGGTGGCCCGCTTTTACAGAGATGCTCCCACCTACACCATGGTGGAGGGCTCGGCCAATATTTGTAAATGGATTATTGCCTTGGATCAGCTGGGTATTCGCAAGGCGAATCGTTGAGCCGGTTTGCCGGTTAATCGGTTTAGCCCGTGAGCTAATAAAATACGAAGCTATCGAAGGAAAACGGGCCAACGGCTAACGGGCTAAAATTAATCCGTTAGCCCAGCTTACCGGTTAAGGATATAAATCTCTAAACAAATTTCAGAAACGCGAGAGGAGTGAGATATGGAAATAGTCGTTCTAGTCAAACAGGTGCCGGACACCGAGTCTATCATTGAAATTGAAGGCGATGGGATGTCCATAAAAAAGCAGGACATAAAATGGGTAATGAATCCTTACGATGAGATCGCGGTGGAAGAGGCCCTGCAGGTAAGGGATGCCCAGGGTGGTGCTGTGACCGTTGTTTCTATGGGACCGCAAAAAACCGTTGAAACCATACGAACCGCCCTGGCAATGGGCGCTGACAAAGGGATTCACATCAACGATCCGGCTGCTGAAGGCAGCGACGCGCTGGCAACGGCCAAAATACTGGCGGCCGCCGTCAAGGAAATTCCGTGTGACCTGATCATTGCCGGTCACCGGGCCGTGGACGAGGACAATTATCAGGTTGCGGCGGGTGTGGCCGAATTGCTAGACATCCCGCAAATTTCCATGGTGGTTAAAGCCGAGGTGCTCGACGGCAAGATCAAATGCCATCGCGCTATTGAAGGCGGAACGGTGGTGGTGGAAGCTGCTTTGCCGGCATTAATGACGACTCAACGGGGGTTGAACGAACCGCGCTATGCCTCCTTGCCCGGGATTATGAAAGCCAAGAAGAAGCCGGTTGAGGTTAAAACGGTCGCCGATCTGGGTGTCGATGCAGCTGCGGTGGGAGCGGCAAACCGAAAAGTTAAGATTAAAGCATTGAATTTTCCACCTGAACGGCAAGCGGTGAAAATAATTGAGGCTGAGTCGGCCCAGGAAAAAGCCGCGGAACTGGTCCGAGTGCTGCATGAGGAATCTAAAATTATATAGATATACCGGTTTTTAATGCAAAGTTAAGGCTATAATTAGTGGAAGCTTTTTGAATTTGTCTAGTGCATGGAATGATGGAATAATTCCAATTGGGGCGAAGCCCCTTTCATAAGGAGATCAATATGGCACAGGGAGTGTTTGTTATTACAGAACAAAGGGATGGTGAATTTCGCAAAGTGTCTTTCGAGGCCGTCAGTGAAGGCCGCCGCATCGCCGATGGTTTGGGTACTGATGTGACTGCCGTGGTTGTTGGTTCCGCTATCGAGGGCCTTACCGAAGAATTGCAAAAATATGGACCCGATAAAATACTGGTGGCCGATGATCCGGCCTTGGCGGAATACACAACGGATGCCTACAACAATGTCATTGCCGGTTTAATTCAATCCTTGGATCCGGCCCTGATTCTTATTGGTGCCTCCGTCCAGGGAAAAGATCTGTGCGCGCGTTTGGCCGCCAGACTGGATGCGGGACTTGCTATGGACTGCACGGTGATCAAATTGGATAGCGGTATCTTGACCTGCACCCGCCCGATGTTCGGCGGCAAGATTTTCGCCGATGTTGAAATTGAGGGCTCTCCGCAACTCATCGCAATTCGCCCGAATGTGATGGACATCGTTGAGACGGCCAAAGATTGCGTGGTAGAAAAAATTGACGTCAATGTCGGCGACGTTAAAACAACGGTTGTCGAAAAGAACATGGAAACCGGCGATAAAATCGAGTTGACCGAAGCGGATATTATTGTTTCCGGCGGTCGCGGAACCAGTGGAGATTTCGCTGCCATTGAACAGTTGGCGGCCGCTTTTGGCGGTGCCGTCGGGGCTTCACGCTCCGCAGTTGATGAAGGTTGGCGCCCGCACAGCGATCAGGTGGGCCAGACCGGGAAAGTCGTCTCCCCCGTGTTATACGTTGCCTGCGGTATTTCGGGCGCTATTCAGCATTTGGCCGGTATGTCGACTTCCAAGTTCATCGTGGCCATCAACAAGGATCCGGAAGCGCCCATCTTTTCAAAGGCGGATCTGGGTATTGTCGGCGATCTGGCCGAAGTAGTTCCAGCCATGGCGGAAGAAGTGAAGAAGATAAAAGACTGATTTAAATTTTATAGAATAGTTGTTATCGAAGAGGAACATTTTATGGATGAAACCAGAGAAGCATTGGAGTTTGACGTCCTGTTTGTCGGCGGTGGCCCGGCAAACCTGGCCGGTGCCATCCACTTGATGAACATGGCACAGAAAGCGGGAAAGGAAATCGAGGTTTGCTTGATTGAAAAGGCGGAATCCATCGGCTCTCACTCACTGAGCGGGGCCATTCTGGACCCTGTGGCACTGCAAGAACTCATCCCCGATTTCCTGGAAAAAGAGTGTCCGATCGAACAACCTGAATGTCGTGACGAATTCTACTATCTGACATCTACCGGAAAATTTCGTCTTCCTTACACACCCAGTTATATGCACAATGGCGGATGCCACATCATCAGCCTTTCCAAGTATTGCACTTGGCTGGGAGAGATAGCAGAAGAACTGGGCGTGATGGTTTTTCCGGGATTTGCCGGCGTCGAGGTGCTGTATGAAGCAGACAGCGACCGGGTCATTGGTATTCGTACCGGAGACAAAGGTATCGATAAAGACGGTAACAAAAGACCTAATTTTGAGCCGGGTGTTGACTTGATGGCCAAAGTCACTGTTTTTGGGGAAGGACCCCAGGGAAGCCTTCTGCGCGAGATCGGCAAGAAGCTGGGAATTTTCGAAAATAAAATGCCCCAGGTGTTTGAAACCGCTATCAAGGAAGTAATTGAAATTCCGGAATCAAGTCCTTTTAATTCATTGGCCACCACGGTCGTGCATTCCTTCGGTTACCCGCTGGGGTTCGATACGAAAGGCGGCGGATTTCTCTATAAAATGAAGGACAATCGGGTCTCCCTGGGATTTGTTATCGGATTGGAATATGAAGACCCGCTGTTTGAACCCTATCAGGCATTTTTAAGTTTTAAAAAACACCCGCTGATTGCCGATATCATCCAGGGCGGAAAAGTGCTGCAGCAGGGCGCCAAGACCCTGCCGGCTGGCGGCTATTATACGATGCCCCGGCTGGCGCTCGACGGTGCGGTGATCGTCGGTGACAGTGCTTCCATGTTAAATATCCAGCGGCTCAAGGGAGTGCACACCGCCATGAAATCCGGCATGCTGGCGGCTGAAGCAATTCTGGCGGCGTTGGACCGCGAGAACTATTCCGCTGAGACGCTCGGCGCCTATGCGCAAAGTGTTGACGGCAGCTGGATAAAAAAAGAGCTTTACAGCGCACGCAATTTCGATCAGGCGCTTTCCCAAAAAGGCGTGGGGAAATTCATTACCATCGGTGCTCAATATTTGAGTGGCGGTCGCGGATTTGTCGATCCAATGGAAATTAAAAAGGACCGCCTGTCTTTAAGAAAACTTAACATCACTGCGGTTTCGCAAACCGTGTCCCCGGAAACCCAGGATCTTGATGGCAAGCTGTATCTGGATAAATTGACCGGACTCTACCTTTCCGGCACCACCCATGAGGAAAACCAACCCTGTCATCTCAATATTCCTGATCAAAGCATTTGTGTCGGCGAATGCTTTGAAAACTATCGCTGTCCCTGTACGCGTTTCTGCCCGGCCCAGGTGTATGAACTGGAAGAAGATCCGGACGGGTCCAGGCGTCTGAAGCTCAACCCTTCAAACTGTCTGCACTGCAAGACCTGCGAGATCAAAGATCCATACGAGAACATCCTATGGACTTGCCCCGAGGGGGGGGGTGGTCCTAAATACTCTATTTTATGACGGTGTCACAACTTTGAATAATCGATATTCATTCTATTTTCGATAATCACCTTCAGCCCTGCAATTTGCAGGGCTGATTGTTTTTGAAGCTCGGTAAAAACATAGCCACGAAGACACAAAGTCATAAAAAAATAGCTAATACTTCAATCTTTGTGACTTGGTGTCTTGGTGACCATTGATTACGAAAGGAGATTATTTTGGATAAAGAAATTATAGCCAAAACCAGAAAAACTGCAGATCTGTACTTCAAGGATGTTAAAGGTGAGCGGCCGTTTGATCTGTGGCGATCCTTTGATAAAGACCTTGCCAAAGATCTTTCGCTGTTTATAACCGGTCAAATGTATGCCCGCGAAAAAATACCTCACAAAACCCGGCAGTTGATTACCGTGGCAGCATTGACGGTTCTCTCCCGGCTGGATGAACTCCGACTGCACATTCAAGCGGCCTTAAATGTCGGCTGCCGCCCGGAGGAGATCGCCGAGGTGATGTTTCAAACCGCTGTTTACGGGGGCG
>JAAUYD010078173.1_pt1 | contig 13777 bp, 13 predicted proteins | sample 7278101 | NCBI WGS metagenome assembly JAAUYD01 (sample SAMN14350128, study PRJNA611818) | marine sediment metagenome | isolation source: surface marine sediment (0.6m) | place: French Polynesia: Moorea | collected 2018-08
TAGAACATTTCAGCAATTAAAATATCCTACTCATCAGTTTAATTTTGAATTAAATAAGATTAATTAGCGTCCAATTCCTACATAATGGAAACCAGCCATTTCTAACTTAGAACGATCCAAGAAGTTACGACCATCAATCATCACAGGATTAGCCATTACTTGAGCCATCTTACCGTAATTGAGTGCTAAAAACTCTTTCCAATCTGTTACTAAAACTAACGCATCACAGCTATCCGCTAACATTTCAGCATTGGTTTCAATAATGACATTAGATAAACCATGACTTAACCCAGATTGAGAAACAATGGGGTCATAGGCTTTAATTTTTGCCCCTAAACGGTTTAACTGTTCGATAATAATTAAAGAAGGTGCATCCCGCATATCATCGGTATCTGGTTTAAAGGTTAATCCTAATAAACCAATGGTTTTTCCTTTGAGAATTTTCAATTCTTGTTGCAGTTTTTCAACTGCAATTAATCGTTGTCGCTTGTTAACATTAACCGCAGCATTGAGTAATTCTGTCTCGTAATTATAATCAGTAGCAGTATGAATTAAAGCTAAAACATCTTTAGGGAAACAAGAGCCACCCCAACCAATACCGGCTTGTAAGAATTTATTACCGATACGAGAATCTAAACCGATACCAGCAGCGACTTGAGTCACATCGGCCCCAACGCGATCGCAGATATTAGCAACTTCGTTAATAAAACTAATTTTAGTAGCTAAGAAAGCATTAGCAGCATATTTAATCATTTCAGCGGAGTTTAAGTCCGTTACCACCACAGGAACAGGAGGTAAGCTTTGATCGTCAGCAAACTTGCGATCTACCAAAGGTTGATACAGTTCTTGCATCATAGCAATGGCTTTATCGTTGTTGCTACCGAGAACAATGCGATCGGGGTTAAACGTATCATAAACGGCTGAGCCTTCCCGTAAAAATTCAGGGTTACTGACCACATCAAACTCCACATTAGCAGGAGCGTCTTCACGTTGAGCTAACCCATCCATAACAATCATTCTTACCCAGTCCCCAGAACCAATAGGAACAGTGGACTTGTTAACGATGACCTTGTAACCACCGTTTAAATTTTCCCCAATTCCCCGTGCAACTGCTTCAACGTAACGGGTATCGCTTTCACCGGTGGGTAAAGCGGGGGTTCCTACAGCAATAAAGAGGATTTCTCCGTGTTCAACCCCAGCAGCGAGATCGGAAGTAAATTCCAAACGGCCTGCTTCCATACAACCGTGCATTAATTCTGAGAGGCCAGGTTCATAAATAGGAGACTGACCTGACTTCATCAGTTTGACCTTTTCCTCGTTATTATCAATACAAATAACATGATGGCCAATGTGAGATAAACAAACCCCAGTTACTAAGCCAACATAACCAGTTCCAATGACACAAACGCGCATAACTTTTATCCTCTAAATTTATATTGTTTAAAACAAGGCATTCTAGGGATGATACAACAACATGACTTCATAAGTTAGAAGTATTTTAAACTAAGCTGACTCAGAGACCATTTAACTGTCTTTTGACACTCGTTCTCCAAAGTCCTTAATAGCTAATTCTAACCCGTCTTTTAAGGGAATAGTCGGTTCCCAACCCAAATATTTTTTGGCTTTAGTAATATCAGGTTGTCTTTGTTTAGGATCATCTTGGGGTAAGGGTTTATAAACTAACTCAGCATCAGGATTAACCATTCCTTGAATCATTTGAGCTAATTCTAAAATGGTGTATTCCCCAGGGTTTCCTAAATTAATAGGGCCAATATGATCCCCATTCATTAAACGCATTAACCCTTCCACTAAATCAGAGACATAGCAAAAACTTCGGGTTTGAGAGCCATCGCCATAAACGGTTAAGGGCTTTCCTTTGAGGGCTTGTACAATAAAATTGCTGACTACGCGACCATCGTTTTCTAACATTCTTGGCCCATAGGTATTAAAAATACGTGCTACTCGAATGTCGGTTTTATGTTCTCGATGATATTCAAAAGCGAGGGTTTCAGCCACCCGTTTTCCTTCATCGTAACAAGCGCGTAACCCAGTACAACTGACGTTACCTCGATATTCTTCTGGTTGGGGATGAACATCGGGATCACCGTAAACTTCCGACGTAGAAGCGAGTAAAATACGTGCATCAACCCGCTTAGCCAAACCCAACATATACAATGTCCCCAACACATTAACTTTAATGGTTTTAACGGGATTAAATTGATAATGAATGGGAGAAGCCGGACAAGCTAAATGATAAATTTGATCCACCTCTAAACGGATGGGTTCCGTAATATCATGGCGGATCAACTCAAAATAAGGATTACCGAACCACTTAAGAATATTACGTTTGTGGCCGGTGTAAAAGTTATCTAAGCAGAGGACTTCGTGTCCTTGAGCCATTAAGCGGTCAATGAGATGGGACCCAATGAAACCAGCACCACCCGTAACTAAGATTCTCATGCAGTCTACAAGTTCAAAGTTGAAATTAATATTAACTTACCCTTGGTTCGGGTTTTGGCCAACCCCTTAACTGATTTATTTTGCTAAATGCTCGGTTTTAGAGGTTCTTTACCTTTGAGGGATCTCTAAAAAAATAGGGAAATTTTCTAACTCAAGGGAACCATTCATGAGATCCTAAGTAAAGACCTTATTTTTATAAATACTCGCTATAGCAGTCGAAGCAAAGGTTAGAATCGTGTCTTTTTTGTGCAGTCTAGATATAGAACTAGTTTAACTTCTGACTTGTGAGTTTCTGATTGATTGTTTCTTAGCTAAATTTAACTTCCTATGTCTTTTAATTCTATGGCCCGCCGAACAAAAATAGTGGCAACCATTGGTCCTGCTACCCAAAACAAAGAAATTTTACGCCAATTGATTTTAGCTGGGGCGACCACGTTACGACTCAATTTTTCCCATAACGATCATGACTATCATCAACATACGATTCGTCTCATTCGTCAAACCGCTTTTGAATTAAATCAACCCGTTGGTATTCTACAAGACTTACAAGGGCCAAAAATTCGTCTGGGTAAATTTGCTAATGGACCAATTACCCTTAAACCTGGTGATCCTTTTACCTTAACCAGTCGTGAAGTGGAATGTAATCAAACCATTAGTTATGTTACCTATAGTTATCTAGCTGATGAAGTGCCGGAAAAAGCGAAAATCTTACTGGATGATGGCAAGGTAGAAATGCGGGTGGAACGAGTGGATAAAGACAAGAAAGATCTTCATTGTCGGGTTGTGGTTGGAGGTGTCTTGTCCGATAGAAAAGGGGTCAATTTTCCAGGGGTTTATTTATCCGTCAAAGCTTTAACGGAGAAAGATAAACAGGATTTGATGTTTGGTTTGGATCAAGGGGTGGACTGGGTGGCTCTCAGTTTTGTGCGAAATCCTCAAGATATTATCGAAATTAAAGAACTGATCGCTAATGCAGGAAAAAATGTCCCAGTGATCGCCAAAATTGAAAAACATGAGGCGATCGAAGAAATGGAGGAAATTCTTTCTCTGTGTAATGGAGTCATGGTAGCAAGAGGAGACTTAGGGGTAGAATTACCCGCTGAAGATGTTCCCATTTTGCAAAAACGATTAATTGCAACGGCTAATAAGTTAGGGATTCCTGTGATCACAGCAACCCAAATGTTGGATAGTATGGCTAATAATCCTCGTCCTACCCGTGCTGAAGTTTCGGATGTAGCCAATGCTATCTTGGACGGTACCGATGCAGTCATGTTATCCAATGAAACCGCTGTGGGTAAATATCCCGTCGAAGCAGTGGCGACCATGGCCACCATCGCTGAGCGCATCGAAAAGGAACCTACAGTAATGAAAATGGTGTCTGAAGACAAACAGTCTATTACCAATGCCATTTCTTCGGCCGTCAGTCACATCGCTCAACAACTCAATGCAGCGGCCATTATGTCCTTAACCAAAACAGGTTCAACGGCCCGAAATGTCTCTAAATTCCGTCCCCGAATCCCCATTTTAGCCGTCACCCCTCATGTGGATGTGGCCAGACAATTACAGTTAGTTTGGGGGGTAAAACCCTTGTTGGTGCTTGATTTAGCCTCACCAACTCAAACCTTTGAATCAGCGGTTAATGTGGCTCAAGAAAATCATTTACTCAAGGATGGAGATTTGGTGGTAATGACCGCCGGAACATTGCAAGGGGTAGCCGGCTCGACGGATTTGATTAAAGTAGAAATGGTTAAAGCTATCTTGGGAAAGGGGGTAGGGGTTGGTCAGGGTTCGGCCAGTGGGCGAGCGAGGATCGGCGATCATGCTAGGGAATTGGGCAATTTTGAACCTGGGGACATTTTGGTGGTTCCAGGAACCAATGCGGAGTTTGTGGACATGATGCGTAAAGCTTCGGGAATTATTACTGAGGAATCCAGTTTAACCAGTCATGCTGCTGTGATTGGTTTACGTTTAGGGGTTCCGGTCATTGTGGGATTTCAAGAAGCGACTCAAAACATTCGAGAAGGGGCAATTATTACCGTCGATGCTCAGAAAGGTTGGGTTTATTCCGGTATCGTCACTAGCAGTCATAACGGCAATTAATAATCAAGAATACATCCCTGTTCCCTATCCCCACGAGCCAATTTTAAACCAGATGCAAGATGTGAGTATGAATGAATTAGCAAAAACCATCAAACAATTGGATGACAAACTTTCAAAACGTCCTATTGCTCTTGATCCAGGTGGGTATTTTATTATTTATATTGACCGAGAAAATAGCTTAATTTGTGCTAAACATTTCACCAATATTATTAATGAAAAAGGTCTGGCGGTTGACCCAGAAACAGGAGAAGTCATTGCAGCGAGAGGTAAAAGCGATCGCACTTCTCAAACTCTTTTTACCGGACGTAGTGCGAAAGAATTATGCGTTAAAGTCATCGAAGAAAATGAACAGTGTCCCATTACAATGTTAGATCATGCTGCTTATTTAGGTCGAGAATTTATGAGGGCAGAAATAGCCTTAATTCAAGGAACCGAATATATACAAGATTAGAGGTTGGTTAATAATTATTCAATAATGAAAAGTGAGCAGTGAAGACAGTTTACTCCTCACCACTAACATTAACATTATCGGCCAGCAGCACAAGCATTTAATGCTTGTAACACCTTATCGGGATGTTTTTCCATCAGAAACGCCTCTCCTTCATAGGGTAGATCTCGAGGATCATAGAGGTTTAAACTTTGCCAATCAGCGGAACCTAAACTGGCTAAAATAGAACGAAAAGTTGAAGAATCAGCATTCATAATCGGAACAACCGATCCATTATCTAACCCAGCAGCACAATCTTGAACAACGTGCCAACTTTCATGGGCTAAGGTTTCAATATAAAGATTAAAATCTTGTCGATTATTTTGACACATGGTCATTCTATTGTAATCAGGTTGATAATACCCTAAAAGACCGGCTTCACAACTTTCATAACTAATGGAAATTCCTGCATTTTTTAAAGCCTTAAAAAACTTAGCTTCATAAAAATTATAACGGTTGGAATCATCTCCCGATAAATCCACACAGCGACCATTATTACTAACCAGATAATTACCATAATCACAATTATCAAAATTATGGGAACGACTACGGGAATGATCTTGGGCAGTTGCTGAACCTGCTATGATTATGCTACTAGAAACCAGTGTGGTCAATAGGGTAAGGGTGATTTTCATAGGATTATGGGTTTGAAAGTAGGGTTTATTAATGATTATTCCCAAATTTCTCTGAAAAATTGCTCCTGAGACTATGATGTTGACCATTGGTTAAATGTGATACTTATCATGGGAGAGTGTAGGAAGGGTGGGAAGACGAGAAAGAATATTAATAGGTGCAAGATGTCCGTGGACACAAAAAACAATAATCTCCTTGAATTGGTGTTGAAGGAGGCAGGAGTTGAAAGGCAGGGGGCTGTCCGTTTGAAATTGGAAGAGGATTAAGACGAATTCCAATTTCTTGTCCCCTTAAAAGGGCTTCTCTTGTACCGACTTAGGGGGGAGGGATTAAGAAATACTCCTTCTGTCTCCTGCCCACTGCCTCCTGCCTTCCGAGGCAGAAGCCTCGGTAATTAAAGTAAAAAAGTCTTAAACTAGCAAAAACCATGAACCAAGATTATCAAAGAATTGAACAGTTACTTGCTAAAAAAATCGGCCTCGGGCCAGACAAAGTAGGCCAACGTCAGTTAATTAAAGCGGTAACAACCCGTCAAAAAGCCTGTGGTATCAATAAAGTATCAGATTACTTAAAACGGTTACAATCCTCCGCCCAGGAATTTCAAGAATTAGTTGAGCAACTTGTCATTCGAGAAACTTGGTTTTTTCGCCATCGACAGGCATTTTCCCTACTGCGTCACTATGTTCAAACTGAATGGCTTCCTTCCCATTCCCACCAAACCCTAAGAATACTCAGTGTTCCCTGTTCAACAGGAGAAGAACCTTATTCTATTGCTATGACGTTACTGAATTCTCCTCTAACCTCCCAACAGTTTACGGTAGAAGGGATGGATATTAGTCATACAGCCTTAACAGTAGCTAAAAAAGGTATTTATGGAAAAAACTCTTTCCGTTCTCACGATCAAGTCGATTATAAGCAATTTTTTCAGGTGGAGCAAAACCGCTATCAAATTACTCAGTCAATTCGTAATCAAGTTAAGTTTTCCGCTAAAAATTTACTGTCTGCTTGGCCGCTGAATTATTCTCCCTATGATGTGATTTTTTGTCGACATTTATTAATTTATTTAGATGAAGTTTCCCGCGATCGCGTCCTGACAATATTAGATCGCCTCCTGAAAGAAGGTGGATTATTATTCGTTGGTGCAGTCGAAACCACCTTAATTAAAGCCCCCCATTTTCGCTTTATGTCTTATCCCTCGGCCTTTGCTTATCAAAAATTCCCTATTGCTAAGACTGAACCTCTTGTAACCCCATTAGGCAACCCCAAACCTTATCAGCGATCGCCACTAAAAAAAAGACCCTCCATCTCTGTACCCAAACCTCCAGAAAAAGAAATCCAACTTTCTTCTTTAGAAATGGCGCAACAATTGGCTAATCGGGGAAAATTAAAAGAAGCAGCCCAATGTTGTCAAACCCATCTCCAAGGTCATCCCATTGATGCAAGGGGTTATTTGTTATTAGGGGAAATTTCTCAAGCTCAAGGTAATTTAGAAGAGGCTCAACGATGTTTCCAAAAAGCATTATATCTTCAGCCAAATTATCGGGATGCCTTAATTCATCTTGTATTACTACGAGAAAGTGAAGGAGATGTACAAGGGGCAGCCATACTCAAAAATCGCATTCAACGATTAGATAATCTTCAAGGTTGAGACTATGAATTTTTACAAATCCATGACCATTGAATCCAAATTGTTGGGACTATTAATATTTTCTGCTCTGATTATGGGAGTAGGGGCAGTTGTTACTTGGATAGGAATGTCTAAATTATATGCTGAAGTTAGACAAATGGCCGAACAAGATCTGTCTTTAATCCAAGATTTGATCTCAATGCAGGAAAATCAACTGGCACAGGTTCTTGATTTTGAAAAAGCCTATATTGCTGGTATCAATAGCATTGATAGTCCAACGAATCAAGCGAATTTTAATCAATCTCGCACTAGCTTTCTGGATAATCAAAGTCGGGTTGGTCTTGCCATCGAAGAGGCTCAAAGTTTACTACAAAAGCAAATTACTACCATTAATAATCAATCAGATAAACAAGATTTTCAATCCATTGCCCAAAACTTAAACGATTATCAACAAACCTATATTTTCTATAACAATCAAGCAGAACAAGTTTTCAGTTTAATTAATAATGAAGACATTCCCGGAGCTAAAAATGCAATGGTCAGGGTTCAACCGTTACAAGAAGAACTGAAACAAGGGAATACTGAACTGCTACAACAAGTTGTGGGCTTATCCCAAGCTGCTGCCCATGTTGCCAAACAACATCAAGAAAATACGGTTAATATTGTTTCTTTTACATTTATTATTAGTATTATCACTATTTTAAGCTTAGGCTACTGGATTACTCGTAACATTACACGCTCTTTAGGACAAGCAGTTGAGTTAGCAGAAGAAGTTTCTAATGGTAATCTAACTGGAGAAGTGGAAGTTATTTCTGATGATGAAATTGGACAATTATTAGAAGCTTTAAAAATGATGATTCATAACTTGAATTCTTTAATTTCAAAAGTGCAACAATCAGGCATTGCTATTACCAGTTCAACCACCCAAATGGCGGCTTCTCGGAAACAATTAGAGGCTACTTTAACCGAACAAATTGCCTCAACTAATGAAGTGACAACCACAGCCCAAGAAATTGCGAATACTTCAGAAGAATTGGTCAATACCATGGAACAAATTACCGAACTTTCTCAAAGTACCGCTACGGCTGCTAATCAGGGTCAAAATGATTTGGGAAGAATGGAAACAACTATGCGTCAATTGGCAGAAGCAACCACGTCTATTGCTTCTAAATTAGGAATTATGAGTGAAAAAGCCCACAATATTAATAGTGTGGTTTTAACCATTACTAAAGTAGCGGATCAAACTAATTTATTATCTTTAAATGCAGCCATTGAAGCAGAAAAAGCGGGAGAATATGGTGCCGGGTTTGCTGTTGTGGCTAGGGAAATTCGTCGTTTAGCCGATCAAACGGCAGTAGCAACTTTGGAGATTGAACAAATGGTTAAAGAGATGCAATCTGCTGTTTCGACAGGGGTAATGGAAATGGATAAATTTAATAAAGAAGTCAGTAGTAGTGTGCAAGATGTAGGTAATATTAGTCATCAAATTGCTCAAGTGATTGAACAGGTACAAAGTATTACACCTCGCTTTGAATTAGTGAGTAAAAGTATGGAAGAACAATCTCGCAGCGCGCAACATATTCGTGAAGCAATGGAACAGTTAAGCGAAGGATCTGAACAAACTGCTTATTCTTTACATGATACTCATCTTGTCTTAGAAAGATTGAATGATGCAGCCCAAAGTTTACAAACAGAAATTTCAGTATTTAAAGTAAAAGATTAGAGAAAAATTGCAGAAATTATATTCATTAAATTCAGGAATAGGTAGGGAATGAATCCTCAAGGATGTCTAGTTTTTGACTGGATTAAATATTTCATACCTATTCTAGTTAGATTTTTATCTAGTTTTTTCAACCAAATAATTTGACATAAAAGTGGATCAAGTTCCTGGATTTTTAAATTACATAATTGACCAACGTATAATTTTTCTTCACTAATAACAATCAATCCACAACCAGTAAAAGAATCATCAATAATCATTCCTTTTAGAGATTGTTGCATTTCTTGACGATCAATGATTAACTCAACAGAAGAACCTTGACTATCATAATAACGGTGATGTTTCCGTCTCTTAGGTAAAGAAAGTAAGGTTTGATTAGAGTTTTCTTCAGTGAACAATGAATTGGACATAATGGATAATATTATTGGCATTAATAGAGATAAAACAATTATCTATATTAATTTTTGATCTGGCAATTAGGAAAATTACGGATGATTTGTATCTTTAGATTACTTTTTCTTCGCCATAGAGAGTTCAGAGTTATGATCTTGACAAGTTAATTAGTTTCATGAATAATTACCACTGTATATATACTTAAGCAAAAACATGGATTTAGTTCGGATTATCTGTGCGATTATTCTTCCTCCACTGGGTGTTTTTCTGCAAGTGGGTATCGGGCCACAGTTCTGGATCAATATTTTATTAACATTATTTGGTTATATTCCTGGAATTGTTCACGCAGTATGGGTTATTGCCAAAAAATAGTTGATTTTTGAAACTAAAATAGTAATCATATTTTTCTGGGCAAGTTTATTGGACAAACTTGTCTCTTATATTATTGGCATTAATTGACATACTCCACGCCCTATAAGTGCGTGGATTCTCTAAGCATCACTGCTTTAGATTTCTGATTCAACGAGTTCGCTTACATTAAAGTCTTCTCAGTCTGTAACTTTATAGGATTAGCTACAATAAAGCTTGATTGTCTGACCAGGACAATGGAGGGGTATAGTGACCTTATTATTAAATAATCGTTATCAAGTCCTTGAAAGCTTGGGTAAAGGGGGATTTGGAGAGACGTTTCTCGCCATTGATACCCATATGCCTTCTGAAAGAAAATGTGTTATCAAACAACTTAAACCTGCGGTTCAGTCTCCTGTGGTTCCAGATTGGTTAAAAGAAAGATTTGCCAAAGAAGCAGCTATTTTAGAAGAGTTAGGGGAAAAACACCCTCAAATTCCCACACTATATGCCTATTTTTCTCAGGGAGGAGATTTTTACTTAGTACAAGAATGGATCGAAGGAGAAACCTTAACCCAAATTCATCAACGACAAGGTAATTTATCACCCAACCAAGTTAAGGAGATATTAATAGGAATTTTACCTGTTCTTGACTATATTCATAATTGTTATATTATTCACCGCGATATTAAACCTGATAACATTATTATTCGCAGTTATGATAAGAAACCCGTTTTAATTGATTTTGGTATTGTTAAAGAAAGCGTTGCGACTATGGTTCATAGCAACGGTAATACTCCCTATTCTGTGGCATTGGGAACCCCTGGTTATATGGCTTCAGAACAAGCTGCGGGTCGTCCTATTGCTTCTAGTGACTTGTATAGTTTAGGACTGACGGCGGTGTTTTTACTTACGGGAAAAACCCCCCAATATTTAGCCAGTGATCCCAATACAGCAGAAATATTATGGCGTAAAGAAGCCCCTGATATTAAGTCTAGTTTAGGCAATATTATCGATCGCGCCATTCGCTTTCACCCCCGCGATCGCTTTTCTACAGCCAAAGAAATGTTACAGGCCCTCAAAGTTTCCCGTACCCTCCCCACCGCAGCGACCATCGCAGTTGGAAAACAAAATTTACCTTTAAATACAAATACCAATTCTTTTCAAACCAGTACGAACTCCGAAGAAGCGGAAACCCAAACCCCTTGGGCTTTATTGGCTTTGGGTTCTTTTTTAGCTGCCAGTGCTATCATTGGAGGGTTAATGTTAGGGATCGTCTTAGGGACAAAACAGCGATCGCAACCTGTTTCTTCTCCTTCTCTTCCACCTGAGTCTCCAGAACCTCCACAGAGTCCTACACCAGAGTTTTCTCCACCAAGACCAAGAGTCCGAAGACCCGTTAGAAGTCCTGTGGGTTCCCAGTCTTCTCCCACTCCAGAAGCTAAACCATCCCCCACTCCAACCCCAGAACTGTCTCCAACTCCAGAAGCTAAACCTTCTCCGATACCAACCCTAGAAGCGTCTCCGACTCCAGAAGCTAAACCTTCTCCTAGTTCTACTCCTATTCCAGAACCCACCAAAGCGGTTCCTATTCCTGTTGAACCGCCTCCCCAGGTATCTGAACCGAAAGAAACCAGGAACGAGAATAGTTCAGAACCTTCCCTAGTGATTCCTGATATTCCTCTTCAACCTGAGAACCAAACACCTCCTCAAGAAGAGGAAAATAAATACAATATTCAAAAATATTTTGACTCTGACACAGAACAAAATAAATCTAATATCAATCAATATTTTGACTCTGACAGAGAATAGAACTGGCGAGGAGATAGTTAAGAATAATAAACTCTAAATTTCTTCAACTTCCAATTTAGCAGAAGTGACAGCCCCAAATGCAAAAGCAAAAACAATAGGCATGGGATTCTTAAGAAGATAACTCAAAACAACGGATATGATTGAGATTAAAATAGCTGAAACCAACCAGGTTTTTTCTTCTGTACAAAAGCCTTTGGTTGCTTTAATTAAATGCAAAACTTCAGAAGGAATTGGTTCTGGCATCACTGCACCTGGCGGAAATGCCCAATAGTGATTATAACGTTCTCTAAATAAATCTGTCCAGCCATTTTCTTCACACCATTCCTGAACCCATTCATCTCTAAAGTGTTTCATAATTCTCTTAGTTACCTCAATTTGCGACTAATTCCTGTACAGTTTAATCTATAGTTTAGTAATACTTATCATTCATATTAGCAAAAGCATTTTGAGTTGTTTAGTAACTTAATAATTCTTAATGTAAAAAGTTAAGTATATATGCTTATGATCTGATTTTCAGTACAAATTGTTTTTAATTTTTTGTCCCAAGGTTCACAAGGAAGTTGAGATAATAATGCAAATTCAAAGAGAATACCAATAGTAGGAATAGAGTGCCATTGAGGAGAATTTAAGAGGCGATCATAGAACCCTCCACCATAGCCTAAGCGATATCCATTGTAATCACAAGCGACGGCAGGAACAAGAATTAAATCAACCGTTTTAGGAGTTAAAATAGGGGCGTTGGGAGACGGTTCCAAAATGCCATATTTCCCAGGTATTAAGGGATCTTCGGGTTGCCAGGAATGCCAAATTAAGGACTTTTTGACACAGCGAGGAAATCCCCAATTATCTTTAGTTGAAAATAAAAAAGTTAAATCAGGTTCTTGACGAATGGGAAAGTAAGCTAAAATAGTTTTTGCTTGTTGAAATAACGGATAATTTTGGAGATTTTCACAGACTTTTTTACTGTTCTCTTCCCAATCCATTTTTGAGATATTTTCTCTTTTCTTAATCAGTTTTTTTCTTAATCCGTTTTTTAAATCTTTTTTATTCATTTTTAGTTTTAACTCTATCCTAAATAGATTGATTTTTCTTCAATAATCCTAATAATTTATTTTTTAAATAATCAACTATTAATCAATAATTTTAATTCGGCAATATTATCGCTACATAAAAGGTGGATATTTTCTGTTATTTTTTCTATAGGCCAATTCCACCATTCTAATTGTAGAAGTACATTAATTACCTCATCTGAAAACCGTTTTCTGATTATTCTAGCAGGGTTTCCACCCATAATTGTATAAGAATTAACATCTTTAGTAATGACTGAATTAGCAGCAATAATAGCTCCGTCTCCAATTTTAATTCCTGGCATAATTAGAGAATTATAACCTAGCCAAACATCATTACCAATAACAGTATCACCTTTTGTTTCTCCTTCTAAAGACATGGTATTTTCCCAAGCATAACCGAAAATAGCAAAAGGATAAGTCGTAAAATTGTTAAGGGGATGATTTCCTCCATTCATCATAAATTTAACGTCACTAGCAATGGCACAAAATTTGCCAATAATGAGTTTATCACCAATAAAATCAAAGTGATATAGTACATTTTTTTCAAAGTTTTCAGGATTGTCTAAATCATCATAATATGTAAAATCTCCTATGATTATATTCTGGTTTTTAATAATGTTTTTAAGGAAACAAAGATTCTTATAATTATTGAGGGGATAAGTTGTATTAGGATTTGGGTATAGCGTCATAACCAATGCTTTAATAAGGGTGAGCAAGAACTAAACCAAAGCTATTAATGACCAATAAAAAGTATAGCGTTTATATTTGAGTTGTAAACTAACTGGTTAGGTAAGGCAGGAGACAGGATCAAGTTTTCACATTTCATTTGTAAACACTATAGAATAAAAATAAGATGTTAAGTTCAAATTAATTAGTAATTGTTCATAAAAATCGACTCAAATCAAATTCTTCATCTGAGGTATTACTAGGGAATCTTTCTAGATTTAATAATAACAATAAATGGTCTGAGTAATCGACAATTCCTTTTAATTCTTCTTGTAATTTTTCCAGTCCACCATTAAGCTGTTAAGCATTCAAATGACGTATAATAGAAACAGGAAAAAACGAAAATACTGAAATATGCCAGCGAAAGGATATCTGAAGCCGGAGCAAAAAGAAAAATTACA
>JAAUYD010268010.1_pt1 | contig 13777 bp, 11 predicted proteins | sample 7278101 | NCBI WGS metagenome assembly JAAUYD01 (sample SAMN14350128, study PRJNA611818) | marine sediment metagenome | isolation source: surface marine sediment (0.6m) | place: French Polynesia: Moorea | collected 2018-08
GCTCTTTGTAGTTCTTTTTGCAAGAAACTAATTTTTGGTGTCTCTATAAATTCACCCTTCAAAATAATATCAGTGACGGAAATAATACCTAATAACTCACCTTGAATAACTGGTGCCCGCCAAATACCTGTGTTAGCAAATAAACGTGCCACGTATTCTATTTCTAGATCGGGATTCACAACAATACAAGGTTTACTCATTACTTCGTAGACGCGAACCTTTTTCGGATCTTTACCACAAGCAACTACCTTACTGGCAATATCAGTTTCAGTAATAATGCCATAAGCATCTCCGGGAATGCGCGGCTCTACAATTAAGCACCGTAATTCCTTGAACCTCATTAATTTGACTGCATCTGTGATAGTAGCTGAAGCGCGAATAGTAGCTACGTTTTGAGTCATTATTTGTTTAGCTTTCATAGTTTGGAACTCCTTATCCTTTTTGCCAAAATATTGCTTGCAAATAGCTACAATTATTGCTAATTGATTCCCTCTAAACAGCTATATCAATGAGATATTTCTGTGAAAATAGTTGCTTAGGGATAAGGTTTACGCATTTCCCAAATACACCCATGAGCATTAGTTGTATTCCTGGAATTATCACTAATATTCAAGGGATTTCTACTAATTATTGTAGGTTTATGCCAAATCATTTAACCTACATTTATATATTATCTTTATTATCTTTTGGCTCAGGTAAGCATTTATAAAACTTTGCAGAAGATTATTAGGCGAAAACTTAAAAAACACTAAAAAAAATATATTTTTGCACTGATTTAAGCTAAAAGGCAATCAATTTTTAAAAAGCTTATCTAGTAACTATTTCGTTGTAGAAATCTCATATTTAATTAATATTTTGATAATTTTTGACTCATAAGTTTATTTATTGGAGCTTCCTTAACAGGTATCTTAAGAATTGAGTGTTTGGGAGTGTATAAACCATGAAAGGCAAGCAAGTTTTACTTACAGGCGGTACTGGTGGATTGGGTTTGGGTGTGACACCAACTGTTCTGTCTTTGGGTGGGCAGGTGACAATTCCCTATATTAATGCCAGGGAAGTGGAAAGACTCAAAGGTTTTGTATCATCTGCTGATTGGGCGCGGATTAGGTTTGTGCAGTCTAATCTAAATGATGAAGCAGCAGTTGAAAGGTTGGTGAATGATTTACCAAGGGTAGATGTATTGATTCATTTGGTGGGTGGTTTTGCCATGGGAGCAACCCATGAGTATAGTTTTGAAAACTGGAAGCGGGACTTTGATTTAAATCTGCATACAACTTTCTTGGTGTGTAAGCATAGTTTGCGACGAATGCTAGATCATGGTTATGGGCGAATTGTGACGGTGGGTTCTCGGGGTGCTGTGGAACCTGGTGGACAACTCGCCGCCTATTGCGCTTCTAAGGCTGGGGTTGTTGCTTTAACAAAAGCGATCGCAGATGAAACAAAAGGTACTAATATTACTGCTAATGCTGTCCTTCCTAGTGTGATTGATACTCCCAGTAATCGGGATGCTATGGGAGCTCAGAATGCTGATAAATGGGTAAAGCCAGAATCTTTGGCACAGGTGATTTGTTTTCTCGCTTCTGAAGCAGCCAAGGATGTACGGGGTGCTGCTGTTCCCGTGTATGGAAGTATTTAGAGTTAAGAGTTAAGAGTTGACAGTTGACAGTTGACAGGTAAGAGGTAAAAGTTAATTTTTGCGTTATCAAATATCCGTGTCATCAGTGTCATCCATTTAATCAGTGTTCAAAGTTAGGAGAGAAGGAGGGAAGGGATAATTATTTCATCTTCCCTTGCTCCTCACATTCCCACACTCCCTGCTCTTTACTTTTATGGCAATGGACCATTGGTTAGGACAGTATTGTTCGACTCAAGAACTGTCAACTGTCAACTACCAACTGTCAACTGCCAACTGATATAATTAACGAAAACCGAAGATTTCTGCAAACGCCGCAACGATATCTAAATAAAAATTACCACCCACTTGTCTAAATAGTTGAAATTCAGAACCAGGGGAGCCAAAAAATGGTCTGAGGAACCATCCCAACTGCATTCCCACAAAGGCATATAAAAGTAACCAAGACCTTAAAATGGTGGTGCGGGTGCCTTTCCCTACTTCATCTTTTTTAGAAAGTAGTTGCATGCCGTCGTAAAGAAATTTCACTCCAAATGAACCTGTAATCCCAAAAATCAAAACGTTTAAAATCTTGAAAAACTGGTAAGAATTAGGAGTGGTAATTAAGAAAAAGAGGGTAACTGGTGCAAAACTGAACAGTAATACGCTAATTACTGACACTGCTGTAAGTAATACAACAAAATGCTGTTGTAAACTACTCCGGGAACCAAATAAAACATTGAAAAAGAAGAGAGTCGGAAAGCAAATAATCAGGGTTAATAAATAGAAAGCTGGCATCTTTATTGCCCCAGATAATGCCTGTTGCCAACTATGGGAGGCTCCAATAATACAGCCGTACATGGCAAAGCAAATAGAACTAGAAACTAGCAGGGAATTGGCTTTACTTTGTAATCTAATTTCTTGGTTAATCTCTTCTAAAAAACTCTGGCGATCGCGCAATAGTTGAATTAAGATATCAAAGTGTTTAACACTAGCAGATTTTTTCTCTAACATTAATTTTTGTGATTTATAATTGGCCACTATTATTAGTTTTCACCGCTTAACAACAACGGTATTTAATTCATTTCTATCCCTTCTCCTTCATAAGGAGAGGGGTGCCGTTAGGCGGGGTGAGGTTTTATATTTCAGTAATTAACTCAAACCTAACAGATGTCCTAAAGCTTGGATAATGCTGAGATAAAAGTTACCTTCTCTATCCCTAAATAACTGAAATGTAGAATTGGGAGTACCAAAAAAGGGTCTGAGTGTCCATCCTAATTGAATACCAACAAATGCATACAGAAATAGCCACGAACGAATCAGCTTTGTCCGAACATCTTTACCTTCCCCATCTTGTTCTAAGACTACGTTGCTGGCTTTATATAGAGTAGCGATACCCACAAAACCTGTAGCCGCAAAAATAATTACGTTCAGCAAAATTATAAACTGGTAATTATTAGTGCTAATCATAAAAAATAGGGAGATTGGTGCAAAACTAAATAGCAGTACACTAGTAATTGATACTGCTGTTAGCACCAAAGCAAAATGCTGGGCAAATGTACGCTTAGAACCAAAAATAACATTAGCAAAGTACAATGTGGGCAAGCAAATTAATAAGGTAATTAAATAAAGAGCAGGTAGTTTTATAGCAGAAGATAACGCTTGCATAAAACTGTGGTATGCACCAATAATTCCCCCATAAACTGCTAGGAATAAAGAACTACAAACTAGTAAAGAAATGATTTTTGTCGATAGCCTTACCTCTTGTTGAATCTCTTCTAGAAATAATTGGCGATCGCGCAGTAAACTAATGGTAACTGCAAAGTATTTACTGCCAGAAGATTGACTTTTAGCCATGTTTTCCTCACACCTTATCCGTTATCCGTTGTCTATTTTAGATTTTAGATTGGTAACTGAGCGTTCGACGGCTCGACTGAGCTTCGCCGAACGTCTGAGCTCACGCCGAAGTCCTGTCGAAGTTTAGATTTTGAAAAACAGATAATCCGTTCTATCCGTTCTATCCGTTGCCATTTATCCGTTGCCAGTTGCCAATTTTGACTAATGTTCTGAATGATCGGCACCAGAACCATATTTCCAGGCATCTACCCAACGATGCCAGTAATACAAGTATTTTTTCGGTAAATCTTTTAAGAAAGGTTCTAGCATTGGACTAATTGCAAATAGAACAGCATAAATTGCTAAATTGATATAATGCAACATCCAATCTAGTAAACTAAATAAACCCAATTGGGGAATTAGTTTGATGACTAAAATTGGATGACTAAAATTAGTTTTTAATAGGGTCTTTGTTAATCCGGAAAACTGCACCACATCTTGTAAAAATGGCTTGAGAACTGGTTCACCTAAATTCTGCATCTCCTCAAACACCGCAGACAACAACTGATTAATGCGATCGCTCGGTATCTTTTGATTCACCCCCACGCTCATGGATTTTTGGAATAGCCAGGTAACGCTCAAACTAGGTTGATAGGGCTGCAATAAATTCAGTGGTTTTACTGATAATTGGTCAGTTTCTAGTGCTGATTGAATCCCTAAAGTCAAACGCTTGAGGTGACGCAACATGGCACCAAAACCACCAAAACTCAAAGGTGACTGACTACCGCTACTATCTCCCACAGGTAAAATGCGCTGCCAAGGTGTTTGCAAAGGACTTTGGCGATAGGAAGGAAAAAAGCCAAATAATGCTCGTTGAAAATTCAGCTGGACCAATTCCACACCTTGATACTCCGGTAGGAGGCGAAAATAGTCATCAAATAAAGCTGTTAATTCTAGGTGTTGGGGATCACAATCCATATAGGTAAACAGGTACGTGGTTCTACCATCTTTAGCTGGGAAGGCTTCCCAGAAATATTGACACTGTTTTTCTAAGGCTGTGAAGGATAAAAACAAGTCCCCGGTGGCATTTTCCGGAAAACCTTGGGCACAAGTTCCCACGACTAAACACAATGCATCGGGTTTTTTCCCCTGTCTAGCTTGTTTGGCGATAGGGGAAAAATGTCCCATTGCATCTATTAATAGTTTACTAGAGAATTGCTGGTTTACCATCACCCCATTGGGATGTACTACTGCTTCGGTAAACGGGGTATGTTCTAATAATTTTCCCCCCGCAGCTAGAAATCGCTGTTTAATAGTTTCCAGTAAAAATGCGGGATATACACCAATATTTAATATATCCCTCACCCAAAGCTCCGTACCTCCAGGAAAACCCACCCTAGCCGGATTATACTCAGTTGCGATCGCTTGTGCTAATTCTTCAGCTGTGAGTAAATTCAACTCCAACAACACATTTAATTCTTGGCGAGAGATATTCCATTCCTGCTCCCTTCCCTGTAATATTCCTCGTTCCATCACAGCTACCTTGACTCCCCGCAAAGCCAAAGCACAACCAATTAAAATTCCTAAGGTACCACCGCAAATAATTACATCCCATTCCACCGTATCCAGGGGTTGTGTATCTTCCTTGATGACTACGGGTATAGTTGTGTTACCGGCTCTTAATGATGCTAAAGTGCGATCGGCTCGTTCTAAATTAGATACAACATCTCCAGGTAGTTGGGAGAGAATCTCTGTTGTGATGGTCATTTTTAATCAACTGCAGTTAGGCCTACAGTTTGATTGTGCTGTAAAATAGGGGATGTTTTCAAAGTATTGTAGGGTGGGTAGTGCATACCTTACTCTTGAGGACTTCTGCTATAATTTGCCTTAATTAAGTGTTTCTTGGATAGCGAACACAAATGTCTAAGATATCAGTAATTTCAGAACACATTGAAATTACCCCCGGTGTGTGTGGGGGTAAGCCCCGTATTGCGGGACACCGAATTAGAGTGCAAGATATTGTGATTTGGCACGAACAAATGGGACTTTCCCCAGATGAAATCGTTTATCATTATCCCAGTATCACTTTAGCTGATGTCTATGCTGCTTTAGCTTATTACCACGACCATCTAGATGATATTAGGCAACAAATTGCAGAAGGAGAAGCTTTTGTGAAAGAAATACAGGCTGAAACTCCTTCAGTTTTGCAACAGAAATTAAAGAATCGAAGGTGACACAGAAAATTCGATTCCATCTAGATGAAAATGTCAGTAATGCTATAGCAGAAGGTTTGCGTCGCCGTGGTATTGATGTGACAACTACACCAGAAACAGGACTGATAGCTGCATCGGATGCAGAACAAGTTGCTTTTGCACTTTCTCAGCACCGAGTAATTTTTACCCATGATGATGACTTTTTAGTAATTCATCGAAGTGGTGTTGTCCACTCAGGAATTGCTTACTGCGATCAAAACCGCCGCTCAATTGGGGAAATATTAACGAGTTTAATTTTAATTTGGGAAATTCTTGAGGCAGAAGAGATGAGAAATCAACTTGAATTTCTCTGAATAATTTGATGAGTTTTATCTTGTACTACTCACATTAAGCTCTAAGATTACCGAAAAATTGTAGCAGACTGTGTTGGTTAAAATCTGCAATTAACTTGTATCCCCGGAATAAAATGTTATATGATGTCCGGTTAAACAGTTATCATGTCTGTGGGGGTTGAGTAATGAGTAATGAGTAATGAGTAAAAAGAGTACTAAGTAAGGTCCGCCATCTTTTCAATTGGGTTATATCGTAATTAATTAACCGGACTTGATATTACAGAGAATTGGGATTATAACAATCCTATTTGATTTGTAAAAATGCAGAGGCTCAGCTCCCCGACTTGTTCAAAAAGTCGGGGAGCTAACTTTTTACGTTGGCATAGCCTGCCTGCAGAGCTTATGATTTAGGATTGCTATAGTTCAATCAAAACCAGATTAATTACCGCTTAATTTGATGAGGAAATTGAGGAACTAAAATAGATTTTTCTAATTCACCTTGTTGATTATAGAATTTCATTTCACCTTGTTCATTACATAACCATACTTCTATAGCTTGAGCTTCTAAATATAATTGTTGTTTAAATTCCATCTCTTCTAAACTATTAACACTAGATTTAACTTCCACACAAATTTCTGGTGCAATGGACGCTGATACTTCATCTTCAATTTGAGTAAATCGTGACTCTGAGCACCAAACAACATCAGCAACTTTCACCCCATCTGATGTGTTTATCGCACATTCTGGCATCACTTCTCCCGTATGCAAAAAAGATTCTAATAAACGTTGAATTCTCCCTTGGTAAAAAGAATGTTTAATTTTTACGGGACTCATGACAATTTGACCCCATTTATTTAACTCGATTTTGAAGGGTAAATCTTGTAAAATTTTATTCTCACACACTTCTTCCCATCTCATAATTTATCTTTGCCGAGAGCGAGAAAACGATTGGTCTAATCTTAGCCCATTTATTAACAGCGGACAAAAAGATCCCCGACTTTTCAAAAAAGTCGGGGGTCTGAAGCCTTTTTATTTTTACGAAAAAACAGGATTTTCAAATCATTATCTAGGAATCTTCTCGATGCCAAAATGTCAGCCCTTGCAATGAACGTTCCCCTGGTTTCGCACCAAGTAAAGAGATTCCCCAACCCAATAAAACCGCCACCGGCGCAATAATTGCCGATCGCCAAATCCCCGGAAAGTCGAGCCAGCCAGCCTCTGAACCCACCATAACCATGATAACTGCCCCAACTGTACCGTAAAATGCCCCAGTGGCATTAACCCGGGGAAAGAGAACTCCCATGAGAAAAATCCCCAGCAATGGACCCAAAAACATCGCCGTATATTTCACCAAAAATGGTAATAAGGATTCCCCCGTTGAAGCAACATAAAACGCAGAAAGAATACCCACAATTCCCCAAACCACAATCAAACCTTGGGCAAATTTCAGGGAGTGAGATTCACTCTGTGGTGATTCGGAATAACGTTGGTAAAAGTCAACTGTCATACAGGTAGCTAGGGAATGAAGCGCCGAATCAATAGATGACATTGCAGCAGCAAAGATGGCTGCTACTAATAATCCAGCAGCTCCTGAGGGAACTTGATTGACAATAAAATGTGATAAAATCCCGTCCGGTTTAATATCATCCGGTAGCCCAGTATTCAGTGAATAGAAACCAAACAACAAAACTCCAAGCAGAAGAGTTCCAGCAACACCGACAAAACCAGAAAACCATCCCAAAAAAATTGCCTTCCGGGCTGACTTCACATCCGCACAGGACACATAGCGTTGCACAGATTGCTGGTTTGTTCCTGCTACAGCAAAAGCCAGCATCCCATAGGCTAATAATGCTGTGGGGAGGGATCTAATTGATGCTGGCTCCCAGGATGGGTTGATAAACACTAGTTTTCCCCCCGCACCTGCTGCGCGCCACAGTTCCCCCAACCCACCGGGAACCCCTGACACAGCTGTCCAAATACCAGCAGCCAAACCAACGAAAATCATGGCAAACTGGAGTACATCAGTCCAAACCACCGCCGTAATTCCACCAGCGACGGTATAGACAATTGATACAATGCCTACAAGCAAAATAGCGATATAAAGTGGCAGCCCTGTAACCGTGGACACCACTAGGGAGGCAGCATATAAAAGTCCCCCCAATCGGGCAATCACAAACAGTAAAAAACACAGGGAGCCTAGGGAACGGGTTTTCGCATCAAAACGTTGCTCCAGATATTCATAGGCGGTTGTCAGATTCAGCCGCACAAAAAATGGCACAAACAACAAGACGACTAACCCATAACCAATCAAGTCACCAAACTGAAGCTGTAAATACAAAAAACCGTGGTTATATCCTTCCCCTGGTCCCCCAAGGAGTGAAGCGGCAGAGAAAGACGTGGCAATAATTGAGAAACCGACTGCCCACCAAGGTAGTTGTCGCGATCCCCGAAAATATTCGTCGGTGTTGTTCTGCTTGCGACTTGCTACAATTCCGATCGCTAGTACAATTATTCCATAAATTGCAACAACAACCCAATCAATGGTACTCATGATACCCTTGGCTCCTGGTGTATTTAAGGGAATCAATTTACCAGAAACTGAGGAACACTGGCAAGTTCACAGATTTTACGGATGGCACGGATGGCAAGGATTGAGAAGATTGCATGGATTGTAGGGATTGAAATGATTATACAAATTGTATAGATTCCAGAAATTGCATAGTTCAGTACAATCTGTGTCACCCGTGTAATCCATATAATCCGTGATAATAATCCGTGATGTTAGGCGGCTTTTACATTCTCTGGTTGGGTGGCTAATCTTCCATCTTCCATATAAACAATTCGGTCAGCAATATCGAGAATGCGATTATCGTGGGTAACAAGCAAAATAGTGCAATCTTGTTGTTTCGCCAATTTTTGCATTAAATCAACCACATCGCGCCCAGATTTTTTATCAAGTGCAGCAGTCGGCTCGTCAGCTAAAACAATTTTTGGTTGACTCACAAGTGCCCGTGCTATGGCTACCCTTTGTTTTTGTCCCCCTGATAAGTCATCAGGATAATAATTCATTCGATTTCCCAATCCCACTAATTCCAGTATTTCTGTGGCTCGTTCATTGATTTGTGAAATAGAAATGTGTGAATGAATCTCTAAACCCATTTTCACATTTTGCAGTGCAGTCAAGCTGCCGTGTAGGTTATGTGCTTGGAAAATATAACCATGGTTGCGTCTAGCAACTGTTAGTTCCCTTGCAGAAGCTCCACACAATTCTTTTCCTAATACCTTTGCACTACCTTCCTGGACAGAACGCAAACCACCACAAATTGTCAAAAGTGTTGTTTTACCAGAACCAGATGGTCCAGTCATAATAATTATCTCACCTGCTTGTATGTCCAAGGTAATATCAAATAAAGCCTGTTTACGCAGTTGACCCTTACCAAAATAATGATTGAGGTTTTTGATGGAAATAGCTGGTTCGTTTGTAAAATGATTGTTCATAATTTTGTTACCTAATAAATGATATATAAGTCATTTAAAACATATCAGCAGGGTCAGCTGATTGTAATTTCTGAGTTGCAAGTACTCCCGAAATTGCACATACCATTATAGTTAGAATAAAAACAGTAATAGCTCGTGCTGTTGTCATATATATAGGTAAATTTGTAGCGGATGCAGTTACAGAGTATAATCCCAATGGGATAAAGAAACCGGGAATAAATCCTGCTACGGCAATAATGATGGCTTCTTCAAAAATTACCCCTAACAAATAATTATTTCCATAACCCATTGCTTTAAATGTGGCATATTCTTTCAAATGGGAATTTACATCCGTTGAAAGGATTTGATAAACAATAATTACACCAATGAAAAATCCCATCAGCACGCCAAAAGTAAAAATTAGCGCAATTGGGCTTTCGTTGGTAAGTAAGTCTAGCTCAAATTGAACAAATTCTTCACGGGTGAGAACTTTAACGTCATCTGGTAAATGCGCTTTCAATTGAGGTAAAACTTCAGTAGCTTCATATCCTGGTTGGAGGTAAATTAAACCAACATTCACACTGCTTGCTTGTTGTGCAGGAAACAAGCGTAAAACATTATCTATACTCGAAATCAACATCCCATCTGCAGCAAAAGAAGCTCCAAATGTAAATAGTCCGTTGACAGTAATTGTTCGCCTACCTATTTCCGTGGCAACATCTTTTCCTGCTTCGATTTGAGCAAATACTTGGTCGTATTCTCCCCTTGCACCTTTATCAAATAAAAACCTATCAGGTAATTGAATTTTATCAAGCTGTGCATTAGCTTCGGGTATATCTAAAGCGGGTACTTCGGGATTAAATCCAATTGCTTGTAATTGAACTTTTTTCCTTGTTTGTGGATTTCTCCATGACACTATACCCATATACATTGGTTCTGTATTCTTAACCCCCGGTACGTCGGATGCTTCCAATAATCTGTTTCGGGGAAATGTAGACAAATTCATCGTACTTTTGGCTTGGGAACTAACCAAAACAATATCTGCCAGCACTGCTGCATTAAGACGAGTATTACTTTCAAATAAAGAAGCTTGGAAAGCAAGCTGCATAAACATGAGAATATCGGCAAAAGCAATTCCTGACATTGCTACAATAAAGCGTCCTTTATGGCGTGTGAGTTGCAACCAACCCAAGGGGGTACGACGTCGAATTTTATGAATAAATCCCAGCATGATTATTTTAAATTTTAGATTTTAGAGTGTAGATGTGAAAATTTCCTAGGGTTGGTATTACCCACTTGATTCTTTCTGGAAAGGTTTATGATGCTAATGATACAAATCAATAATTTATGTCTAATACTTAAACTATTTTTAGAGTTCAAATATTGTTTTTACCTGCAAATTAGTAAATTTAGCAGCTTGTTGACTAGACTCTTCATTTAACCGCACACGAACCTCCACAACCCTAGCATCTATATTTTCAGTAGGGTCTGCATTTATCACATTTTGTCGCTGTATTTTCCAACCAATAGAATCTACTTTACCCTCTAATTCATCACCCAAAGAACTACTTTGAACTCGAACATTTTGACCTACTTTGATTTTATTAATATGAGATTGGTAAACTTCAGCTATTACCATCATATTTTTGACTTGTCCGAGTTCAACAACTCCATCATCAGAAACTTTTTCACCAGGATAATTGTTGATTTTCAAAATTACACCGTCTTTGGGCGCTTTAACGAAGGATTGCTCGAAACTAGCTTTTTCTTCTTTCGCTGATGCTATGGCTTGTCTTAATTCAGCTTGTGCAGCTGCTACATCTACTGGGCGAACCTCAGTAATTTTATTCAGGGTTCCTTTGGCTGAACTTACTTGCTGATTCCTCACATCTTGAATCCGAGCCAGAACAGCTTTTGCTTCTGTAATTTGTCTACTTACTGTTCTTTTTGTCCGCTCAAAGGTAGCTTTGGCTTCATTTAATTGTTGAACAACGGTATCTACTTTCAAACGTCTGCTATCAAAATCAGATTGAGAAATTGCACCTTCCTTATATAGCTTTTCATAGCGATTCAATTCCGATTTAGCGTTATTCAATTCCGCTTCCAATCTTCTAATAGTCGCTTTCTGTGTAGCTTTATCTCCTTCCAACTGTGCTTCTAATCTTGCTAAGGTTTCCCTTTGTGCTCTCTCTTCACCAAGGGATTGTGCTTGAATTCTGGCAATTTCGGATTTTTGGGCGTTAATTTCCCCACTTTTTGCGCCTGCTTTAACTTTTGCTAAATTAGCTCTGGAAATTGCTACTGCTTCCTGGGCTTTTTCATATGCGGCTTTGAGTTTGCTGCTATTATCCAGAACTGCAATTACCTGTCCCGCTTTTACTGCTTCACCTTCCTTGACTAATAACTTTTCTATTTTATTCCCCTGACTCCCTTGGCCTGATGAAGATGCAGCAATTTGAATTACTTCTCCTTCTGGTTCTAGTTTCCCTAAGGCTGACACTGTCTTAATTTCAGGAATCACTACCTGTTGCTCTTGGGTTGCTTGTTTAGTTTGTAATACTTCGCTATTGAGAGTTTGAGATAATACTACCCCACCCAATACAACCACTGTAGCGATACCAAAGGTTTTAATCTGCTTAGATTTTATTCCGTCAACTATTGAGGCTTTAACAGATGTACCACGTACCATAACTTCCCTCTCCATGGATAATTTACAAGTGAACTAAGATGTTTTGCTTCTTACTTACTATACTAAACAGTTTAGTAGATTTGTCAACATATTTATTTGACTAATTTGCACTCAAAGGTGAAATTATTTATTATTTCCTTACATTTCCTTATTATTTCCTTACATTTCCTTGATCTATCCGTCAGGAAAGAAGACAAAGGAAGAGGGGGAGAGGGGATGAGGGGATGAGGAGGTGAGGAGTGTAGACGCGGTAGCGGTAAGCCCGCAGCGGTGGACGGTAAGCCACTGCGGTGGACGGGTTCCCCGGCATAAAGCAAGTGGCGCAACCCGGAAGGGCTTCTCGCTCCAGTAGAAATTAAAACTCTTAACTCCGAACTGTCAACTGTTAACCGTCAACTGTCAACTGCCAACTGTCAACTGTCAACCAACACATTATTTAGTATGTCGATTGCAATATTAATTTGTTTCTCATCAATTACTAAAGGTGGACAAAAACGAATCGCTGCTTTTCCACAACCCAATAATAGTAAACCCCGATGAAATGCGGCGTGTAAAATGGAGTCCCGCAACTGGGGATTCAACTTACCTTCTCTATCCCACAAATCCACCGCCACCATTAAACCTTTACCGCGAGGTGGAGAAATCTGAGGAAATTTATCGTGTAACTTGCTTAATCCTGCTTGCAATAATTCTCCCATCTTGGTAGCATTTGCCATCAAGCCCCCTGACGACAACAAATTCAAGGTAACCAAAGCCGCCGCACAGGCTACGGGATTACCCCCAAAGGTGGTAGCATGGGAGCCGGGAGGCCAAGTCATTAGCTCTGGTCGGGAAATAATTGCTCCCAAGGGTAAACCGCTAGCAATGCCCTTGGCTGAGGTGATGATATCAGGCATTATTCCCCAATGTTCGATGGCAAATAAACGACCGGTACGTCCCATGCCTGACTGTACCTCATCCACCACCATCAGGATGCCGTGGCGATCGCATATTTCTCGCAGTCTGGCTAAAAATCTATCTTCCGGGACTATATACCCCCCTTCCCCTTGAATTGGTTCCACAAAGATAGCTGCTACTTCTTGGGGGGGAACCATAGAAGAAAATAACTGCTGCTCTAAATAATCCAAACTTTGGTGGGTACCGTAGGGAATGTGGGTAACGCCAGGAACCAAGGAACCAAAGCCAGCCCTTTGGACTATCTTAGAACCAGTCAGAGACATGGCTCCATAGGTGCGTCCGTGGAATGCTCCCAAAAATGCCACAATTAGCGATCGCCCAGTATAATACCTTGCTAATTTAATTGCACCCTCATTGGATTCTGCTCCAGAATTAGTAAAAAATACCTTCGCTCCGTTAGGGAAAGGAGCATAATTTACTAACTTTTCCGCCAAATCCACCATCGGTTCGTAGTAAAAATCCGTACCCGACATATGTAGTAGTTTTGCGGTCTGGTCTTGTATCGCTTTTACTACTTGTGGATGAGCATGTCCCGTGGCTGTCACAGCAATTCCCGCCGTCATATCCAGGAATACATTCCCATCCACATCGGCCAACATACAGCCCTCACCGCGAGCCACCACCAAGGGATAATCGCGGGTATAGGAAGGTGAAGTCACA
>JAAUYD010117268.1_pt1 | contig 13773 bp, 14 predicted proteins | sample 7278101 | NCBI WGS metagenome assembly JAAUYD01 (sample SAMN14350128, study PRJNA611818) | marine sediment metagenome | isolation source: surface marine sediment (0.6m) | place: French Polynesia: Moorea | collected 2018-08
CAAAACAGCGTTAGACCTGTTCTTTTACGGATCATTTTTTCCTCCAATTTTTTGCCCCAAGGCCAAAAAAATTACTCAAAGTTCCATACTTATTAATTTAGAAAGTGTTTAAAAACGCCAGAAAAGCGCTGGCTGAGTTTGTCGAAGCCAAAGCGGTGCTGTCAAAATGACATGCGGATTCGATCCAACTCAACCGCCGCTGGCAGAGCTGGCTCTACATCGGTGATGGTAAATCCCTTAACAATCAACCATACGGCAAAAACCATTTCCTGCACGGCAATTGGCCCGGCAAAAATGAGTTCCCAAATATTGCCCAACGGGCCGGTATCCAGTTCAAACATCACTAGCACCGTGCCGACGAGCAGCAGCGCGGCCGCCAAAAATCCCCAGGCGGAAATCAATCGAGGGACGAGTCTTGATTGATATAGAACGGCGTTGAACATCAAGGCCCCTAAACAGAAAACGATCACATAAAACACCCATCCCCATGCGTTTTCTGACTGAATTGTCTGACCCAGATTTTGAAAATAGGTGGTATCGCTGCTGTTTAAATACCCCTGGCTGACGTCTATCAGCGACAGCTTGTTTATTTCCGAGTTCACAAAAAATACCGCCTCAAAAAATCTAAAGCCGATATACCCCAGCGCCAAATGCTCGCTGTGTTCTTTTAAGATGGGAAACATGAATAGGGGAATAAGCGGTATGGATATCACACAGGCAAATTCAAGCAGCATGCCGATGACGACCGTGATTCGGTTTGGATAAGCGAGGTCCAAATAATCAGGAGACCCCAGATATGGTCCATAAAAGGCTTCTCCGATATAAAGGAACACCGTGGCAATAATAAACAAGACACCGACGATAATCGCGTGTCTTCTAAACGGTTTTCTGCCCTCTCTGCCAGACATCGTACTATCTCCTTTTGAATATTTTGCGAATGACAAAGCTCACACCTAAAGCATAGGTGCCAGGCGGTATTATTGTCATACTACGATCGTGGTATCAGAGGGGTAATTCCGCATTGAGGCGGGCGATGGAAAGCCTTTCAGTTTTTTCAGCCAGGAGAAACAGCTCCCCGTCGCACCAGTTCAGGATGTCTGCCCGAGCTGCAGTCGCCGGATCCTGCTCGGCCGCCGGTTCGGAGGCGACATCAGAATTAATTTGCGTTGAGAAATTGATGGTGTGAGATTATACTGGGGCATCTGAGGTTGCTTTGGAGAATCCACTATGAGTAAATCGCATTGGACAGTCGAAAATATGCCAGATATGACCGGCAAAATCACCATTGTTACAGGAGCGAACAGCGGTATTGGATTTGAAGCCGCAAAGGAATTTGCCCGCAACGGAGCAACCACTATCCTTGCCTGCCGCAGCATAGACAAAGCACAAACCGCTTTGGAGCAGATTTCGAGCGAAATACCTGATGCCTCAGCCGAAATTATCCGGTTGGATTTGACAAGCCTGGAATCGGTGAACCGGTTTGCCGACATGTTTAAGGTCAAATACGATCGCCTGAATATCCTGGTTAACAATGCCGGTATTATGTGGACACCCTATGGCACGACTGAAGACGGCTTTGAAAGCCAATTTGGCACCAATCATCTGGGACATTTTGCTCTCACCGGTTTGCTTCTCGATCTGCTGTTGAAGACACCCGGTTCCCGGGTTATCAATGTAAGCAGCCTAGGTCATCGCTCCGGTAAAATGGATTTTGACAATCTGATGTTTGAGAATGGCAATGGTTATTCACGGCACGGTGCATACGGCCGATCCAAACTGGCCAACCTGCTCTTCACCTACGAATTACAGCGCAAGTTTGAAGCCGTAAATGCCAGCGCCATCGCGGTCGCCGCCCATCCTGGTGGATCAAACACAAATCTAGGTCGCCACGTCGAAAGTAAATGGTATTTCAGACTTTTACAACGATTAACGGAACGAATGACCCAAAGTGCCGCCATGGGTGCCCTACCCACCATTCGTGCAGCGGTCGATCCCCAGCCCAAAGGCGGTGATTACTACGGCCCCAACGGATTTATGGAATCACGCGGTTATCCGGTGAAGGTAAAGTCGAACGGCGCTTCTCACAGCGAGTCAGACGCGCAGCAACTGTGGCAGGTGTCTGAACGATTGACCGGCGTTCGATTTAATTTTGGTTAAGAGAAGTCCCAGGAAGACCACGCCGGATGAATGCCATCCAAAACAACGCCGGTCATCATCAGCGGAATTAATATCGGTGGTAATGCGGCCGTCAGCCATCTATGTCGAGGAGTTTAAATGGGGCACAATGTTCTGCAATTAACCAAGGAATTAATAGCCATTCCCTCCGTGTCACACTGGAGCAATGCCGCCGTTTCCAACTTCATCGAAGATCGGCTAAAGCGCGCCGGATTTGAAGTCGAACGACTGGAATACACCTACAAAAACGATGAGGTCAAGGTCAATCTTGTGGCCAAGAAAGGCACAGGGACCGGCGGCCTGGCATTTCTGTGTCATTCGGATACCGTTTCCGGCATGGAGGAGGAGTGGGAGCCGTTTCAACCGGTGGTGAAAGACGGCCGCCTGTACGGCCGCGGCAGCTGCGATATGAAAGGACCGCTGGCGGCCGTGTTGGCAGCCGTAGCAGACGTCGAAACGGCTCACCTCGAAAAGCCGCTTTATGTGGTGGTCACCGCCGATGAAGAAATCGGCCTGTTCGGCGCCAGGCACGTGGTCCGGCACTCCAAAGTAATGCAGGAGTCCCGCCCGACCCATGGGATCGTGACCGAGCCAACCCGTCTCATACCGGTCTACGGCCACAAGGGATATTGGTTCATCAAAGTCACGGCGCACGGCAAAGCCGCCCACACCAGCAGCGGAGAAGGCCAGTCGGCCAGTTTCCGACTGGCCCCTTTCCTGGCTGAAATGGCCGCTCTGAGCGAGCAGTTTCAGCGTGATCCATCCTACATGAACGACGAATTTGACCCGCCGACCAACGGGTTTAACATGGTCTTCGCCGATGATGGTCAGCCAAACATGACCTCAGCCACGGCCAGCTGTTCGATCAGCCTGCGGACGATGCCCAACGCTCGCTGCCAGGAAATCATGGACCTCATCACCACCAAAGCCGAAGCGTACGGTTTTGAGGTAAAAGCCGGTTTGTCCCCGGCAGTTTACACCCCAACCGATTCGCCGCTCGTGCAGGCCGCCTGTCACGCCACAGGCAATTTCCAGCCCGAGACAGTCGCCTTTGGCACGGAAGGATTCCACTATCAAAAATTGATGGAGCTGGTCGTGCTCGGACCGGGCGACATCGCCGTTGCCCATACCGTGGGGGAATACGTGCCCGTGGCCGAATTGGAAGCGGCCGTCGATATGTACAAACGGATGATTGCCACGATTTGTGGGCCGGCTCGCGATTAAGTGGGTCACCATGAGTTTTAATTAAAACCAGCCGCGGATGGCACGGATTAACCCGGAAATCTACGAATCTTCGGGGCTGCCTTTCGGGCTCTACGGACTTTTTTCATTTAGCATTCTGTAAACCATTTAAGTGATTCGCCTAACTAATCCCCTTGCTTAATATCCGCGGATCTCGCAGGTAATCATCGGTATATCTCTTTAATCGGGGAAAATCCGTGTCATCCGCGGCTAAAATTTTTATGAAATGCAGCACTTAAGCCTGCCAAGGAGATATGATGACAACCAGCGATTTTGACCAGCTTATCGACAGACAGCAATATCCAACCCAGAAGTGGAACCCGCAAGACCTGCAGGCGCACTTCGGCCGTGAGGATGTCCTGCCGTTTTGGATTGCCGACATGGATTTTTCAGCGCCACCCGCGGTTGTGGAGAAACTGCTGGCGCGCGCCCGCCAGGGAGTTTACGGGTACGAATACCGGCCGGAAAGCTTTTACGATGCAGTGATCGACTGGTACACCCAGCGACACCGCTGGACGATCGAGCGCACCCACATCGAGCCGTGTCCGGGCGTTTTGTCGGCCGTGGCGATCCTCATTAATCAGCACACTGAAGAAGGGGATGGCATCATCGTGCAGCCACCGGTCTTCTTTGAATTCCGCCTTGTGATTCGCAAGAACGGACGCAAGCTGGTCAAGAATCCACTGCGCCTGGCAGATGGTCGCTACGAAATTGACTTTGATGATCTGGAAGCCAAGGCGGCCGATCCGCGCAACAAGATATTAATCCTTTGTAACCCGCACAACCCCATCGGCCGCGTCTGGACCCGTGACGAGTTGGCCAACATCGATGAGATTTGCCGCCGGCACAACGTGCGCATAATTTCCGACGAAATCCATGGAGATATCGTCTATCCCCCGCATCGCTACGTGCCCTTCGCTTCCCTTTCTGAGGCGGCCGCCCAAAACGCCTTTATCTGCTTATCCCCGGCCAAGACCTTTAACCTGACCGGCATGATCGACGGCATGGTCGTCATCGCCAACGAAGACGATCGTCGACGGTACGATCATTTTGCTGACCGGTTCCAGATCAATCGCAACAACGTATTTGCCATGGCCGCGATCGAAACCGCCTACCGGGAAGCCGCGCCCTGGCTTGATGATCTGCTGGCTTATCTATGGCAAAATATCGCCTATGTGCAAGAGTTTCTGGCGGTGAACCTGCCGCAGGTGAAGCTCGTCGAGCCGGAAGGCACCTACCTGATCTGGGTTGACTTCACCGAATTGGGGCTGGAAGCGGGTGATCTGGCCCAATTTCTGGCCCAGGAAGCCCGGCTGGCCCTCAATTCCGGCTTCTGGTTCGGTCGTGAAGGCGCCGGGTTTATGCGCATGAACATCGCCTGTCCGCGCTCCGTACTCGAAGAGGCGATGCTGCGCTTGAAAAAAGCGGCCGGCACGCTTTGATTGCTTAACCGGAAAACTCCTGCACGGTAAACATCACTTCAATCATCATGCTGATGAACCCCAACGACGGTTCATTTGAATTCAAGGTGCCCACAATGATCACATTTTGCTCCGGCCAATAAAAAGCCTGGCTGTTAAATAGGCCGCCGTGCCCCACCATCTCACCCAAACCGGGGATATCCCACTCGTCGAGCACGAAGCGATAAAAGCCCAGACCATAATAAGCCCCCGCGTCGGACGAATCGATCCACTCCATCATCGCCTCTTTGCTGGCAGGATCTTCGAAAAGATCGCCATCGACCCACACTCTCAGAAACATGTTCATATCGCCAGCGGTGGACACCAGCCCACCTGAACCCCATTCGTAAGAGTGACTGTCCATCTCATTCCACAAGGTGCCCTGGTAATAGGCATGACTGACGTCGCGGGCGTCTAAATCGGGGGCTTCACGAAACTCAAAATATGTATGGTCCATCCCCAGCGGCTCGAAGATGAACTGGCGATAAGCGTCATGCAGTGCCAAACCAGATGCTGATTCGATGATCATACCTAACAGCTGATAATTGGTGTCGCTGTAGTTAAAGATCTCTCCCGGCTGGCCCACCGGTGGCGCGTTGGCGATGGCCCACTCAAGCACCATCGTTTCATTCCAGACGATATCAGGTTCGTTCAGCACAAGATCCTTAAAATCCGATAATCCATTCCCGTCAGTATCTTCCCCATTGGAGAAGTCACCCAGACCGCTCGTATGGTTTAGCAGCTGCCGTACCGTAATGACTGCGCCGTAAGAGTTATCGTCCAGGACAAGCAGCTGCGTCACCATCTCGGCCGGCAGATAAAGGCTAATGGGATCATCCAGCGTCAAGTCGCCATTCTCGACCAGCTGCATGACGGTTACACCCGTCATCATTTTCGTCATGCTGGAGATGATGAATTGATCGTCCGGTAACAATGGATCTCCTTCTGCTGGTTTAGCCATTCCCGCTGCACCCTGCCATTTAAAATTCATATCCGGCGCATCTACCAGAAGAATAACCCCGGGCGCGCCGATCTCGCTGACCCAGGTGTCAGCAATAGATTGCAGCGCCTCCGCTAATTCGGGCAAGGTCTCCGCAGCTGGCACTTCCGCAATCGCCTCAACAGGCTCTGCCACCCACTTCTGCTTCATATTTGTAAAAAGGTAACTTCGAGTAAAACCACCCTCGTTACAACCGTCATCAACTATCTGGAACTCGACCTGGTTGTCACCCAGATCGACAACGTCATAGACTCCCACGGTTTCCGAATCACACTCGGTCCAATGCCCGACATTTTCCAGATCGCGTAAGTAAATCTGGCCATCTTCAAACCAATACTCACCGGACACAAGCGGCGCTGCGGCCAAAGCATCCTGCGACAGCGCAACCAGAAAACGGCCGTCTGCAGTGTACATGAGGTAGCCACTTTCTCCAGCCACCGTGCCCAGCCAAATGCCAACCATTTCCTCCTCTGAGGTGATCAACGTCCGGGCCGGAGTTGGCTCCGGTTCTTCGGTGGGCGTCGGCAAGGCGGTTGCTGTGGCCGCGGGTTCAGTCGGCACTTCTTCTACCACGACTTCCACCACGGTTGGCTCAGCGGCCACGACTTCTACCTCGGACGGCTCGGCGGCCACGGTGTCCGCATCATCGCTGGCGCCCCCACAGGCGACCAGCAGCAATAACATAATAACCAAGAAACAGACTACTTTCTTCATCGCTTTTCCTCCTCTTGCGTCAAAGGTGGTGCGGCCGTTTCGGCGCACAAGTAGCCAAACAATGCATCCAGATCAACAAACGTCTGGTGCCGGCCCGTCCCTGGTTCCTCCAGCGAGCCAGCGCCATGTATGACCCTGTAAGCCATCAGCCGTTCGTTTATGACTTCGGCCAGGATCCCGGCATTGGCAGCCTGATATGGCAGGGACACGTCCGGCTGCACATGGGGCAGCTGACGGAAGCCAAACGCTGTTTGCAGCAGGCCCTCCATTGGACGTCCTCGCTGGACCATCCTTACACCGCTGCATTTTCGCATTTGTTGGCCGGCTGTACGCCCAATCTCTGGTATTTGCGCGACTTGAAGGCCGCGATGAGCCATGTGCAAATGGCCCTCGGGCTGGCAAAAGAGAACAGCTTTGCCTACATTTTGGCCGCGAGTACTTTCTACCTGGGATATATCATTGTTGCCACGGAAGTGCAGCAAGGCCGCAGCTCGCCTGGCGAGATAGAAGAAGGGTTTGAGTTGATGCGCCAGGGAATGGCACAGGAAGCAGCCATTGGCAGCAAGGGTGGGCTCAGTTCGCGCTGGCTGCTGTTGGCCGACGCCCATCGGCGGTGCGGCCAAATCGATCAGGCGTGGCAGGCGTTACAACAAGGGGCAGCAGAAGCCAACGGCCGACAGGAGCTGTATTTTGAGGCGGAGATTCTGCGGGTTAAGGGCGCTCTTCACCTTTTGACCAGGGATGCCGATCTTGCTGAAGGGTGTTTTCAGCAAGCGATCCGCAGCGCTCGCCGCCAGAAGGCCAGGTTATGGGAGCTAAAGGCGGCGACGGCGTTGTGCCGTCACTGGCAGCAGCAGGGGAACCAGGATCAGGCACGACAGCTGTTAGCTGACGTCATGAGATGGTTTGACAACGAATTTACGTCGCCAGATGTACTGGATGCACAGGCCCTGGCCGCTTGAAAAAGGTGGCAGATGCGTTGATCCAGAGCCGTGATGATGGGAAATAGGATCTTGGCTCATCACAGCCCCAATATGCCGGTGCAGGCCACAGTCTCTGTCAGGAGTTCTTCAAATCGCCCCGCCTCAAGGTTTAATTCCCAGGCATATAGTATCTCTGTAGGGGCATCACGATAATCTTCAAAGTAACCGACAGCAATTATTGTATCAACCCATCTCTCTTTCTCATCAATCAAGGAATCAGCCGGATAATCGGCTACTTTCCAGCAAGTGGAAAGGATTAAACGTGGGCCATCACCGATATCCTCATCCAACGGCAAAAATAACACATCGGTAATTTCCAGGTGGGGACTCGAGTGATTGATGGAATAATGAGTGCAAATTACCTTTTCCAGCCAAAGCATCAAGCTGCCTTGCTGTTCAACCCTGCTTAAAACGTATCGACGATCCTGATCGTTTTCTACTACATAGCCACCCCTTTCCTCCCAACCTGCAGGAAGTTCACTGTACTGTTTTCCCCGATAATCTTCGACATTGGATGAATACAGAATTGAATTTTCCGGCTGACCTGGCGGGCAAGCGTCGGGCGGCAATGTTACTTCTATAGTAGGTAATATTTCTACTACCATTTCTGGCGTTTTGGTTGGCCTTGGCGTCATCGTAGGCAAAGGCAGGGATGTTGCAGTTGAGGTGGGAATTTGAGGTGAAGGGATTGGCATCGTACGGACCGTTTCAGTAACCAAAATCTGCTCTGGATCTGCTACAGGGGAAATTGTTGATGGTGTACAGGCAACCAGGGATACAACAGCGCAAGCAAAGACAAGAAATATATTTGTCATGCATGTAGTATAGATCACCGATAAATTTTTACAATCGGCGCTATTTCTTTGTTCGCTTCTTTTTAGATGCCACGCTCAGCCTGTAGCTTTCATCAAGCCACTTCTCCCACAATTGTTGCGGCATGGGGCTCTCGGCTGAGAATCGCGCGGTCACCCATCCACCTGTGCCAACCTGGTAATCGGCCGGCGCATTCTCGGCCAGCTCAGCCGCTTCAGCCAGCGACTGTTCCAGCTTAAACATCGCTTTATAACGCCCACCCTGCTCCCCGATATAAAGGAATCCGCGGTTATTGGCCTTAAATGACCGCTGCGTACAGGCGGTCCCCTCATCGACCAATGGATAAAGGCTGGCTTTCAGGCGCATTGCTTCGGTTGGGTCTTGATTTCTCTCACTCATCATATCTCCAAATTATTCGTTGGTCCGGGCAATCATCCATTGAACGTTAAACTTATCGATCACCATACCAAAGTTATCATCTAAAGGAAACGAAATGTGACCTCCTTCGGACAGCCTCTCAAATACTTGTTTCCGCTCTGCGGCATCGGGCGAACCAATAAACAGGGCGAAGTTGCTCCCGACGGTCACTTCGTTACCCGGCATATCATCTGATGCCTTAAAGTGGACGCTTCCCGCCTTAAATTCCGAATCAAAAATTCTGTGCTCCATCCCCTCAGGCACATCAAATGGCGCATCGGCAACCGTCCGCAGCATGGTAATTTTGCCGTCCAAGCAGGTTTCGTAAAACTTCAGCGCCTCATGGCAGTTTCCGGAAAACATCAGGTAAGGGATTGCTAAATTCATATTGTTTTTTCCTTCCTAAGTAAATTACAAGCGGTGTCCTGTCGATCGTCATTGAGATTAATGACCAACCGCTCGCTCGCGCGGTTGGCCACCTGACTCTAATAGATAAGCCAGCCCTTCGAAAGATGATGACCAGCCGGCCATCACAAATTCGCTATAAGCATCGGGCAGATTATCTTGCGTTAGACAAACGGCCGTGTGATCACCTTCTTCGGCAAAGACTACCCGCACATACATTGTTTCGTCTCGGTCCGGATCAAACAGCTCATAAGCGAGCAGTGCGGGCGGCTCATACTCCTTAATCACCCCAAAGTGCGGATACTCCCCCACATCTCTCAAGGTCATCAAATGTTGATATTTGCCACCAATCTGCGGCTCAATTTTTGATTTGACCTCTATGGCATAGCCACATCCCCACCACAGTTCGACTTTGCTCGTTTGTATCCAGGCATCAAAAACGGCCTGGCGTGGTGCAGCAAACAGGCGTTTCACAACCAGTTTGCCATTCTCATAAGAAACCTCAGCGCTCATTTAAGCTCCCCTGTTTGCTTGAGATACGCTTCAACATCATCAAACTGCTCTCTCCAAAATTGAGCGTAGTAATCAATCCAATCACGTGCTTGCTCAGCTGCTGCGGGATTGGCCTGAATGATGTGTTCCCGGCCGCGCTGGACACGTTTGATCAGGCCGGCCTTCTCCAAAACACGCATATGCTTTGAGATTGCCGGCTGGGACATTTTATAAGGGGCGGCTAATGAGGTGATATTGGTTTCACCCTGGGATAGCTGCGCCAAGATGCCTCGGCGCGTTGCATCCGAAAGTGCTCCAAAAATCCGGTCAAGCTGGGGATTATCTATAACCATATGGTTATATATATCCGATTTGGTGACTCGTGTCAAGGTGATGATGTGATGGTCGACTCTTTCGTCCCGCCAGGCATGGTCGCATTTTTTTTACAATCATGGCATACTGTGGAAGAGAAAGAGGGACACATTGCCAAAGCTCTGCCCTGGTAAGCAAATCGCTCCTGCGTGGGAACGCCAATTACGATGCACCGTTCCCAATTTACACTTAACGGAGGGTTAGATGCTCAATCCCACACCGGGCCTACCGGCTTTTGATTATGTAAAACCGGCCTCGCTCCCTGAGGCCAGCCACTTCCTGGCGGCGCACGGTGACACAGCCCGCCCGTTTATGGGCGGCACCGATACCTTTGTACGCATGCGCGACGGGTTTTGGGGTGAAAAACATTTGGTCGACGTCAAACATTTCGAGGGCATGAACGCCATCGCGTTTGATTCAGATAGCGGTCTGACCATGGGGGCAGCGGTTAACATGAATCGCGTCATCGCCTCGCCAGAGATCAACGCCCACTATCCCCTGCTGGCCGAGGCAGCCCGCACCGTGGCCAGCTACCAACTGCGCTCCCGGGCGACGATCGTGGGCAATATCTGCAACGGCTCCCCGGCCGGTGATACAACAGGGGCCTGCATGGTGCTGCACGGGGTGCTGCACGTCCACGGCGTCAACGGCCCACGCACTGAATCGCTCGACCACTTTTTTCTCGGCCCCGGTAAAACCGTGCTGCAGCCGGGCGACATCGTGACAGCCATTTCGTTTCCGCGGCCGCCGCAGGGGTGGGCCGGCCGCTACCTCAAGTTGGGGCGCAATGCGCTTGGCGATCTGGCGATTGTCGGCGTCACGGCGCTCGGCTATCCCGACTCGAAAGCGACGTCCGGCTGTCGCTTTCGCCTGGCCCTGGCGTCGGTGGCTCCCGTTCCCTACCGTCCCGTCGCGGCCGAAACAATTCTGGCCGAAAACAAAATCGACGAGAACACTATCGTCGCGGCCGCTGAAGCGGCGATGAACGGCGTTAAACCGATCAGCGACGCCCGCGGCAGCGCCCGCTATCGCCAGATGATGGTGCGTAACCTGACGCGGCAGGCGGTAACCGACGTCTGGCAGCAAATTGGAGGATAGCATGGCCGTACACAACATTACTTTTACTCTGAATGGTGAGGCGGAGGCGGCCGTTGTCCCCTCGCATATGACCTTGCTGCAGATGCTGCGGGAAGAGATCGTGATGACCGGCACGAAGAACGGCTGTGCTGCCGGTGAATGTGGGGCGTGTACCGTGCTGTTGAATGGTGAACCGGTCAACAGCTGCCTGGTGCTGGCGGTCGAATGTGACGGTCAGACCCTGGTGACGGTCGAGGGTCTGGCACACGACCGTCAGCTCGATCCGCTGCAGCAGGCGTTGATCGAAATCGGGGGTGTACAGTGTGGTTTTTGCACGCCAGGGGTGTTGATCTCGGCCCGGGCGCTTCTGGATCGCAATCCACACCCAACCAAGGCGGATGTACAGGCGGCCCTGGTTGGCAATCTGTGCCGATGCACCGGATACGTACGCATCATCGACGGAGTGCTGGCTGCGGCTGAGCGAGCGTAAATCGTGGAGGAAATCATGGAAACAATGGAAATTAAACCTGACCTGATTGGGCAAAGTGTCGGCCGTCTCGATAGTCACGAAAAGGTGACCGGCGCCGCACTGTTTACCGATGATTTACAGTTCGGCCGTAAACTTCTCCACGCTCGCATCAAGCGCAGCCCCCATCCGCACGCTTTAATCAAGTCAATCGACGTCAGCCGGGCGCTGGACCTGCCCGGTGTTAAGGCGATCGTCACCGGCGACGACTTTCCGGAGCACATCGGCCTGTACCTGAAAGACAAACATATTTTCGCCCGGGAACGGGTGCGCTTTGTCGGGGAACCGGTGGCCGGGGTGGCGGCCGTCACCGAGGAAGTGGCCGAGCAGGCGGTTGAGTTAATCGACGTCGAATACGAGCCGCTCGAACCGGTTTTCGATCCTGAATTTGGCGCTTCACCGGAAGCCCCGCTGATCCATCCCGACCTGGAAAAGTACGAAGTGCCAAACTTCATTTTTCCCCAGGCGGGAACCAACATCGCCAACCATTTCAAAATTCGCAAAGGGGATACCGGCCGCGCCTGGGAACGGTGCACCACGATCGTCGAGCGCAAATTCCATATCCCGCACATTCAGCACGTGCCGATTGAACCCCACGTAGCCATTGCTCAGGTCGACCAAACCGGCAAAGCAACCTTATGGGCGTCATCCCAATCCCCCTTTGCCCAGCGCAACCTGATCGCCAAAACGTTGGGCATCTCGCAGAGCGACATGCGGGTGATCGCCCCCTTGGTGGGTGGGGGCTTTGGCTGTAAGGCAGGAGTAACGATGGAAGCGATGCCGGTGGCCATCGCCACCAAAGTGCCCGGCTATCCGGTCAAGCTGCGGTTAACCCGAGAAGAAGAGTTTTACACTAACTTCGTGCGCCAGGGGCTGGTTATCAACATCAAGGTCGGCTGTGATGCTGACGGCAAATTATTGGCCATGGAAAACACCATGTTCTGGGACGGCGGCGCGTCGACCGAATACGGGGTCAACATCACCCGCGCCGGTGGGTACAGCAGCACCGGCCCGTACGACATCCCCAACGTCAAAACGGACAGCCTGTGCGTCTATACCAACCATCCGATCGGCGGCGCTTATCGCGGTTTTGGCATGTCGGAACTCCACACGGCGGTCGACCAGTGCATGGATGAATTGGCTGAGGCAATCGGCATGGACAAAGTTGCTTTTCACAAGCTCAACTGCGTCCGCGGTGGTGACACCCTGGTAACCGGCATGACGCTCCACCCGGTGGGTTTGGAGGAGTGCATCGACAAGGTAGCCAAGGCGATCGATTGGGGGCAGAAACCGCCGGCCGGTGCGCCTAACAAACGGCGCGGCAAGGGCATCGCCCTGGCGTGGAAAGCCCCAGCGATGCCGCCCAATGCCGGGTCGAGTGCCCGGCTCGAGCTCAACGAGGATGGGACGGCCACTCTAGGTGTGGGCGGCCAGGAAATCGGCCAGGGCACTTTCACGGCCGTGGCCCAAATCGCCGCAGCCACGCTGGGCGTGCCTTATGAGTCGATCCGCATCGCCGGACCGCTCGACACTCAATACAGCCCGTACGAATGGCAGACGGTTGCCAGCCGTCTCACCTGGAGCATGGGCAACGCAGTGCGAGCCGCTGCCAGCGACGCCCGTCGCCAAATTTTGGAAACTGTTGCCGAAGCCTGGGATGAAGACGTGAACGATCTCGACATTGTTGATGGAGTGGTCATTTCCTACCGGTCGGAACAGGAGCAGCCGTTGAAAGAGATGGTGATTTACGGCCTGCCCAACGAGGATTTTACCGAATGGACCGGTGGCCCCATTGTGGGGCGCGGCATGTTTATGCCCACCTATGTCACCGGCCTTGATCCGGAGACCGGTCAGGGCGAACGGGCCGTGGTCCACTACACAGTCGGCGCGCAGGCTTTTGACATCGAGATCGATATGGAGACCGGCAAAATAGAGGTTCTCAAAGGGGCTGCCGCATTTGACGTGGGCCAGGCGATCAATCCGGAATTGGTGAAGGCGCAAATCGAGGGTGGGTTTGTGCAGGGGTTGAGTTCGGCCGTCTTCGAGGAGATCCAGTTAAAAGAAGGGGTGATGCAAAATCCCAGCTTTGTCGATTAC